>CEUX01212646.1_pt1 | contig 11066 bp, 1 predicted proteins | sample 531361 | NCBI WGS metagenome assembly CEUX01 (sample SAMEA2622736, study PRJEB7988) | marine metagenome | isolation source: saline water (ENVO:00002010), including
TTAGCTGGCCCTGTCTCTGGATTCCTTACTGACTACGTATCAGAAGACTTAGGTGAAGGATTAAAGGGATGGGCAGAAGAATGGAGAGACGCTAACTTAGCAGAAGCCGCTCAAGTTAAGCGACCTGAGACACGTGAAGAAATCCTTAAGAGAGACCCCACTTCTTGGTACCAATACACACCTGAATTTTTTCCCACTGGACATGAGATAGTTAGGTCTACCCCCACAAGCCTAGCGGCGGCAGGGATAGCATTGCCTGCGGCGGTAGTTGCTGGTAAGGCGGCTGGAGTAGTAGGACTGGCGGCCTTGGGTAAGATGGCAGTAGGTGCCGGAACTGGTATGGTAGCTGGTAATGTAGCCTCCTCCTTACAGGTCGCAGGTGAAGCCTATGAGAGAGCCAAGAACGATCCAGTAGTACGTGAAGAGTTAGGTGTAGACCCAGACAAAGACTTCAAAGACCTCCTCCCTGAAGACCAGCAAAAGATAGATAGATTTGCTACTGACCTTTCCCAATCATCCTTTGGTCACAGACTCTATACCTCTGGACTTCTGGAGATGGCATCCTTTATTCCGTATGGCCCCATACTAGGTAGATGGGCACTGGACACAGGCTTAGGTACAACGTCTGAATTAATGGACAGGGAACTTTATGCAGAGGATGCCGCTGATAAATTAGTTGAGTATGGCCTACCAAGAGAGAGGGCACTTGAACTGCAAGAGAAGATGTTAAATCTAGGCCCAAGTCAACAGGAAACTTTTATAAAAGCCTTAGTACAAGAAGGTATCATGGGTGGTGGATTCTCTGCCTTTGAGTCAATCACAGGGGCATCTGATCCAAGAGTCAACCAACCTGCCACAGCATCTAATATTCAAAGGAAGATAATAGAAGGTGAGCAGAAAGAGATGTCAAAGAGGCTCAAGGAAGATGCTAAGGAGGATGCACTTGCTCAGGGCTTAGGGTTTGACAGTGCTGACCAGATGAACCAATCAAAGGAAGCAGAGAAGGAGCGACTGTGGCAACAAGATGTACGTTTAAGAGAAGAACATCAAAGGCAAAGAGAAGAGCAACAAGCAAAAAATGCAGACGAACTTTTTTGGGAGGAAAGATACAATGAAACAGTTAGGATGCGAAAAGAGGCAGAAGAAAACCAGAGAATTGAAAATGCAAGGATAGATGCAAGAGCAGAAGAGATAGCTACTGAGGAAGATATCTATAGTGGTGGCAGGGTAGCAGAAATGAATAGGGTTGTTTCACCTATCATTGCAAAAGAAGGCCAAGATAGAACAGCAGAGGAAAGAGTTGATCTTGCGGCCTACAAAAAATTATATGGAGTAACAGACGAGAAAAAACTATTAGATATTAAGGGTAAAAAGATAGTTACCCAAGAGAAATCACAAAAAAGAACAAAGAAAGAAAGGGAGTCTGCACAAGAGAAAGCTAAGGATGAAGCCAAGAGGGGGATGTTGTTTGCACGTAATCCTCTTCCTGATGGAACAAAGACCCCCGGTTTATGGGGTAAGTTTAAGCAGGTATTTGGAATTGCTCCGGCAAAAGATAAGGGAACATTCAAGCTCAAAAAGAACCAACTTGCTTCCATGTTTAGAGGTATTGAAAAGAAATTTAAAAAGTTCAAGGGTAAGTTTGTAGTAGTTGATGAGGGCGATCTGGATATGGTGGTAAAAGAATTAGAAGGAAGACAGGTTCCAGTTGAAGGTAAAGAGGGAGAAATGAGGTTTGCAACAAAGGATGAAAACACACTTTATGCACGTAAAGCTCTAGGATTAGAAGGGAGAGAAGATCAGGCAAAAGCATGGACTCTTAATGATAAAATTTTTATCAACGCAGATGGTCTTACAGGGAAGAATGCAGACGAGGTAGTTGAAGCGGCTATTCAGGTAGGAATGTTCCATGAGCCTATTGCACATATAGGATTAAAGGAATCGTTTAAAAAGAAGTTTGGTGATAAAGAGGGGCAGAAAAAATTTGATGAGTTAATGGATGACTTCTACCGAAGCAACAAGAAGGATATTAACAATTGGGTTACTAGGTATGCTGAAGGGTATCTTGAAGGACAGGAAATTAATAATCTTACTGTAGATAAGAAGAGGGAACTTGCAGAGGAGTACCTAGCAAATGTCTTTGTTGAGTTTGGAGTTAGAGACCCAAACATCATAGCAAGGGTTGCAGATTCACTGAAGAGGGGAGGACATGATACTTTATTTGGAACAAGGAAAGTTACCACAGTCCAGATGCGTGAGATGCTGGCTGACATACAAAGGGAATACATAGGTGGTGAAAGGAATATTATTTCAGGTGACTTCTTTGACCGCTCCCACTGGCTGAAGCCAAGGGCAGGAGGCAAGGAGGAAGAGGAACCTCAATGGAAGCCACCCAAGGTTGTTGCAAGTGATCTTGAAACAAAAGCTCCTGTCTTCCAGAAAGCATTACCAGAAAAAACTAAAGGTAAATTAACACCTACCATTGCAGAGACTGAAGCTAAGAAAAAGGCTGAGGCTACTCCATTAGGAAGATTAAAGCAAAGATTAAAGGATAGAAAGAAAAAGACTGAAGAGCCTGTAAAAGAAACTACTACTGAAGTTAGGTTTGCAAAGAGAGTATCAACCCCACAGAAAAGAAAGCTATGGCAGAAAACTCACAAGCCTAATCCTGTACAGGAAATAAAAAGAAGGGATGAGGACTTAAAGAAATTAGCTAAGGGCTTAGAAAAAGGAGAGGTTACCTTTGAAGACTACAGAAGTGAGTATGAAAAGATACATCCTATACGTACATTTAATACTGTGCCTAAGCTCTCATCAATGACGGAGATTGCTGGTGCAATAAATCAAGGGCAGTATGATAAGGGCAAACTAATAGGAGAGGATTCTAATTTAAAGGCTGGCATGAGAGCTAATGTCAGGTTTGATGTAGACTCAATGAATAAGTATAACGTGGGTGTAGTTACCGCAGTTTCTCCAGAAGCTAAAGGATCACACTATGGTAGGGCGGCACACCTAGCTCCATTAAAGGATGGCACTCCTGTCAAGATGATAACCAATCAGAAGAAAGGTACTTTAGGAATAGCTACAGGAGAAGGGAAGTTCCCTATGGCTTTTCTCAAAGGAACATGGAAGGGAACATCAGCCACACAGATAAAAGTCAAAGCACAGAAAGCCCTGAAAGACCCTAACTGGATTCAGGTAGGCATGAATCCCACACGGCAGACATCTTTCTATGCCAGAGAAACTAAGACAATCAATGGTAAAAGTATAGAGGCAGGCACACCTATTGCCACGGCAGAAGAAGTTCTGCAGGTTGGTATGTTTGTTATTGCCAAGAACCCCACCACTAAAGCAGTTCCCACATTTACATCAGCCGAAGGTAAAGAGGTTAGGTTTGCCAAGCAACCATCTAAAAAAGTGAAGGCTGAAGATTTTGTGATTAAGGGTATAAGCGTAAGTCCAATGGACTTCCTAGACCCGAAGGGTTTCGTAGACCCATTAGAATTAAATAAGAAGATGAAGCGCAATACCTCTACCGATCCAATGTCAGGGGTGATCAGGTTCTCCAAGAAGCCAGAGCGGTACAAGGCTAAAGGTGGTGCGGCATCATGGATTACATGGGCAGACCAAGGTAAGTGGATAGACTTTGGAAAACTACCCGACCTAAATTCTGTAAGGGATGAGGCAGAAAAAGATTTTATGAATGTACAATCTTCGGCTTACTCAGATATAGAATATACAATGGAGGAAGGAACAGCAAAAGGTATTAAAAGATTAACTAATGTAGATAACTATGTTGATAGGCAATTAACAAGAGAACACATGGATGTAAATCCTGATCTCTATGAATTGTACAGGCAGTATGGTAGCAATGCAGATAAAATAAAAGAAGATTTTCTAAAGAAAATGCAGGAGATTCATGATGAGATAATTCTATATAATGTTGAGTACCTGAACCAATATGGAGATGATCCTCGCTTTGACCAAGTAGATAGACAGTTTGGAGATCAGATTTTTCAGAATGCTATGTTGAGAGCATTACTCTATGAACAGGGTGATACTAAAATAGCACCACCTCCAAGAATAGAAGGAGCCGCACTCGCTGAGACTTACAGTAAATTTAAGGAAGGTGAGTTTACTGGTCTTAAGGGGATGTTAAAACACTACAAGGAGCAGGCCGCAAGGATAGCAGAAGGAAGACTTGCTGGTGATGCTATTACTACCTTAGATGGAGGTAAGTGGTACACACTTCCTGTAATAAAAAGTGGGATGACTACAGATCAACAGAATGAAATTACTACCACATGGGCATCTCTTTCTGATCACAACTGGTGCACCTCAAGAGGGATGGAAAAGACTTATGCACAGAGGGGGCCAATGTACGTTTATAGAAATGGAGGACAATCTCTAATAGCTATTCGTTTTGAGGGTAGTGAAGTTGCAGAGATACAAAGTCAGGCGAACAATGGGACAATCCCCTCTGAATATGTGGATGTTGTTAAAGAGTTTGTTAATTCACCAAATATAAAATTAACTAACACAGCTAAGAATACTATTAAAAAAGCGGAGGCTGAAGCTAAGGCACTTGAACTTCTTGACTCTAGGAAAAAGGAAAATGCTAAGTGGAGTAAGATGAATTGGGATTTTCATCCTTACTATCCAGATAGACTACCTGATAGATTCAAGAATATGATGCTTTTAGATTTATTAGATGGGACAATGGCTTTACGTAATAGTACAAGTAGAGGAAGAGATGCAAAAGGTGAACTACAAATATTATATTCAGATAGAGAATATGAAGGTGCCCCAGATATAAAAGTTTCCTTTATAATTGGTGATCTGGAAGCAAAGCAAGGTATGGTTCAATCAGAAAGTTCTCTAAGAGAGAATGACAGGGATACTTTAGAGAGAAACTCAGAAAAATCCTTTCCTTGGGCTAATGATATAACAGATATAACAGGTGAATTAACAGTAGATAATTATCATTTTAAAAATCTTCAAACTGTGCACGGTGCTGGTGATCTTAAAATAGGGCGCACCGGGTTGAGGGCGGATGAAACATTTACTTTATTGCCAAAATTAAGTGCAGTTAATAGTCAAATTATAAGTATAGGATACAATGTATCAATCCCTGTACTGAAGACTGCTCCGGGCGATGTAATACTAGCTGGTATGAATGATAATAAAGTATTAAAAAAAGGAGAAGATATTGGAATAGAAGATATTGGTGGAGATGTTTACCTTAAACATTTTGCTAGTATGCCACACCTAAAAACAATAAGAGGAAATTTAGATGAGAGAATGGGTAATGAGGTATTTGCTTATGATGAAAAAATCCCTGAAGGTTATCAGGAAAATAGGTGGGCAAATTTACCATCCTTAGAATTAATCAAGGGAAATTTTATATTAGGACATGGCGAAAGTTACGGAAGAAATGATAGACAAGAATGGTTGTCTCTTAGTGATAGAATATTACTCCCTAAATTACATGATATTGAAGGGAACTTTGAATTTTCCCGAAACGCTAACCCACAGCTTCCAGAACTTTATTCAGTAAAAGGTGATTTTGAAAGTAGAGCAACATGGGGAGGTTGGGATAATAGAAGATTATATTCAAGTAGAATAAAAAATGGTTTTACTAGAGATGATTTTCGACCAGACACAAAAGACTTAGTATTACCAGAGGGGGTGTCATCAAGGAGTGAAATAGAGGACTTAATACAATTTAGTAGAAACGATTGGGTTGATCGTGAACTATGGGTTAAGCCAAAGGATTCTAAAAACTGGGAAGTTGTAGGGCTACCCACAAAGGATTCAACTAGAGATGGATATGGTCAAGGATTTTATAGATACGATACTATTCGCACTAGAAGAGAACAAGAAAGGGGCAAGGGATATAAGGTTACTGATCCTTTAAAAGAGATATATACAGAAGAACAAATTTATAATTTTAGGGAAAAAGAATTTTTAAAAGCTGTAGATGAGGTAAGGAACAGGCCAGAAATAAAGAGGTTATTAGAAAAGGCTGAAGGTTATAGTCCAGATAAAGAGAAATTAGGGGACTTTGATTTTCAAGCTAGAAAAATATTTACAGATGCTGAACGGAAACAAGTACGATTACTGCATAAAATAGAAGAAAGGGTAAAAATATATAAGGGATTAACGAAAAGGAACTCAGGTGGGGAGGTGGTGGATTTAAGTCACAGGATTGACTTAGGTAATCTTAAGGAAATTTTTGATGTTCCTTGGACTACTTCTCTTTTCCCTGAAGAGATAGCAATCAGGAAGAAAAAAATAAAGGAAGCTAATAAAATGTTAGCGGTGAGTGCACCTAATCTTACAGTGGTGGGAGATGATATTAGTGTATTTCCAGAATCGTATCTACCTAATTTAAAAAATGTGGGTGGGCGTGTAGAAATATATTTAGATGATAAGTCTCAGTTGAACCCAGAATTTTTAAATAAACTCCTGCCAAATTTAGAGAAGGTTGGCAATCGTATTTACATTCGTATATCAGCACCAGAATCTGTTTCTTCTGAAAGGGGGACTAAAGATGTAAGCGAGTATTCTATAGGACATATTGTCCATGGAGAAAATGAGAGCGGCTTTGAATTAAATACTTCCCAGATTGGAGATGTTGACGAAACTATTGATCGAGTCAATCCCTTTAAAAAACTTAAATACCTAGGGCTAAGAGAATACGAAAGAAATCCTGAAACTAAAGGAAAGATAGAAAAATTAGAGAAGAAAATAAAAGAAGTAAAACGAGAGGATAGAGACTTAGCCGAACCGTTAGAATTAGAACTTAAAAATTTTAAGATACAATCTCAGCTTGAAGGCGAAGCATTAAAAGGAACAGTACTTGATCCTCGCACACAGGAGACCACACGGTTCGCCAAGTTAGTAAAACAACCTGCTCCCAAGGTTAAGAGGGCTGTTAAGGTATCGCCTGATACTAAGGAGACTAGGGAACCTACAGTAGGAATCAATATCAATGACAAGACACAAGACTTTACTGGTCAGATACTGTCAGGCAGGAAGACCATGGAGACCAGAGACACTGATAGTCTCAGGGCTTATGTTGGTAAGGAAGTTGGTATCATAAGAACAGGCAAGGGCAAGGCCCAAGTTGTAGGGTACATGACCGTGGGTGAGCCAGTGGTGTACAACAACCGTGAAGAGTTTAAGAAGGATCAGTCCAAGCATCTGGTCAAGACTGGATCAGACTTTGACATCAAGGCAGGTAAGACCAAGTATGGGTACCCATTAACTAATGTTAGAAAGGTAGCCCCCTTCCCTGTTACAACAAAAGGAATGGTCTCAAGAAAGATTACTAGCCCTGACCCTGTATCACGTGCAATGAGTAGGATAATGGGGTTAGGCGAAATATCTCCAATAAATAATAAGGAGATTATTATTGGTAAGACTGCGGTTGAAATACAGCCTCATATGGATGGAGAGAGTCTTTGGTTTAAGAGTATCAGGGCTTTTGAAAAGGGGAAGGGTGAGGGTACAAAGACAATGGATAAAATTCTGAAGATAGCAAAAGAAGAAGAGGTTGATCTTAGAGGTAATGCAAAGGCGTTTGGAACAGGAGGTATGACAAGCCAACAACTGGAAAAATGGTACCAGAGATTTGGATATGAAATACATGAAAATGAAATTGTTTACAGAGCAAAACCAATAGTAATAGACCTGACTGGTAAGAGCAGGATGATAACTATTGGTGCGGATGATGGTGTCAGGTTTGCTAAGAGGGTAGACCAGCCAACTGCAAAGGAACTGGAGGCAGAGTGGACTAAGAAATCTGCAAAGGTTAAGCCTGATACAAAGATTCCAAAAGATAAGGTATCACTGGGTAATAAGAAGTTTACCACTGGTACATACGTTAAGCAGGACTTGTCAGTTAAGAAGATTTTAGATCCCAAGGGACAGGTCAGGACATCCAGAGTGATGATGGGCAATGCCGCCGCTCATGCGATGGGAACACGAAGCTGGAATCCACTCACTAGGTGGACAGAAAAGACACAGCCCTTTGCTGACAAGTTACTTGAGAGAATGATAGCACAAGGTACCCTGCCAGATTCTGCCGAGTACAAAGACCTTAGAAGATTACTGAAGGGAGCTATATACAAAGCAGAACAGGGAGGGAAGAAGCTCTATGATATCCTAGCCAAGTCAAAGCAGAAGGAAATTATCTTTGAATACTTTACTACCAAAGGTTCCAATCCTAATCTAATAACTGATCGTGCAGAAAGACAGGCCGCCATTGAAGCGAAGGAGGAGATACACCAGATAGGTCAGGAACTGGTTGACAGGAAACTACTGCATGAGGCCGCCTTTAAAAAGTTAGAAGGGGCATACCTACCACAGGTATACCTGAAGTATCTACTTGGTGATAAGAACTTCAACAATGTAAAAGCTGGAGGTAAGTTAAATATGGCATACCTTGAGGGCAGGAAGGACTTGTCTGAAGGGGTGAAGAAGTTACTACTGCATCAGGTTAAAGACCCTGCCTACCTTGGTTCAAAGGCAGTGGCTATACCAAGGACAGACATGGCAATCCTAGACTTCCTTCAGCAGATTGCCCTTAATCCTAAGTGGGTACTGCCACAATCAATGGTTACGTTTGATGTGTATGGTGAACTAAGAAACCTTGCTATTGAAAACAAACTATCTAAGGGGATAATAGATAGCTTGAAATCAGACATCGGATTATTAGATACAAAGAAGAATAAGGTGAGTGCTCACTGGTTAAACACTGAGGCTACAAGAATAAGAAAGACTGCTCCTGATGCAGGGTTGAGTGTTGAAGAACGTAAGACGCTGGATGAACTCACTGAAAAGATGATGAAAGCAAGTGAGGGTAAGACTAATGAGGGATGGGAGACATATGATCCTAAAAATTACAGGCAGATACCAAAGTCAGTTAAGTATGGTAGCCTCGCTGGTATGTGGGTCAGGAAGGAGATAGCTAGTGACCTGTTTGGTGGAATGAATGTAGCGACAGGGGATATATCAACGGCAGAAGCGTGGCTAGGAGACGCAGGAATTATAGGAGATTACAATAGGTTATGGAAGTGGGCAAAGGTATCTGCCAATCCGCCTTCATGGGTCAGGAACTTTGTTTCCAACATGATCCTGATGAACATGGGTGGTGTGCCTGTAGGTAGGATGCCTGACCTGATCCTGTCTTCCCTAGCTGATATGAAAAAAGCAGGCAAGCATGGAGGTAAACTTCATCAGTTAGCTAAAGACTTAGGTCTGACCGCTGGTACGTTCAGTAATGTGGAACTGGGTAGAATAGAGAGAGAGTTCAAGGACTTACAGAGGAGACTGCAGTCAGAAAAGAGTGGGCCGTGGGCTGTGTTTGGTGCAGTTAAGGGTGCATTCAATAAGGTACGTGACGTAACTGGTGATATCTATGGTGGGATTGATTCACTAGGTAAGATGATGATGCTCAAGTATTTCTTGGATCAGAGGGGAATAGACATTAAGGACATATCAAAGTATCAAGGTAAGGAACAAACTGCACTCAATGAGGTAGCCGCACAAGCAGAGAAGTGGCTGTTCGATTATAGTAATGTACTGCCCTCAGTTAAGTGGCTGAGACGAGCACCACTAGGTGCACCATTCATTTCCTTCACCAGCTTTGTGGCTCCGCTCATGCTTGAGACTGCCATCACTAAGCCGTGGAAGTTTGCGCCGTACTACGCCTTTGGTTGGGCGATGAAGGAATGGTTCAAGAACAACCACGATCTGGATGAAGATGATCTGGAGGGGTTGAAGTTAGGACTGAGTGAGTATCTCAGAGAGAAAGCGAAGGAGAGTATCTTTCCTACAGGAGTTATACCACTGCCATTCTTGGATGAGAACAAGAGGGTACAGTGGCTTGACATTAGCTACCTCTATCCGTGGGGTATGTTCTCTGAGATGGCAGGAGAATTAGCAGATGGTCAGATAGGTCAGGCACTCAAGACCGCAGGACTGATGGGTAGTCCACTGTTTAACATCGCCTCCGCTGTGTCTACTGGTATTGATCCATTCTCAAGGAGGGAGATAGTTGATCCGATGGGTACACCTACAGAGCAGGCAATGGACATATGGTGGTACGCCTTTAACCTCACCATGCCTCCCTTCATGCACGGTGCAGGATGGGGGAACGATGGCTTTGGTGCTGGACTTAGGATGTACGATGCATTTATGGGGAACCTAGCAAAGGATGGGGAAGCTAAGTTCACTATGTTTCAGGCATCTCTCAGGATGGCTGGTATAAACATTACCCCACTGGCAGTACCAGAGGGTGCAACAAAGCAATTAAAATTTGAACAGTCTCAAATCAGGAAGCTAATATACAATGCTGAAAGAGAGATCAAGAATATGTATGTGATGCAGAAGTCTGCATCTGAGATACAATCCACGATAAAAGAGTTTAGGGAAAAAATAATTGCAAGAGTTATGGATTGGAGAGAGAAGTTAAGAAAGGCTACCCCACCTGTATCTATTGCTCGTCCAAGAATGGAACACTTAAGGAAGAAGGAAGCCGAGCTTCGAGCACTGCGAGTCGGTTAGAAATATCAGTGATGAGCATGGCTAACTGGCTAGTCTGAGTTACTAACTGATCTATTACGTGAGCCAGCAACTCATCCTCAGTCATTCTTGAGTACTTCTCGTCCGCTAAATTTACGACTTTCCTCGTAGTCAAGGATTCCTTTTTCATTCTTCTCCTTCTCCATTGCATAGCTGTCATTAAAGGGAAACATCTCCCACTCTAATTCATCTGGTAATTTCTGTATTGTACCACCGCCCTTGATAAAGGCTTTGATATCTTCTTTAAAGTCTGACCTGTCTGTTGATAATCGTTTCTTTCTCATAGTTTTAATTCTTTAAGGTTTATATTAATACTGTATCTTAGATCAGTTTCCCTTGGGGTTAAGGGATGATGCCAGTAGTGTTTCATCATAATTACACATTTATTTTTCTCTGGAGTTATACGGATATATTCTGACCCTTCAACATAAGGATCAGGTGCAACACAATCATAGATAATAAGGTCACCATCTGAA
>CEUX01104628.1_pt1 | contig 11027 bp, 13 predicted proteins | sample 531361 | NCBI WGS metagenome assembly CEUX01 (sample SAMEA2622736, study PRJEB7988) | marine metagenome | isolation source: saline water (ENVO:00002010), including
CACCAACTCAAACAAACGAACCTACACTCGCACCTACAATTGCTCCACAACAACCAGCAGAAACTGGTGATGATGAAGATGATGTTGTAGTAATTGATGAAGAACAAGAACAAGAAGAAACAAGACCACAAATTCCAGCAATATCACGAAAAACACTAAACAACATACAAGCAAGAAAAGCAACATTACAAAGTTATATGAATTTATTTGAAAATACTGGTAGAAATCCTAATGGATTTTTAATTAATCAACGAGAAGTAAGACAAATATTAAATTTAGTAGAACAAGCACTTACTAATTTTCAAATGAATACTATAACACAAGAAGAAGCAGATTATGTATTAGGTTTATATACAGCGATGGATAATGCTAATTCTTTATTTCCAGTAGCAAAAGCATATTATAATGTTAGAGGTCAAGGGACATTAAAAAAAACTGATAGATTAACTTTAAGACCAGTTCCAGCAGAAGATAAATTTACAATTGGAAGACCAGCATTTTATTTATTTTTAAATGAAACACCTATAAGAGATACTGAAAGAAATCTTCCTATATTTTTTAATGAAGATGGTGATATATATGAAGATGATATTGATGGAGTTCCACAAGAAATACAACCAACAAGACCAAAAGATGAATTTGAAGAAGCAGAACCAATACCAGAAAGACCAATTGATGCTGAACCAATACCAGAAGAACCAGTAATTCCACCTCCACCATACGAAGAAATACCAGAAATTGAAACTAAACCACCAGCAGATACTGGAATTACAGACGAAAGAAGAACTCAATTATTAGATTGGAGAAATAAATTATATACAACTAATAGAAATACACCAAGAGGAATTGTATTTTTTATAGATAATGAAATTAGTAAAGCATTAAATGACCCTAATGTAATAACAATGTTAGATAGAGCAAATGGTAATATTCCAGCAACAATAGCATATTTAAATATGGATACTAAACCTATAAATCAAAATCAAATTCAAAGATTAGTATTAAAACCAGTAGCAAGAACTGAATTAAGAGAGGAAAGTAATGATGCTTTTACATTAAGAATTAATGGAAATTTAGCAAGAGATAATAATAATCAACAAATATTATATAATGAATATGGTGATGTATATACACCGCAAGATATGAGTGGTGAAAATGTTAATGTTGATTATCCATTTAGACCTTCATCAAGAGAAGATTTAACAATACCAGAAGAAATCCCTCAACCACAATCAAGCAATAACGCAAAAAGTATTTTAGAAAACAGAAGAGATGCTTTAATAAAATGGTCTATTCCAACAGAAGATGAAAAATACAGAAATCAATTATTAAATCAAATAGATGTTTCATTAGGATTATTAGAAGATGGTGATAAAATAAGTGATATTTATGTTCCAGTTTTATCTAATGCGAATTATGATTTAGCATCATCATTAGCATATTTAAAAGCATACGAAAATTCTTATAATATACCAGAATTAGTTGGTAATACAATAATTAGTATGACCCCATCAACAAGACAACAAGGATTAAATTTTCTTACTATTAATGGAATGAAATATGATAGAGAGGGTGATTTCTTATTATTAAATACTGGTTTTGGAGAAAAAATTAAAATTGGAGAAATGAAAATTGAAGGAGTAGCAAGAGTTAATCCAGAGGGTTTTCAAGGAAGCGATAGTTATACTGCTGGAAGAATATCTGCTATGGAACAAGGAGGAACACAAAATCCAGTCTTTTATTCAATTGAAAGTATAATAAGTAAAACGCCAGAATTTCAAGATTATTATAATCAAATTAGAGGAGGTAATTAAGATAAATTATAAATAAAAATAATATTAATAAATAATAATGGATAAAGAGAAAAATGAAAATAAAAAAAAAAATAGACCATTTTTTATTAATGGATACAAAAAACAATTAAAAAAAAAAATGCCTCAACATTATATTAAACACGATGCTAAAATAACAAAACCAATATTTAAATTTGGAAGATTTATTATAGAATTTTAATAATTTATATATTTTTTTTTTATAAATATAAAAAAAAATGTCTTTTTACAGATATTATTTTTTATATTTATAAAATTTATATTATTTTTATGTCTAAATATGTTATAAAAAATTTTTTATAATATATTTTACCATACTTATCAAGTTAAATTTATAATTATAGACCTTTTTTTCATTATTTTTTATATTTATCAATTTTATTTTATTTTTTGTCTATTTTTTAATTTATTTTGAAGTCGTTTTCTAATTTTATTTGTTTTTTGTGTTGGAACTCCGTGATTGCGGTCTAAATTACACTTATTATTTTTACAAATTTCAAATAAATTCTCTACTGAAACAACTCCATTTATATCATTCTCTACTGAAACATTAGGTTTATTATTTAAAACAACATCAAACATCTATAAATATATATATATATTATTTTCTTATATCCTTTTAATAATATATATTAATATATATTAATATATATCAATCACTTAAATTAATTTCCTCACTTAAATCATTTTCATCATCACTTGGAAAGGAATATGTATCAGTTTCAGTTTCTGTATCAAAATTATTTTCTTCTGTAAGTAAATCATCATTATCAAATAAATAAATATTTTGGTTCATAGCAATATTTATTGAGTTTCGTAGATGAAAAAATCTTGATTTATAATAATCTGTTTTTCTAATATAAATTTTTAATAAATTTTTATTTTTTTCATTCTCATATTTTATAAAATCTGGATTATTTATAAAATTATTTTTAATTTTTTTATTAATATTTATTAATAAATTAAAATGATTATCACAACATAAAAATTTATCTAAAATTTTCATATTTACATCACTTAATAATATACTTTCCATTATATTTATATATTATTTAAATATTACACTTTACACCTTACACGATGATTTAATTTTTAGATATAAATAATTTTTAAATATTCAGTTTATGTAAAACTGAAAACTTAAAATAAAAAAAATAATTTTAAAAATATATAAAATGAATGGTGTAAGTGTAAATGTGTAAATTATATTAAATATATTATTATGGAATTATTTAATAATTTTTTATTGGATTTATTATTTGTATTTTATCTTTTATTTCTTTATTTAATTTTTCAGTTTTTAATAGTTGTAATGCTTTAAAAGAATAATTCATTACATAATCACTATAAAATGGTTCTGGAAGTTCAGCAATTAAATAATTATTTTTTTTAAAATATTGAAATAAATTTAAAAAAGTATGTTGTAAATCATTTTCTATTATACTGAATTCAATCGGTAAATCTAATAATACATTTAATTTATTTATAAAAAAATTTTCCTCATTTAATGGTTCATAATTTAATAATTCTTTATCTAATTCTATATCCATTTATATTTATAAAATATTTTAATTTTCTTCTTTTTCCATTTCTTCAACATTTTTATTAATTTCTTCTTCTAATTTTGAGTTAGATTTAAATCCATCTTCATAAATATAATTACTATAATTTAATGAACTACCGCTACTATCGTGATTTAATACCTTTTCTATAAATCCATTTATATTTTGATTATCTGGATTATGTTCGTTAAACATATATGAAGCATACATTCCTCTCAAATTATGAGATGTTAAATCATCTCTAACTAATTTTTTTATTTTTCTATTTAATCTTTTAATATAATCATTACTTCCTATATGTTGAAAGTTCTGTCTTACAATATTAAGACCATTTTTAAATTGTTCTGGTGTTAAAGTGTCTGGAATTAATTTTATTTCATAATATTTATTTTCATTTTTTCCATTTTTTTTACTTAATAACATCTTTATTTTTTTATCTTTTCCTACTCTTGATTTATATTCTTTATCTTTAATTTCATCTGCTCTTCTTCCACTAATAAATTGTAAATATATTGCTAATTCATACATATCATCAGTATCTTTAAATTCTAAAATTTTATCAACCAATTCTTTATTAAAAGTAGTATTTTTTTTATTAGATTTAATTTCTAAATCTTTTTGAATTATACCATTAGTTATTTCATCTGGTGGTTTTATTAATTTTAATTGTTTATCATTTATTTCTGGATAATTTTCACGAATAAAATTTTTTGTTAATGAATATCTTGTTGCGATTGTTTTTGGTTTTGGATTATCATTATTAATATTTTCATCTATAAATTCCTTTAAATCACTGAATGTATAATCATTTTTACTTGTGTAATTTTTTATTATCTTAAATAATCTTTGGGACATTATATAATTTATAAATATAAAAAAAAAATAATTTTAAATTTATATTTATAAATTAATTAACAATTTTTGTTATTTTTTGTTAATTAACAATTTTTGTTATTTTTTGTTAATTTACGACATTGATGATAAAACTCCATCTCCACTTCGCATTACGACAAGTTCTTTAACAGAGTATGTATCAATTTGGACTATCGCATTACAAGCAGCAGTTTTAGTAAATTCAAGACTGACGGGCATATTATTTAAAGTATTCATTCCAGAATTTACTGAACCATCACTAAAAGCAGATAAATTAATAGCAAGAATTCCAGCACCATTATTATTTAAATTTTCACTTTGTGCGAATGCTTCTTGTCCTATTTGAATATTAGCATTAGCGAGATTTAATGAACCGAATAATCTTAATGCGTGATTATATGCTTCCGCTATATTTAAATCAGCAGTTGATGCTAATGGAAGTCTATCACCAGTTCCAGTTCCACCAGCAGTTGTATCAGTTGATAGATTTACCCTATCAACTGGGTAGTTTTGACTTCCAACTTTATACTGGTAATCACTAACATATTGAATAGTCCTTTTAGATAATTTAAAATCATTATCACTTGATACTTTTGATTGTTTTCGCATTACACTCATTAACCCTTTAAGACTTCTTGCTCTTGCTGATAATTGGATTACATCTTTACCAGCACCAGAGGCAGTAGTATTTACAAAATGGTCGTATGAATTACATTTATAAGAAATTCCTTGTGATAATCTTTGATTTACCATCGCCATATAATTAGGGTCATTAACTACAACTGCTGGTATGTGTAATTCAGCATTATTTAATTGATAATCAACAGCATTAGCACCAGCAAGATTTACAAGACAATCAGCAGCAGCACCTAATGTAATTTCTAATTGGAAAGGAGTATTTGGAGGTAATAATTTAGCAGTAGATGGATTGAAAAATCCACATTTTAATCCCATAGAATAATGTCTTGTTATTCCAGTATTAAGAACATCACTTTGACGAGGGTCATAACCTATACCACCTACACCAGATAGTTTTATAGTTGCTTGTCCCGTATTACCAGTAAATGTTGTAATAGTTGTAGCAGTTATACCAGTTTCATAAGGACTACAAGCAGCAGTAGCAGCAAGTGCGGCAGCACCAGAATTTCCAGATGCTTCATCAAATGCTGGTGTATCATCAGCAAATCTTGGAGAACCTTTTTGTGCTGATTTAATTCTTGCTGAACCATCACTTGCTGTATATTGGTCTAATACACAATCTAATAAATTATAACTATCAATTCTTTCTATTTCGCTTCCGTCGCTTGATAAGACCCTTATTCTTGAAATTACACAACCAGCACCTCCATCAAGACGACAAGGGTCAGTTCCAGTTGTATTTTTTAAGTCAAATTCTAATACCGCATTTTTTAGGTCTAAAAATGCTCCACTTGAAACATTAATTCTAATAGTATTATTAGATGGTGTAAAATCACTCGCATTTGATGCTAAAAATTGACTAATATTATGTGATGCTGGGACAGCATCAGCAATAGATAATCTGTATTGTAATCCAATAGGGACGCCAAATTGTGGTTGAGAAACTTCCATTTGTTTTGCTTCCATAGTTTTATAATTAATATAAACAAAAAAAAAATTATTAAATTTAATTTTATTTTTAATTTAATTTAATTTTAAATTTTAATTATTATATTATATTAATATGTCTTTAAACCTTGAAAGTATTGATAATTCATTTTTATTATTTATTAGAAGTAAAGAGGTAGTCCAAATAACAGATGGATTTAATTCAAATATGAAAATAGATTTACAAGCGGGTATAACAAGAAATAATGCTTTACAAGATATTCATTTACAATTAAATAGTTGTGAAATTCCACATTCATTTTATAATTTTAGTAGTAATTTAAATAATATAAAATTATTTGTAGATGGTTCATCTTCATTAGTATTAACAGAACAACATTACGATATATTTGAATTAATAGCATTTATTACTGCTTCTTCTTTTCCATATAGTGCTACTTTTGATACACAAACAAATAAAATAACTTTAACTAATACAGATAGTTCAAGTCATACAATAAATTTTTCTCAAAGTGATAGTTTAAAATTATCAACAGCATTAGGATTTAATCAAACAGATAGAGTAGTTGGTAGTGGTGGAACTTTAACAAGTGATTTTTCAGTTAATCTTAATACAATACATTCTATTTTCGTCCATACTAATTTAGCAGTTTCTAATGTAATTACAACTACAAATGGTAATTTTAGAAATATTATTCAAAAAATACCAGTAAAGAGTATGTATAGTGAAATGATTAATTATAATCCAACTGAAAATGCTTTATTTTCATCTGTTTTAAATATTAATGAAATTAAGTCATTAGAAATATCACTTAAAGACCAAAATGATATTTTGATTGATTTTAATAATGTAAATTTTGAATTATCATTATTATTTGAAATTCATAATGCTGATACACCTATTAATGTCCCTACTGAAAATATGGAAGGTAGAAGAAGAGGAGGGAGAAGAAGTGGAGGAATTCCACAACAATTACCTATTTTACAACCAGTAATAGAAGAAGAAGAAGAAAAAGATGAAACAAAATTTATAAGAACTCAATCATCAATTCCTATAACACAAGTAGGTCAATATTCACAACCAAAACCAGAACCAAGTGTTCCAGTTATAGATAATCAAAAAGAAGATGAATTACTTGCTGATAAAATGAATAATGAATTACAAAAAAAAATATTAGATTTAGAATTAATTGATAGTATAATTTAATTTTACACTTTACACTTTACACGATGATTTTAATTCTATTATATAATTATATTTATAATATTCAGTTTATGTAAAACTGAAAACTTAAAATAAAAAAAATAATTTTGAAATTATATAAAATGAAAAGTGTAAGTGTAAATGTGTAAATATTAATATTATTATTTAATTAAAATATTATATATAAATAAATGAAAATAATTAAAAATTCTATAAGTGATATACCACCTTTTAAATCTAAAATTGATGATAAAAGTGATTTACCATATATTCCTCAAAAACCATTAAATGATATGTGTAAAAGTTTTTTACTATATATAATCGGTAGTCCAGCAAGTGGTAAAACTTCAACTACTATGTCTTTACTAACTTCTCACCCTACTAAAAAACAACCTAATAAACCAAAATATTTTTATAAACTATTTGATAATATACATCTAATTAGTGCTTCATTACAGACTTTACCTAAATCATTTACAAAATTATTACCAGATGAAAAAAAGCATAATAAATATAGTGATGAGTTATTAAGTAATATAATTGATAATTTACAAGAAGGAGAAAACGAAAATAACCTTATAGTGATGGACGATGTAATTAAAGACCTTAATAGGAGTAAAATACTATCAAAAGTTTGCTTAAATCGTCGTCATATTACACAAGACGAACAACAACAAGGAAATGCTGGATTAGCAATTATAATAATTTCTCAAAAATTTACATTATTAAATTTAGAATATAGAAATGCTGTATCCCATTTTATAATATATAAAATTAGTAATGCTACTGAATTAAAAAGAATAAAAGAAGAAATATGTTATGATTTAGAAGATTTTGAATTTGATAATTTAACTAAATTAGCGTGGAAAGATAAATATTCATTCTTATTTATAGATTTAAATAAACCAAAGAATGAAAAATATTTTATAAAATTTGATAAAGTTGTATTTGATGATGATGATGAAATAGATGGAATAGAATATGATAGTGAATAATTAGCAATTATAATAATATCTTAAAGAAAGTAGAATTATTTTTTTTGCTTTAATTGCTTCTTTAATATCTGTTGAATATTCAGTTTTATCTTTTGTAATACTTTCTAATTCACATATTTTATTTTCTATTTTAGGAATTAAAATAATATTAACATATTGTCTATCTTTATTATAATCTGGGTAAAAATAATTTTTAATAAAATCCATTATATTTTTTAGAAACATTTTTTTTTATATATTATAATTATATTAGAGTATGCCCCCAATTTTACAAAGTATAGACCAATATTATAAACAAGTTGGATTTGATAGTCAAGCAAAATTTTATCAAAGTCAAGTTCCAGAAAATTTCAGTATTCCTAATTTTGATGAGTATAAGTTAAGTTTAAGACAACCATTAGTAGAACCTTTTGAAGATACATATTTTGGTATAACTGAAATTGATAAAGATATTGAAACTGGTATAACAGAAATTGATAAACCAATAGAAGATGTTTTTACAGAAAGAACTATAAGAAAAACACAACCTACATTAGGTGGAGATATTCCAGAACCACAAGATGAAGAACCTATTATTGAAGCATCAAAGCAAGATTTAGATTTTGCTTTATACGCAAAAGATGCTTATGAACCAGTAAATAAAAGAAACAATATTAATAATTATATTTATATGGAAGATGATAGTGATGATTTATTAGCAACTTATCATAATCCAAATGAGGATAAACTAATTATGGCGGTTAGAGGAACTCGTGATTGGAAAGATATGAAAAGAAATATAGGGATAGGATTAGGTGCTGTATATTCATTTAGTGGAGCAGACGCATTAGAACCAGATTATAGTAGATTAGAAGTTAAAATAAAAGATAATGAAAAAAAATATGACCCTAAAAAAATTACATTAGTCGGTCATAGTAGCGGAGGAACTATTAGTAATTATATGGGTGTAGATAATCCACATTATGATGTAATAACTTATAATATGGGTCAAGGACTACCATTTTTAACAGATTATATTAAATGTAAAATAGGAGGTTGTGAAAATATTAAAAATTATAGAGTTATTGGTGATTGGGCGAGTTCATTAAGTGATTATTTTAGTAGTGGTAAAACTTTTAATTTAAGACCTATAAAACCTACACGAGAAATAGAATTAGAAGCACAGAGTAAAGATGCTATATTAATACCAAGTGAATTATATATTCCACATTCAATAGACCAATTTATTAATAGAGATAGTGGAAGTCAATTTCACCCAGACCCTTATGTTTATGGTAGAAAATTAGCAAGAAAAGTAGGTGCTGTATCAACAGCAGTAGGCGTTCCATTAGCATTAGGTTATACAAAAGGTTTAATTGATACAAAAATAAGCGATAAATATAGACAAGCAATAAATGAATGGGGAACTCTTACAGATAATAAAAATGATATATGGGAGGAAAATATGATGTTTGTAGAAGATTTAGCGGAAAGTTTAGGATATGAAGATGGAAGTGAAATTCCAAATACATTATATGATATAATAGATGAAAATATACACGCACAAATAAAAAGAAACACTAATTTAGGAAGTTTAAAATATATTGAAAAAGGTGTTAGTATGTTAGGAGGTGGAACAAATATTTTAACCGCTGGATTGGGGTATGGTCTTGGAGATATTGCTGGATTAGCAGTATATGAAAATTTATTTAAAGATAATCATTTTGAAAATATATAATTTTTTTATTTTATAATATTATATGGTATTAACCTATAAACAAAAATTTAATAAGAAGTATAAGCAAAAATTAAATGAACCTAATTCATTAGAGGACATATCTAAATTAAGTGGATATAAATTTAAAGGATTAAAAAATATTTTTGAAAAAGGTGAAGGAGCATTCTATAATAATCCAGCATCAGTAAGAAAAAATGTTAAGAACCCTCAACAATGGGCGTATGCTCGTGTATATAGTGCTGTAATGGGAGGTAAAGCATCTAAAATAGATAAAGATTTATTAATTAAAAAATAATTTTATTTAATATTAATATATGGATAAATCTAAAAAAAAGAAAATTATTTTAGAAAAGTCTAATAAAAAAGATAAAAGATTTAAAGTAAGTATGTTTAATTTTCCTAATATGAAAGACCATTCACACGATTTTGGTGGTAAAAATTCAAAAACTTTTATTGATAGTAGAACTAAAAAAGAAAAAGATGCTTGGTTTGCTCGTCATAAAAATGATAAAGGATTTAATAATATTCATAGTGGAATATTCTACTCTAAAAATTTATTATGGGGTGGAAATAAATCTCTATCAAAAAATATTAAAGATTTAGAAAAAAAATTAAATGTTGATATAGTAAATAAAATTTAATTTATATAATTTCAAAATTTTTTTTAAAAATATTTTTTTTATTTTCATAATAGGCATCAATAGTAAAAATCATATTATTACTATGAAAATGTTTAAAACAAGGGTCTTGATGTAATTTATAAAAACTATATCTATGACGAGCATTAATTTCATAAAATTTTTTTTTCTCTAATATACCATCTACAACCCAATTATTAAAATCTTCTGGTGAAAAGAAATCTCCAAAATAATCATATATATCCTCATCATAACAAGAATTTAAAATATATCTCTCATCATCATCAAATTCTAAATATTGATAGTGTGCTGGATTGAAGCAATTAAAATTAACTTTTTTCATATAAGTATGATTAACAACATCTTTAAAATAAGTTTTCCAACCACAAGGTCTATTAAATCTGGTGCTTAATGGTCTATCATTATTAAAAGCAATATATTCTTCACTATTTTCGTCCCAAGGTCTTTCTTTTTTAAATTCATCTATTAAATTTATTTTTTGATGTTCTGGAACTAATTTATCAATAATTATTTCTTGAATATCTTCTGGAATTTTATTTTTATTAAGAATTTCTTTAATAATATTATATTTATACTCAACCATAACTAAATATTAAAT
>CEUX01102467.1_pt1 | contig 10995 bp, 23 predicted proteins | sample 531361 | NCBI WGS metagenome assembly CEUX01 (sample SAMEA2622736, study PRJEB7988) | marine metagenome | isolation source: saline water (ENVO:00002010), including
GGTCGTAACCGTTGGGCAGAATTCGTGAAGGATGGTTACCAGTGAATTGGTTTGAATGGTGCCTAAGTGGATTTACCGTATGGGTGCTGTTTGTGTGGTTTGTGTTGGTGTTTCTAAAAGGAGCAAATTGTGAACGATTTGATGATTAGTAGTCCGTACCGTGCGTATGATGTTGCCACGAAGAATCGGGGAACTTCCACCTTGTCCGTCTATATCCCAGACGGTGCGAAGTGGCATGAACGATGTGAAGAAGTGGCATCTGCTTGTGCCTATTCACCAGTAGGAAGTGGCGTTGATTTCACAACGGCACATCGGGACTATTCCTATGACCTTGAGGCAGACCAGATTGAAGAAGTCTGTAGGCATTGGAAAAGGGCATTCCCAAAGGCATTCTTTGATGTCATGGGAGTGACCGCGTAAAAAATCGCGGAAAAATCGCGGAAACGCTGTTGAAGTGGCAGTACCTCCGTGGTAAAATATGGTGTAAAGCGAAAGCAAGAAAGGCATTCTATGAGCAATCCAAATACCCGAATTGATGATTTCGACACGCAGGTTCAGTGTGAGGAGATGTACGACGATACGCTCCTCGGCGACCTCACGCAAGACCCCGATTTCGATGACTACATCGATATGCCGTGTGATGTTGTTGGTTCGGATGATGATGATATTGCCGACCTCTTTGAAGAGGATGGTGGTTTGACTGCCGGTGCATATGAGATGCTGGCGAAGTGGGACGCTAACGGAGAACTTGTTTGACACTGATTGTCGAAGAAGAATATGGTTTCCGCTATTGGTTGTGGGAACTTAGTGCCGTTTCGCAGGTTGGTATTAAGCGATACTTTGACCGCGTAGTAGGCAAGGACGGTTTCTTTTGTTCGGGTAAACCCCACGAACATCTCCCATTAGGTAAGTGGACTGAAATCAAGTACGATGACTTTCATGCCCGTGTTGAGAACAATGATTGGGATGGATATGCCCACATTCACATGGACGAAGACAGTCAAATCATATGGAGGCAAAAATGAACAAAATCAAAATTGAGTATGATGGTTCACGCACAAAGAAGCGTGTTGAGAAGAAGGTAAAGGCAAAGGGAAGTCGCAGGGGATATATGACCGAGGCCCAGATGGTTCCCGTGAAAGACCCCAAGTGTTGGACGGTCATCACGATTGAAAACTCCATCCTGTACATGCCGGGTCAGCATTTGACCAAGAAGCAGGTAGAGTCACTATGTCGTAATACAAGGTACGATGTAGAAATCGGACAGGATGGCCAATTCAAAACTAACCACAGTAGGTATTGATATGGCAAAGCGAGTAATTGACCATCTTGACCTTGAGGCGGAACGCGAAGGCAACGCAATCAAGGGACACACCGTGCTTCGCCGCGGACAAGGTAAGGGCATTACCAAGCAACGCAACATGCACAAGCGAGGCAATGAGATTCTTACTAACCGTGTTGTAAACAGACTGGGAGTATTTAAGTGAAGTGTTTTGATTGTGGTAACGATATTCCTGCCGCTCGTATTCAGGCAGTACCAGATACGGAATATTGTGTACAGTGTGTGGACAAGCACACAGAACCAGTTGTTGGTAGAATGATTTATAGTCACAAGACCGCAGGTGAACTCGTCTTTGCAAGTGGCAAGGAAAACATTCGTCGGTTGAACAGAGAATACGAAAGAGCAAGATGAACATGGAAAAACTTTATCACCAAGGCAAGAGAGGCGCAATGTACCAGTGGACTATTTGGACAGAAGGTGCCGACATTGTGACTGAGTACGGACAGATTGATGGAAAGATGCAGGTTGCTCGTAAGACTGCAACCGGCAAGAACATCGGTAAGTCCAATGAGACTACTCCCGAAGAACAGGCAGTTCTTGAGGCAACAGCAATGCACAAGAATCGTCTGGACAGGAAGTACCGAAGAACAATTGAAGAGGCAGAGCAGGAAGTATTCCTTCCTATGCTCGCCGGTTCTTTCGATAAGCGGAAGGACAAGGTTGATTACCCCGTCGATGTCCAACCGAAACTCGATGGGTGTCGTTGTATGGCATACTGGGATGGTGGTAAGGTAGAACTTATCAGTCGAAACGGTAAGCGATGGGAAAACTGCGACCACATCATTCGTGATTTGGAAAACTGCCTGCCTCATGATTGGGTTCTCGATGGAGAACTGTATATCCACGGTAAGAGTTTCCAAGAGATTACGAAACTCGTCAAGAAGTGGCGACCAGAGTCCGAAGAAGTGATGTTCCATGTCTACGATATCCCAAGAACAGGTGAGCGTAGCGAAGAGAATCTATCTGATTGGGATGGAAGGATGCTCGACCTAGAGAAATTCTACGGAATGCTCTACGAAGGCAAGAGTACTTCTGTGACTACCGTAACGACATATCAGGCGGACACAGAAGAAGTAGTCTACGAACTCCAATCTCAATTCCTTGAGGATGGATACGAAGGCGCAATCGTCCGTGAGTATAACGGCATGTATCGTTTCGGACATCGGTCGAATAAACTTCTTAAAGTTAAGAACTTTATGGATGACGAGTACGAGATTATCGGTTATACTACGGGAGTAGGAAAGTTTGAGGGGTGCATTGTTTGGATTTGCACCACCGAAGATGGAACTGAATTTAAGGTTGTTCCACAAGGAACAATGGAAGAACGCAAAGAACTCTATAAAGAGGCAGAACAGTACATCGGCGAATTGCTCAAGGTTAAATTCTTTGAACTCACTGACGACAATGTACCAAGATTCCCCGTTGGACTCGGTTTCCGTCTCGCCCAAGATGTCTAAATAATAAAGGAGATTGCCATGAGCATGACTAACGAACAAATCATCGAAAACCTTCACAACAGTATTTGTACTGTTGTCTTTGAGAAGGCAGACGGTTCCAAGAGAACCATGCGATGTACGCTTAACGCAACTCTCGCACCATCTATGCCTCAGGAAATTCAGGAATCGAGTAATCGTGCCAAGAATCCTAACGCATGTCCAGTGTGGGATGTTGACCTAAACGAATGGCGTTCGTTCCGATTCGACAGTGTTGAATCATTCAACGGCGCCCAAACCTTGATGGGATGAAACAATGACTTATCCAGACAATAACATTGAATTTGGTCAATCGCCCAGCGTCGTAGCAGTTGACTACATGGGAGATGGGGTATACGCCGCGTTGGAACCTATTCCATACTCGGATAATGCCGCGGTGGTGTACGAATCGCAATCTGTGAATGAGATTCTTCAATGGGTCAATTCTAACTATGACATGAATACAGAACTTCAAGTTTCTGACATGGCAAAAATGACTTCTCAGAATGAAACCAATGAACTTATCACAAAAATTGATAAGCACCTTGGTGATTCAAAGGAACAGTTGGAAAATCTCGAAGAAAATATTGGCACTGCCATTGAAACTTTCTTGAATTGTATTTTGTCTGAATTGAATAAGGGAGAAACTGGTGACAACGACACAGAAGAATCTTGAAGTACATTATGAAGGATGGATTAATGATGGCATTCACACGCCAACACTAACCATCCGTGATGACCACCGTGATGAACCTGCGGTTTTCTTTTCAAACTTTGATGCAAAGGAAATCTGCGATGGGTATTCTCTTGACGAGATGCTCGCTATCAACGAAACTATGCAGAGTGCTATTGAACTTCTGCGTAGGGAAGATAAGAATCAACCTAACCTTTTTGAGATGTGAAAAATGCATATTGAGAATGATGAGAAACTGGATTTTGCCGATGTCCTCATTCGTCCAAAGAGAAGTACCCTGACAAGTCGCAGAGATGTTAACTTGCTACGGGACTTCTCTTTTTATTGGGGCAAGAATTGGCAGGGAATCCCTATGGTCGCCGCAAACATGGACACCACAGGGACCCTTGAGATGGGTAGGACACTATATGAGTCTGGCATGTTGACATGCCTCAGCAAGCACATTGATGTTTGGGAAACAGACGAGGATTATCATAATCCTAATATGGTGCCTACTTACGGTATGAGCGAACCAGAACAGGAACAACTTCTTTCCCATAACGGGACACTTGTTGCCAGTGAATTTATGGAGCATCATCCATTTTTGTGCCTTGATGTTGCAAATGGATACATGCAGGGATTTGTTGATTTCGTCAAGAATGTTCGTGAGAAATGGCCAGACAAGATTATCATTGCCGGTAATGTTGTTACCGCCGAGATGACTGAAGCACTGATTCTTGCGGGAGCAGATATTGTAAAGGTCGGTATCGGCCCTGGCAGTGTATGTACTACTCGTAAGGTTGCGGGTGTTGGATACCCACAACTCTCAGCAGTGATTGAGTGTGCAGATGCCGCTCATGGTCTTGGTGGTCACATCATGGCAGACGGTGGTTGTACTTGTTCTGGTGATGTCGCAAAAGCATTTGGTGCAGGAGCAGATTTCGTAATGCTAGGAGGAATGCTAGCGGGACATGACGAATGTGAGGGAGATGTCGTTGAAGTCGATGGAATCGCTCACAAGCGATTCTACGGGATGTCAAGCACCACTGCGATGCAACGACACAACGGTGGAGTAGCAACACATCGTGCATCCGAAGGTAAAACTGTCATGGTTCCATACAGGGGCCCAGTGACCGACACCATTCAGGAAATTCTAGGCGGTCTTCGTTCTGCCTGTACCTATGTTGGTGCCGATTGCCTTAAGGCATTGCCTAAGTGTACCACCTTTGTCCGTGTACGCCGACAACTAAACAACATTTTTAAATAATCCCGATTTAAGGGTTGAAGTGGCATCAATCATACCGTATTATGTACACATAAGCGAATGAAACAAGTCTTCAACCAACAGGAGCAGAACGATGCGTTACAAACAGGTCGATTTAGAATAAACAGTATACCATGTATACAGGGACGCCTGACCCATAGATGGCATTAATTATATTAGGATAAAGAATCCTCTTTGCTTAACAGAGGTTGCTTCGGAACGACTTTTACGGTGTGTCCGTTTCGACGAGATTCATAACCTATCTTCTTCGGCCAAGAAGTAACGCCTTCATAACTCAGTTGGTAGAGTATCTGACTTTTAATCAGAGAGTCGCAGGTTCGAGTCCTGCTGAGGGCATTAAAAAAAACAACATTTAGTTGTTGACAATCTAACGAATCACGGGTACAATACTCGTATGACAATTAAGGAACAGATGCACGCGGCAAGCATTCACTTCCTTTCCAACTTGAATGCCGCAATTTCAGGAGTTTTGCAATGAGCAAAGTTTACACTAAGAAGCAACGAGTAATCAACCACCTCGCCCGAGGCAACGACATTACTTCAAAGCAGGCATTCAGTCGGTTCGGCGTTAAGAACCTTCGTGCCACCATGAGCGACATCAAGTCGCAGGTCGAAGCATACGGTAACTGGGAAGTTACTACTGACACTCTCGACAACGGCGCTACCGTCTACGGTATGGAGTTCCACGGTTACACCGATAACCCGTTCGCCATCAAGGCAGGTATCTGCTGAATAACTGAATAGAGAGTGGGGGCAGGGCCAGGTGAGCAACAGTTAACCTACCTTGCCCCCGCAAACTCTCATTGGAGGTAACATGAATCTTAGTCTTAGTACACAACTTATTCCAACCGTCGCAGGTGCATCCGCTCTTTGGAGTTACATGCAGAACGCACCGACCGACCAGAGTCTTATTTTCGCCGTTGTTGGTGTAGCGTCATACGCTATTGGGGCCCGCCTTGCGGCGAAAGACCTTGTGCGTGAGATTGACGAACGAGAGAAGGACGCACAGTTCAACGATGTTTGGACATCCATGCGTGAACAGGAACGCATGTTGGAGGAGCGTATCGAACGCGCCGAAGACCGTCTTGACACGCAGGTGGATGTTATCATGGAAAGAATCGGTACATGATAACTCGGGGGTGGTGTGGTATCGATTCGTAGGAAGACCGTTTATCGGAACCTATGAAGACTCCGGTTCGACTCCGGGCACCTCCATTTGTTTAAAATAATATAAGGTGAATTGAAATGAATCGAAACGCAAATAACAGAACCCGAAACATTATTGTTGGTACTCTTCTCATCGGAACTTCTTTTCTCACTGGTTGCTCCGGTGGCGGATTCGGAGGATTCGGTGGATTGAGCGATGCCTCTTGGGGCGGTCTTGGTGGTGCTGGAATCGGCGCCCTTGCCGGACAAGCGATTGGTGGAGACACGGAATCCACTCTGATTGGTACTGCAATTGGTGGTGTTGGTGGGTACATTCTTGGTAACGAGCAGGACAAAATCAACATTTGGGATGCGATTGATTGACAATTGAATACAACAACCCCGTTTGCGGCAGTTTTGTTTAGAATGACTTCGTGAGACTGAGTACCCAAACGGTTAATGTGTGAGAATTAATTACTCTCACATAGGACGGTGACAGAACAATTTTTTGTTATTGAAAATAATGTATGCGGTTCCCTGTGGTGGGGTGTGAATGCTCAAATGAGTGTAGCAGAATCTAACCGATTCAATCGTAGTGCAAGTAGGGAATAATCAAACTAGATGACCCCGAAAGTTGCAGGTAAATGTTAATCCTGCCCGTCCACGAATAATAGAGGGAGACAAGTTGATGAAAATCCTTGTCTCCCTCTTTTCGTATAAATACTATTGACATTACTTTAGTTTGGAGATACAATATGTCAGGTAAACATGGTGCGGGTAAAGGTAGTAGATACCGTCCCGTTGATATGAAAAAGTATGCTGAAAACTTTGAGAAGGCCTTCCCTTCAAAGAAGACAACAAAGAAACCCACTAAGAAAAAGGATTCAAAATGACTGATGAAATTATGATTGTAAGACTTACCACTGGCGAAGAAGTGCTTGCCAAGGTAACTGAGACTGACGGAACTTATACCCTTAAGAATCCTGCGATTCTTGTTCCAACGGGCGAAGGCAAGATTGCTATTGCGCCGTGGTGTTTCTATTCCGATGAACCAGATGGTATTAATGTCCGAGATTCGTTCGTAGTCTTTACGGCAAAACCAGAAAACGAACTTCGTAACCAGTACAGTTCGGCATTCGGTAGTGGTCTGGTTGTACCAGAGACTCCAAAGGTCGCGGGCGTTGGTGGTGTAATTGGTTCAATTGGTGGAGACTGACCGTGGCAAAGAACTCAGCACAATTCTCTAAGCATGTAAACAACATGATTAAGATTGGTTCTCCCCGTAAATCAAAGAAAAAGAAAGGTAACCCGCCTGCTCGTACTTCGAGGAGTGGAAGCGGTCGTAAAATCAGATAATGATTACGCGCCCGTAACTCAGTGGATAGAGTAGCGGTCTTCTAAACCGCAGGTCGCAGGTTCGAATCCTGCCGGGCGTGCTTAGAGATTCTTATGAGCATATACCGAAAGGGAAAGAAATACAGAGAACAGTGGCGTTCAGTGTTTTTAGATTCACTGCACCTTCCTGATGACTGTACGGTTGGAGAGATTGGTGTCTATGATGCCGATTTAGGCCCTACCTTCTTTAATGTTGCTAATGCAGAAAACTACCACATAATTGACGGTGCAAAATTAAACAGAAAAGATGACCGTTTACATGAACATAGTGGCGATGCGATTAATTTAGCATCCCACTTCAAAGATGAGTACTTTGATTTTTTGTATATAGATTCATGTACATCTTACCTTGATGCTCTACAGAAGATAGGAATATGGTGGCCGAAAATAAAAAAAGGTGGATGGTTGGCGGGTCATGATTGGACATATGCCAAGAGCGGAAGAAAGCATATTGGGGTTGAGGTAAAGGATGCCGTGTCAGATTTTTCTAAATCCCTTTTGAATGAGAGACAAGGGAAACTCGACACCAAGTGGATTCGTTTCCAAGAAAAGAAACTACCTGAAATCACAAAAGGCGAATGGCGAATAAAGAAAGTTTGATTATGATTACCGACAACAGAATGGCAAAGTTGATTGATATCGCTATGCCTACTGCTATTGAACTTGAGCGGCCGAAGAAGCATGTGTCCATCATTCTACGAAAGAATGAGATTGTTTCTGTGGGCACGAACAACAACCGGACGCACCCGCTGGCGAAGAAACTAGGTTATCGATTTGATGAAGTGCATTCAGAGTTGGATGCACTTCTTCGTTATAAAGGTCCTAAAGATTCTTTGGTTCTGGCAAACTTTCGTTTCAATCGTTTTGGCGATATGCGTAAATCGAAACCATGTTGCAAATGTTTACCGTGGTGTGTTGCATTGTTTAAAGATATATGGTATACTACCGATGAAGGAATGATTAATCATGGCATGGTTTAATGAACTAAAAAATAGACAACTCATACAACCCAAAAAGTTAAGAGTCGGCATCAGTCCGTTAAACGGATATGGTGTTTGGGCGACAGAAGACATTCAACAAGGCGAAGTGGTTGAGGAGTCCCCCTTTTGGGTTTCCGGTATCCCGTCTAAAAAGATGAATGTTCAGATGGCACAAATATGCTATAATTGGGGTTGTGATTGTTCTGATATGGGACTTGGTACTTACTGTGAATGTCCTTCTGATGGTCCTTATGCACTAATTGCATCTGGGTATATTCAATTATATAATCACGGTGATGACCCTGATGTTCATTTCGAGTACAACAAGAGAAGAAGATATATCACAGTCAAGGCAAGAAAGTTTATTCCTGCTGGGAAAGAAGTGTTCCATACTTATGGAAAGAAGTACAATAACTTTGGAGAAGTTCAGTGAACATATTTGTCCTCGATAAGAATCCACATGTCGCCGCTATGTACGCTTGCGACAAGCATGTGGTCAAGATGATTCTAGAGTCCGCACAGATGTTGTGTTCGGTTCAACCCGAAGGTACTGCACCTTACAAGCGTGGGTTCTACAATCACCCATGCACCAAGTGGGTTCGTGCTTCCAGTGAGAACTATGATTGGTTGATTGAACATGCCAGGGCCCTGTGTACAGAATACACTCGCAGGTATGGTAAAGTCCACAAGTCGGAGCAAGTAATCGACTGGTGTGATGCAAACCGACCGGAACTACCTGATGTTGGTCTAACCCCGTTTGCACAAGCAATGCCCGAAGACTACAAGAATGAAGATGCGGTCGAGGCATACAGAACATATTACCGCAACGACAAGAAACGATTTGCAACTTGGAAAACTGAAACGCCGGCATGGTTTTGATTTTGCGGCCGTGGCGGAATTGGCAGACGCAACGGACTTAAAATCCGTCGAGGGTTAACCTCATGTGGGTTCGAGTCCCACCGGCCGTATTGGAGTATATGATGATTGATTTTCTAGTTAAAGCATTACCCTTGATTTCCGCAGTACTCTATGGTATAGTGGGAGTTGGTTATTTTGTTAAGAAAGAGTATGCGTGGTGCCTTGTTTGGATTTCATACGCACTCGCAAATGTAGGACTTGTCCTTGCGGCATGGGAGAAAACTAATGTATAGATTACACATTGACATTCCACTAGAGAGTGATGAAGAAGAGGCAATTAAAAAAGCAGAATCTTTCGTTTCATTACTTATGATGGTCAAGGAAAGTATTCCCTCAAAGCAAGTTAATTATCGTCTAGGTCACGACGAGGACAGACAGAAATCCAACTACCTAGATAAGAATGAAAATGGTCATGTGAGTAACAAGAAAACGAAGATATCACTTTAGGTCATCGGGGCCTGAGGCGGATGGCATTAGCAGTACCGCTTATAACGGTATCTTCGCGGGTTCGAGTCCCGCCAGGCCCATTAGGAGTTTATTATGAAAATTTTAGTAACAGGTGGTTCGGGGTTAGTTGGTTTCGCTATCAACGAATTGGTCGATTGCCTCTCACCAACAAAGGAAGAATTGAATCTACTGGACAGGGATGCTGTGTATCAGTATCTTATAGAGAATGAAGTAGATGCAATCATTCACTGCGCCGCTAAGGTTGGTGGAATCAAAGCAAACTCCGAAAACTTAGCAGACTTCTATAACGAGAACATGATGATTAATACCAATGTTCTTTCTGCCGCGGCACAAGCGGGAGTGAAGAAGGTTGTCTCGTTCATGTCAACCTGTGTGTTCCCTGCGGATGCAGAGTTTCCCCTGACTGTAGAACAACTACACTCAGGACAACCACATTCATCTAACTATGCCTATGCTTATGCCAAAAGGATGTTGGATGTTCAGAGCAGGGCATACCGCGACCAATACGGATGTAACTTTGTCACGGTGATTCCTTGTAACATCTATGGTAGGAACGATAACTTCAATCTGGAAAGTGGTCATGTTATTCCTGCCCTTATTCACAAATGTCATGAAGCAAAATGGTCTGGTGGTGAATTTGAAGTCTGGGGAACGGGCAGACCATATAGAGAATTTATTTACGCCGATGATGTTGCAAAGTTAGCATTGTGGGTATTGGAAAACTATAACCACCCCGACCCACTCATCCTTTCCCCCGATGAGGAAATCAACATGGCAGTATTGGCGCAACATATTGCCCATAGGATGGGATTCGAGGGAAGCATCTTCTACAACCAAGAATTAGATGGTCAATTTAGAAAACCATCTGACAACTCTAGGTTGAAGGAAATGTTGCCTGACTTTAAATTCACGCCCATCGAAGAAGGTCTACAAAAATCTATTGATTGGTTTGTTGAGAATTATAAGGAATGTAGAAAATGAAGTCAGCACTGATTACAGGAATTAATGGTCAGGATGGTTCATACCTTGCAGAACATCTTCTGAGTAAAGGATATGATGTTCATGGTATTGTTAGAAGAAACTCCGTATGTGAGAATCAGACTGCAAGACTCGATGAGGTGTTTGATGATATCACACTACATTATGGTGACACTACAGATATGTCTTCTATACTTCGTATCTTGGATAAGTCACAACCCACGGAAGTTTATAACCTAGCGGCACAGTCTCATGTTCGTATTTCTTTCGACGAACCAATCTACACCACAGAAGTTGTTGCCGTCGGTACACTAAACATGTTGGAAGCAACTAGAAAT
>CEUX01020790.1_pt1 | contig 10993 bp, 4 predicted proteins | sample 531361 | NCBI WGS metagenome assembly CEUX01 (sample SAMEA2622736, study PRJEB7988) | marine metagenome | isolation source: saline water (ENVO:00002010), including
AACCTGGTAGGAAAAAAGAGGTTAAAACTCGCAGTGAAGTTGAGTATAATATTGGATTTGATAAGTTTGATGCTATCCAAATGATGGATCAACGAGAGGTTCTAAAACATAACGAAGAAGTAGATAGAAAGAAAAAAGAATGGAAAGAACTCAGTAATCGAGCTAAAGAGGCGCTGTTAAGAAAGCATAACAGTACCTTAGAAGAACCAATAATGATTTATGATGAAAATGGTAATGAAACTGAAGAATATCTAGAGTGGTTAAATAGTGTTTCACAAGAAGATATAATTAATGAGGCTACACTAATTAAAGGCGAGGAAAATAGAGATGAACAATTTTATCAAAATGTAAAAGATAAAGCAGAAGAAGGGTTACATCTTTTAAGTTTCTTAGAGGGCGGAATGAGTGAAGATCAAAAAAAAGAAAAACTCTTAGCTCAAAACGCTAGAGCAGAATTAGATAATATAATTACTAAAAACCTAGATGCTCAAGAATTATTAAAACAAGATATTAGTGATTTAGTTATTGAACAAGAAGCGTATACAGGATTATCTAAAGAATTAAAATCTATAGAATCTCAACTTAGAGAATTAACTTCAAAAGAATATGCTACTCAAGAAGAACGTGATAATGCTAATTTAAAGATTATAAGACTTCAAGATAAATGGAGAACAACAGTAGAAAATTATGGTAAAAAAGGTGGTAGAACATATGATGAGCTAGAGGAAAAGAAAAACGCTATATTAAAAGCTCATGACAAATTAATTAATGAAGGAGAAGATATTGTTAAAAAAGAGGAGGAATTAGGTCCATACTTAGATGCTATAGGTAGAAAGTATGGTTTTGCAACATCATTTTCTCTTGGCATTGCTAATAGTTTTATTAAGATGAGAGCTAGTGTAGGTGAATACTTAAATAAAATGGCTCCATTAACTTTAATTGAGGAATGGGAGGAGAAACATGGAGAAGTCCCCGGAATAACTAAGGATGTTATAGAGAAAGCATGGTGGTTAGCTTCAGCTATTAGTCCAACTGTAAAACAACTTGATATACTTGCAGATAGAGGGTATATAGATGCAGCTTGGAATTTATCAGAACAACTAGATAAAGGGATACAAAAACCTATATCTATTGACGAGGTTGATTCAGCATATGACATGGGAGAATGGTTTGCTGGATTAGTTAGTTCACAAGCTGCTAATACAGCAGTAATATTTTCTCCATTAGGAGTAGCTGCGTTACCAGTATTAGGTATGTCAGCTGCTGGTAGTAAGATGAGAGATATGGATAAGGAAGAGGAATACTATGCTAATCTTCCAGAGTTTGATGAGTTTGGTAGGAGAAATGAAATGCATAATTTTAAGTATTCATTTGCTCAACAATATGTAGTAGCCAACTTAAGTGGTATTGCTGAGGGCGCTTCTGAGTATGTATCAATAGGTCAAGCTAGAGCTGTTAAATCTCTGTTACTTAATAATCCTCAAGCTAAAAGAGGTTTTAGGAACTTCTTATATAGAAATCTTGGCACAAAAAGAGGTTTATACATGAACGTGTATCAACCTATAGAAGAAGGATTTTCTGAATCATTAGCTGAACTCTCTAATAACATACTAGATAAATACGTATCTGGAGATCCAACTAAAAGGAATATATCATTATGGGAAAACATGGACGAGAGTTTCGCGTCTGGTGTTTTCATGAGTGGTGCCGTGTATAAAGCTCCATTGATTGGTAAGAATCTTAGAATGGCTTTTCAATCAACAAATGTTACCAATGAACTAAGAACAATATCAGCTGATATAGCTGAGATAGAAGATAAATTAAAAAATCCAGATTTATCAAAAGAAAACAAAGAACATTTTATTTCACAAATTGAAAAGTTAGTTGGTAAACATACTAAATTATTAAACGAGACGGTTACCAATATAGACAAGTTAACTCCACAACAAAGAGCCGATCTCATATTCGTTGATGTTGAAACAGCTAAGTTAAGACAAAGCAATCAAGATTTACAAAATGATACTTCTCTTTCTGCTGAAGAAATAAAGGCGGAGCAAGACAAAAATAATGCACGAATAGCTGAGTTAACAAACTACAAAAACCAAACATTAGGTAGTGCAAACGAATCAGAAAATATATCACAGATAGAAAGAAGCACTAAAAGTGAAAATAAAAGAGCTGAAAAAATATTTGGTAAAGAAAACCCGTTTACCCTTGTTGATGAAAGCAATATTGAATCTGAAACAAAAAGACTAATACAAGAGCAAGTTGAATCTATTGATAAAAAAATAAAAGAAAAACAAAGAAAAATAGATTTAATTAGATCAAAAGGTGTAACTCAAGGTAATAGAAAAGAATTAGAAGAATTAAAAAGCGGAATAAAGGAACTTAAGCAAGATAGAATTGATGTTCAAAGTCTGACGGTAGAAGACGTTAAAAATACTTATGGCGTTATAGGTCAAGAAACTGGTAGTATATTAATAAATAAAAACTTAGCAGGAAAAAGAGGTCAAGTTGGTGTTGCTCACCATGAAATGATGCATAAGATATTAAAGAATACTTTAGCTGGTAATCCTTCTGCAGCGATAGTTTTAGGAAACGCTTTAGATAGTTATTTAATGCAACTAGATCCGGATCAAGTAGCTCAATCTGGTATGGCTAATAGAATACTAGCTTATAAGAATAAACCAGAAGCAGTTAGAGCTGAAGAAAAAATAGCATTATTTTTAGATGCAATAATAACTGGTGATATTAAGTTTAATAAAACAGGGAATACTAGAATAAAAGATGCGTTTAGAAGAATACTTCAAACAACTGGTTTATCGAAAGGAGAGATAAAACTAAATACAGCTGAAGATGTTTATAATTTTGTAACAGATTTTGCTTGGAGTTCTAATAGTATATTCCATAACAAAGCTATAGCTAAAGGTGCTAAAGAAGGTTTTAAAATTGGTGAAAGTTTAATACAAAAATTTGGAGTTGATACTAAAAAAGAAACTAAAAAAGATACTAAACTAAAAGAATCTAAAGATACTCAATTTAAGTTTTCTAAAGACACTGGTCCAATTATAAATGACATGGCTCTAGCATTTGAGTTTGAAGGTGGAAATAAACTTTGGAAAGAAAACTCTGGAGAATATATTAATCAAATAACAGAAGGCAAAATGTTAGATGGATTAATACTATCCTATACATCGATACCTATACCAAGAGCTTTACAAGATAAATTTAAAAACGATGTGTACACTAGACTGTCTGGTCACATAAGGAACTATAAACCTGAGTCTCAATTAAAATATCCACCAGCAGAAAGAACAGGTTTGTATGGTTGGATTAACGCGTTCTTAAAAAATAAAGTTTTAGATGTTCAGAAAAGACCTGAGTATTCTCCTGACTTATTAACTAGAGCTAAAGATATAACTGAGAAAACAGAGGAGGGAGCACCTAAATATCAACCGATTGCTGATAATGAAATTGCTGATAATTTTATAGATAATATAGGTGCTACTGAGGTAGAACAAGAACTAGATAATAGCTTAAGAAAGGATATTGGTTTAAATGACAACATGGTTAGTGAAGTTAGATTAGCTGTGCTAAACGTATTTAAAAATAATCTACCAGACTTTAGATCTCCAAAATTTAAAAAAGAATTAAAGAAGCAATATGAAAACCTATTGCATGATAAGATAAAAAAATATATGGGCTCATCTAAGAAACATGAGCAATTCTTAAAAGATAACAGAGAGGCTATAATAAATAATCTTCCAATGTCTAATCTTGTTGCAATGGAAAGATTACAAGAGAACAAAATATTTGGTAAAAAAATTAAAAAACTAACTACTGTTGAGGAAATCGAAAGAGCTGTAACAAATGAACTGTTACCACCTAATGCTATGAATAAAAAACAAGTTTGGTTATATGAAAAGAGAACTCCAACAGAACAAGAGTTTATGGATTTCTTTTTCCCACCACTAGTTAACCCAACTACAGGTAAAAAAGATAATACAAGAGGTGAAAGAAAGAAAGCTTTATCAACTAGGTTAGCTGTTCAATTAGGTTTCGATGCTACAATGGAGACTATTCAAGAGTTAGAAAATTCTAAAACAATTAATCAAACTCTAAAGCATAATAATAAAAACACCTTAGAAGATCAGTTATCTGTTATAGCTCAACAAGTTGGTAGATCAACTGGTTATAAATTCTCTGCTGATGTGGTTCAAGTAGAGGGATTATTAAATTCAATTGAAGAGTTTGGTTACGAAAATGTTATTCAAGATGGTAGATTAAATGATGACTTTAAAATTAAAGGACAAAAAATAGATCAAGTAAATGTAGATTTAGTTAATAGAATATTTGATAAAGGAAACATACTTAGTGCTCCAGAGATGGGGTTCATAAGGAGTGTATTAACATCTGATATTGTTCCATTAGAAGTAAAACAAGAATTTATCACAGAAGGTACTCTAAATAAAGATAATCCAGCTTTAGATACTCACTTAAAGGATATGGAAACCTTAATTAAGGATTTAGGTAAGGATGTTGTCAACGCTGTTGGATATGATATATTTGGTTTTACTAGTAGATATTTAGATCCAGCAGCTAGAAAGCAAAGTCCAAATTGGAAAAAGGGAGATCCAGTTGAGAATAAATGGAAGAAAGATAAAGACGGTAATATTGTAGAAGGTAAACATTATAAAGATCTTCAACGGATAAAAAAAGAAATATCTAAATATAAATCTGAAATAATACCGGGCGTTAAACTATCTGATATAAGTATCATGAATAAAATGGTTAGTGGTGTATTTAACGATGCTAAGAAAATAATAGAGTCAGATACTAATGTTGAAAACAAAATAAATGAATTAAAAAAGTTACAAACAAAAATACAATCAGCGAGTAACTCTAATATAGCTTTATTCAAGCATATCGTTAAAAGAATAAATAAACTATCTAAACAAGGAAAGATTAGTAAGGTAACTGCTTTACATTTTCTTCAGAAACAAACAAATTTAGTTAAAGGATTAAGAGGTTTATCTAAATTAGAATTATTTTACGTAGCAGATGGTTCACAAAAAGCAACTAAACAACATCCATTATATAAAGAAGCTTTAGCATATTATAAGAAAAAAGGAAACAAAAATCCAGAGGAAGCTGCTATAAAAAATTTAACTTGGAAAGGTGAACACGTTGGTCCAAGTTCTAATACTAATTCTGATATTGTTAATTTATTATTTAACAATAAATTAAGTGATGCAGAAATAGATATTAAGTTAGATGAAATACTAGATAGTCATTCGCAATTTATAGCCCCAAAATACATATTAGATATATTAGATGAGGGAGGTAGAACAAGTAAAGAAAACTTTAAAAGGATTTCAAAGTTCTTACCAAAAAAACATAGAGATAAGATACGTGGATTAAATGGAGAATCATTTTATGATTTCATGGTAGATAAAACTATTCAGCAAGCTGGATACAATTTCTCTAAAGATTCTAAAATAAGATTAGATAAATCTAACAATATAAAGAAAGCTCATGATAATATAAATAAATATATTAAAGACGGTAAGACCATAGGTATGTCTACATTTGACTTTGATGAAACTTTAATTATAGACGGTAAAAACTTTGTCGTAGCTACAAATCCTATAACAAAAGAAAAGATAAAAGTTAGTTCCGCGGATTGGCCAACAAGAGGAACTGAATTAGCAGAACAAGGTTATGAGTTTGATTTTAGTGACTTCGTTAATGTAAGGGGTGGTAAAGATGGACCTCTTCTTGATAAGATGAAAAATCAAATTACTAAGTATGGTTCTAAGAATGTATTTGTATTAACCGCTAGACCACAAGAATCTGTTACTGCTATTCATGGTTGGTTAAAAGCTAAAAACATAGATATACCAATATACAATATAACTGGATTAGGAGATAGTAGGGGTGAAGCTAAGGCGGATTGGATGTTAGATAAGTTTGCCGAAGGATATAACGACATGTACTTCGTTGATGACGCGTTGTCAAACGTTGACGCGGTTAAAGAGGTATTAGATCAATTAGATATTAAATCTAAAGTCGTACAAGCTAAAACAAAAGTTAAAGTTGGTAACTGGTTAATTGATGTTACCACTAAAGAGGGTAGAGATTTTATTAAAAAATATAACAGTATAGAAACAGTTAGTACAACTGATCCAGATCTAGCTAATAGAAAAATTAAGTTTAGCAAAGACGCTAATAAAATTATTGATAAATTTAATGAGCAAATGAAGAAGTGGAGAGAGGGTGAAGGTAAGAAGATGTATGAAGAAATGCAGAAAATACCGACAGTTCGTTCTTCTGAGTTTAAGAGGATGGGAAGATGGATTGTAGACACTAGGACTGAAGAAGGAAAAAAGTTCATTAGAGACTACGAAAACATCCCTACTGTCAGTTCTAGTGAGTTCGGTCCAGGACATTACGAAGTTAATGGAAAATTATATAAAGGTAAATATCCTAATGGTAAGTTAGTTGATCCAAAGGGTGGAATAAAATTCAGTAAAGATACAAATATAGAGTTTAATGAAATACTTGAACAAACAAAAGGGGTTGGGGCTGATAAGATATTTTCCGCAGCTGAAGCTAGAAAAATAGGTGTTGGTAAGGGTAAGAATATTTTTAAGAACTTCTTTGTGCCTCCATCAGCTGAAGACTTCAAGGGATTACTATATGCTTTTATAGGTAAAGGTGAACAAGGAAATGCTCACGCTGAATTTTTCAAGAAGAAACTACTTGACCCATTTGCTAGAGCAAGTAGAGATTGGAATAACTATAAGCAGGCAATGTCTAATGATTACAAATCATTAAAAAAGAAGTTTAAAAGTGTTGGGAAAATATTAAACAAAAAAGTAAAAGGAAGTGTATTTACAAATGACGCGGCTATAAGAGTTTACTTGTGGGATAAAGCTGGATTTGAAATACCTGGTTTAACGGAAAGTCAAAAACAAAAACTAGTTGACCACGTTAATAACAATCCTAATTTAAAGAATTTTGCAGAAGGATTAGGTGCTATATCTAGAACGAAAGATGGTTATATAGAACCCGGAGAATTTTGGCCAGTTGAATCTATAGCTAGTGATTTATCTAATATAGTTAGTCAAGTAGGTAGAAAAGAATTTTTCGCTGAATGGATTGAAAATAAAAATATAATATTCTCACCAGAGAATTTAAATAAAATAGAGGCTACATATGGTACTAGTTTTAGAAATGAACTAGAGAAGATGTTATACAGAATGGAAACTGGTAGAAATAGATTAACTGGTAAAGATTCTCAAGTTAACTGGATGTTAGATTGGATAAATGGTTCTGTTGGAGCAGTGATGTTCTTCAACATGAGATCAGCTACGTTACAAACGATATCTATGGCTAACTTTATAAATATGTCTGATAATAATCCAGTTGCAGCAGCCGCAGCACTTGCTAATGCTCCACAGTTTATCAAGGATTTCACCATGATATTTAACTCAGACATGTTAAAGCAAAGACGAGCTGGATTACAAATAGACGTGTCAGCCTCTGAGTTAACAAAAGCGTTTTATGATGGAAGAAGTAAACCTCAAGCTATAATAGCTTGGTTATTAGAAAAAGGTTTTACACCAACTCAAATAGCAGATAGTTTTGCTATTGCTGCTGGTGGTGCTCCATTCTATAGAAATAGATTCAATAATTACATAAAACAAGGGATGACACCTAAAGACGCTAAGAAGCAAGCTTGGCTAGACTTCCAAGAAGTAGCTGAAGAAACACAGCAATCATCTAGACCTGATTTAATATCTAATCAACAGGCTGGTCCACTTGGTAGATTAATACTTGCTTGGCAGAATACACCAATGCAAATGACTAGGTTGATGAAAAAGAAGATGTCTGACTTTATTAATAGAAGACGTATACCTGGTTATAGTCAATTTCAAAGTGATATGGCTAATATATCTGGAATAGCTTATTATGGTTTAATACAGAATATATACTTTGGTGCTCTTCAAACTGGGTTAATGTTTATGTTATTTGGTTGGGATGAAGACGAGGAAAAGAAATCTAAATTAGAACAAAGAGTTGCTAATGGTGCTTTAGATTCTATACTTAGAGGAACTGGTATATATGGAGCTGGTGTTTCTACTCTTAAGAATGTTTTATTAAAATGGAAAGAAGAGGCTGATAAACCTGGTTGGAAAAGAGAGAACATGAATATAGCTCAAGAAGCTGTTAATCTTTCTCCACCAATGGGGACAAAGATGAGGAAAATAATGCAAGCTGTTAGAACTGAAGAATGGAATAAAGGAGTTAGTAAAGAGATAGGTTGGAGAATTGAAAATCCTAATCTAAATATAGCAGCCAATTGGATAGAAGCTTTAACAAATGCTCCAATTGCTAGATTAATAAATAAAGCAAATAACATAGAAGAAGCTTTAACTGGTAATCACGAGTTATGGCAACGAATTGCTTTAATAGCTGGTTGGAGTAAATGGAGTGTTGGTGTTGAAGATGAGGAATTACAAAAAGCTAAAGCTAAAGTTAAGATTGATAAAGAAGAAGCTAGAAAGAAAGAAAGAGAAGATAAAAAGAAAGAGAAGGAGAAACAGGAAGAGGCTGAAAAGAAAAAGAAAGGAATTAAAACTGTTAGATGTTCTGGAATAAAATCAAATGGAAAAAGATGTAGTTTAACCACAGAAACTAGTGCTAAAACCTGGAAGTGTATGCATCACATGGCTTTCAAAGATGGTATGGATAGAGATGGTGATGGGATAAAAGAATATAGATGTACATCTAAAACTGGTTCTGGTAAAAGATGTAAGAACAAAACGGAGAATAAAAACAAGAGATGTTATGCTCATCAATAAATGTGTAATAATAGTATTGTAACAATAAAAAATATAATATGATAAATTGGATTAATTCTTGGAAATCAGGAAATAAAAAAGAAATATACGAAATAGGATTTAGATTAGGGATGTTAACTGTGTTTCAATTAAAGTTTTGCTTTTGTGCAACTTGTGATACACAGCGCTGTGCTAGATTTAGATTAATGATATTAAATTTAGGATTTGAAATATAACCATGAAATGGGTAGGTCAGCATATATGGGATTTTATATCTAGGTTTCGCTCTGATGTTTATTTAGAAGCAGTTGAGTCTGGTACTATCGCTAGTGGGGGTAATCTAGGTTTAGATTCGAATAATAAAATAGTTAAGGAAAGTGATATTGGGATTACGGATCTTCATGGAGCTGGAGTGGATGGATCTGCTAATCAATTGTTAACAGATGACGGAGATGGTACAGTAACATCTGAATCATATTTCACATTTGTTAATAGCGGTAACGTATCAACCTTAACTATTAATTCCAATGAAGATACTGGCGACTTATTTAGAGTACAGACAACAACACATGGTGCTACATCTTTTGGTACTCTTGATGATGACGCTACAGCAGCTCATTTAACATTTAGTGCTGATGGTGATGTTTCGTTTAGTGCTAACACTAATAAGATAAATAAAACATATGATTTCCATGGTACAACATTTGAAAACACTTACTCTGATGACGATGGTAGTGGGACAATATTGAAGTACTCACCTGGTGCAGATGAATCACCGGCGGGTTCAGAGTTGTTTTACTTACATACTGATGGAACTTGGAATCAAACCGATGCTGATGCTGTAGCAACTGGAGCATCTCAACTTTTAGGAGTTGGATTAGGAGCCTCTGCTAGAACTACAGGTGTTTTAATTAAAGGTTTTATTAGAATAGCTTCAACTGAGATATTAAATGTTCCAGGTTCTGGAGCTGTAGACGGCTTACCGGTTTATGCTTCAACAACAGCGGGTCATTTTGATTTTACAGCACCATCTGGATCTGGTGACTTTGTTAGAATAGTTGGATACGCAATTGATGATGATGGTGGGGATGTTTTAATATACTTTAATCCAGATAAAACCTGGATAGAAATAGCTTAATATGGCAACTATAAATGTAAGTAGGCAAGGTATGGGAACAGGTCCTGCGAGTGGAACATTTAGCACAGCTAGGACCGGCGCTGGATCATCAATAACTGATAGCGTCACAGGTAATCAAGCTTCTGCTGTGCAATATTATTTCTCAACTGGAAGAGGTGGCGCACATAGAATTAGAAGAGTATTTTTATATTTTGATACAAGTAGTATAACTAGTACTTTATCTGCTGGTCATATTGATATGCCTGGTTATTCAGGTAGTCCTGATCCAAATGATACAATAATGTTAAAAAGTACAGCATTCGGAGGAGACGGAGGAACAGCTTTGTCATCATCAGATTTTTATAGTTCTATAGATTATAGTACTCCATATTCTACTGAATTAACATCTTATAGCTCTGGTAATAATGAGTATACATTGACAGCAGCAGCATTAGCTGATATTAAAAACAATGACCACTTTACATTAGCTATCGTTCAACATGATAATGATTATGCTAACTCTGCTTCAGGTAGTAGTGTGGCTGATGATATTAATATAGCATTTGGAACCACAATAACCTTAGATTATACAGCAGTATCAGGTTATGCTAATGATATTAAAGGTATCGCATCAGCCAATATAAGTAAAGTAAATGGAGTAGCAACAGCAAGTGTATCAAAAGTAAACGGAATATAAAATGGCAATATATAAAAATATATCATCAATAACAACTACAACCTTGATAGAGAAAGGAGGGGTTGCTAGTGGTAAAATAAAAAAAGTAACAATAGTGAATCATGATAATTCGGATTTAGTTATAGTTAAATTATATTTGCATGATGGAGCTGGTAGTCCAACTATATATACTATAGCGGAAGTTACTATACCACCTTTAGCAACACTTGTTTTAAGTGATAACGTAGCTTTTAGAAGTGAGGATTTTAATTTAAAACTAGACACAAGTACAACAGCAGAAATAACCGTAATAATTAAATAAATGGATTTAGAAGTAATTAGATTTTCTAGTGG
>CEUX01037541.1_pt1 | contig 10988 bp, 21 predicted proteins | sample 531361 | NCBI WGS metagenome assembly CEUX01 (sample SAMEA2622736, study PRJEB7988) | marine metagenome | isolation source: saline water (ENVO:00002010), including
ATGAAGAAAAGAAAGTCTTGCGAGACTGGCTTTACCCTCACAATGACTTAGAAGTTTTTAGTTGTTTTTCCTGCGGTGTTTACCCATTAGTTTTTGAAAACGATGGAACTCTTGAAGGGGCACAAGAATACGAACCACACCCTGAAAATTTCGGAGAATATTATTGTGGAGATTGTGCAATGAAGGAATTTCCTGAAGCAATAGACCCTGAATATATAGAGGGGGATTTTGAAAATGACTAGAGAACGACTTGTTTCACTACCTAGGGATGATTTTATTTATGTACCTAGAAAGGATGTAGAAATCATTAGAGATATGTTCTCAGAAATGATTAGTTTTGATGAATCTGAAGATCATGAGGAACCACATGAAAATGTGTACAGACTAGAAACACAACTGTCAATCCTACTAGGTGACACTGACAATTCCCACATGTGCTGGAAAGATGAGGAGGATTTTGAAGATGACCTCTAAATTTGAAGCTAATGAAGTTGAATTAAATGAATTTATGCAGGAGGCTAGATCTGATCAGCTAACAAATGATGAAATCATTGAGTATCTCAAAGAGACTTATAAAATTTCTCAGGCTACCGTTTATCGCTGGTTGAAAAAATTAGGCCATGATGTTTTACACACTGCCGATATTGATAGAAAAGAAATTGTCGAGTTTAAAACACGTACCAGTGCATCCTTAAATAAAGCGATTTCTGCAATTAAAGATCGAGACGATCCAAAGGTCCTAATTGAATACCTTGAAAAAGCAGTCAAGGTTAAACAGCTTCTTAGGAAGCTTTGAGAATTTCGCATGATTCTCACACTTTATTCTTTTTATCTAATTTCTAACCAATGAAAAACACTATCAATGTGCGTTTTACTGACGAACAGTTTTACTTCTTGCAAGAGATTGCTAAGGATCAACATAGGACTCTAGAGGAACTTTTATGGTTACTGATAGAGGATGGATATTCTTGCTTTGCCGAACAACACTCAATTAGTGTTGATAAAAGAGATAATGAATTTACGGACGAAGAAAAGGAAAAAATGAAAAAATGGGATAGTGGTATGACTGAACATAAAGAAGGAAATTATGTTCAAAGATTTCACGATACAGATAAAATTGCAGAAGTTTTAGAAACTATTCCATCAAATATTATGGAGTTTAGAAAATGAAAAGAACTAATATTACTTTCTTAGAAGGCTTATTAGAAATTCTAAGAAGAGAAACTGGGGGAGATTGTGGCGATTTTTTTCACGTTCTCCCTTCTAATCCTGAGCAAAGGATTGCTTATCTTAAATCTGAAATTATTAAATCTTTGGAGGAAATTAAATGAACTTTTCTGATTCAGATGAATACCTAGAGTCAGAAGATTCTAATGGCAATTCTCTTTCTGTTGATGTTTCTAAGACTCTTAAAGCTAATAAGAAATTATTAGAACATCCTTTCTATAAAAATCTCAATGACGGCTAATGAACAATTACGTTCCAATAACAAAGCAGACTAAAACAGGTCGTGCTGGTAAAAGGATTAAATGCCCTCATTGCTCAAATATCCTTAGACGGGTTTATCATTTAAGATGGACTAAATTAACCTGTTTGAGTTGTAGGAAAGATGTTGATAAATATGATTTCTTAATAGAAGAATCTGTTTATCGCTAATCAATGGCGAATTTTTCTTTGAATTGATTCAACCTTTCTTCAAATAATAAACGGCCCCCAGCTAGTTCCAGTGTGTTTAACTCTGCTACCTGGATGCCGTTTTCTCTTGCTATTACAATTACTCCACTACCTACAGATATTCCAGTCATCTCCTTTAATCCCCACGCATAAGCTGATAATTGTAATCTGTAATCATCTAACCATGCGTCAGGTTTTGGTTTTGACGATCCACTAGTCTTGAAATCTAAAATACATAAGTTCCCAGGCTTTTTATAATCAATTAATGCGTCTGATTGTCCAGCATATCCAATAGCATTATGAATGGAAAATTCTGAGGCATGAATGGCCGCTACATTATCTTCTATCCAGTCGGCCAAATTTGACGCATATTTTCTAGCTGTCCAATGGACCTTATGCGGTCTTCCTTTTGCCGTTTGAATGGCCTTTTTTGTAAGGGCTTCTGGGCCTCTAGCCAGGCCATCTTCATAAAACTTCCAGCAGTTTCGGGCATTACAAAAGTTTGCATTGATCTTAAGGGCAACTTTGAGAATCTTTTCACAGTGTTCGTGAGAAATAGTTCCCCTACTACAAGCTAGTTCTAGATCCTCGGCACTCCCTGGACGGGATTTCCATTTCTCTAATGATCTGCGCTTTGCTTCAGGCAATGTGTTTGACAATATTGTAGTGACTGAATAGTATTCTTTCCCTTCTGTATCTATATATTTACGCATTTCATTAGAGTCATCACGCTCCAATGAAGAAGTACGAAGTGAGGCTAGTTTATCTTGCCTAGCCTCTACCTCCTCCGATAATTTCTCTAGCAATAAAGTCATCTGGACATAACTTTCCATCAATACCATATCAGTATTTGGGCTTCCTCGCCAACTTTAGACCCATTTGAATGGGGGTCTGTGACTTTATTGACTTCACCAGAAATTTTAAGTATTGAGTTTTTTTGAGGTATAAAAAAAATCAGGTTCTTTCCTAACTAAACGCTTCAGATAACTAATAATCCAAAACCTTGGATAATGATTTGATTTGAAAGTTCGATCTGTATATTTTTCAGTCAAAGTGTCAGGCTCACAGCCAAACTCCTGAAAGAAGTCAGTCGCTACAAGTCGCCCCAGAAAGGATAAATCAAATGCTGGTAGCTCTACATCTAGTAATTCGATGATTGCATTACGCAAAGACACAAGATCAAGAAAATCTTGTGGAACCAAATTGTTCTTCATAAAAACTCTTAGTGAAAAATAGTGTTCGGCTAGAACTTTTATAGTTTAGCTCAGGAAGAAAGAAAAATCTTCCATTAAAAAAACCGCCTTATAAAAAAGACGGTCTTTTATAAGACCCTGTTCTAGCCGAACATTAAAGTCTCACTGCTGTCAGTATAGCAAAGATGTACAACAGTGTTTTACAACAGAATTACAGTTCTGATAAGGGTTCTTTATTGTTTAGTCCCTATAAAAATATTCACTCTATTCATTACTAGAGGGACTATATTAACGCTGAACACAAAATTATAGCTTTATAGTACTTTAAAGTTCTGCATATCTCTGCATACATTTGACACAAGGAAAGACGAAGCAGGAGAATTAATATCCTGTAATGAATGGCGGGCTTACTGGTAGTCCAACTTGGTAAAAGCTTTTATCGGGATATATATACCCTTGAACCACTTTTACTACGCTGTCATAACCCAAAACGGTTTCCTTTGAAAATGAAAAGATGCCTCTCTAGGTTCATAAAAGACTTTTCTTGGGAAACGGGCAGTTGGTTGAGAAGCCCACAGGTATCTCAACCAGTAAACCCGCTATAACTTACCCTTCAGGATTGAAAGGATCACCGTTTGTTAATAAGGCTTTGATGTCAAACCCTTTCTTTTCAACTTCTTTCCAAGCTGCTTCTAGCTCAGATTCAGTTTCGTCATCTCTTGGCTCAACTTGTAGATCGTAAGAAATACGACCATCTGTATTAACCTTTGATAAACACAGATCCCAGTCCAACAGGTTCTTATATTTCCTGTTTAAAGCAATTCTTTTTATTGCTTTTTGAATGGTAAATTGATCGCAAGAAAAGACTCTTACAGCTTTGTTGTCAAAGTCATAAACAGGCCATGCCATAGCCTCTTTAATGGGTGCATTTTCTGTGCTTTGATAAGCCTTGCCCCATATATATTCTTTACCCATTTCTGTTCTTACTTCTTCATCAGAAGGTTTAGAAATAAAGCGAAATGGTCTTGCTTTTCCTGTAGAAACTTCTTCTCCCCATGTTTGGAAATACATGAGAGGATCTAGTTCTAAGAAGGCAAAATGGGCTGGTTTCTTTACATCAACCATGCCTGGATTTAGATAAGAGCTAACAAGAGGCTTATCGCCTTGCTCTTCAGACCTTTCGACCTTTTCATCAAATGTGGCTGAAAATTTCATAAGAGAAATTTAAAATAGCAGTTGGATAATTGGGCAAAAATTAATTCTTGCACAATATTATTGTATAGCCTTGACTACAATACGTCAACTATGGTTAAAATGAAAAAGTCCTTGGCGTGGGATAAGCACCAAAGACTTTAGTTAATTGTTTCTATTAGAATACTACATGAATGGCTCAAACTTGACCAGCCCTCTTGTTGAAGGGCTTGTTTACGCTCCTATCTACAAAAAAGGTGCGTCCATGCGTTCAGGCCGAAAGGCTACTGGTAAAAATCCTCTTGAAGAAAGTTGGGATAGAGATTTTGATAAGGCAGACGTAGAACTTGCTTTAAATAAAAATTCTGATCTTCAAGCTGTTGGTCTTTATACAGGTATCAGAGGTAAAGGCATTGTCATTCTTGACGTTGACAAGAATCTTAAAAAGCTTTCAAAAGTTTGGGGTAGCTCTCTTGAAAACGCTCCAAAGATCGTAAGTACTAAAGCTGATGCTGCAAAATTTATCTTCCATATTCCTCAGAATTTATGGGGTGAAGTAAAAGGGCATGGACTTCGTAAAGAGGATGGAGGAGATTATGAGATCCTATGGGGTCGCAGACAAGGTGTAATCATTGGTGCTTATCCTGGTGGACATTCTTCTACTGAAGGCATATATACGCTCACAGGCGATTTAAACAATATTACAGAAGCTCCTGCTTGGCTTATAGCTGAGATGAAAGCTCCTCCTAAAGTTCATCAAAATAGAAAAGATCTTGATTTCAGCGATAGAACCCAAGATGAAATAGCTCAGATCATCCATGAATGTCTAAGTGTCGTTTCACATCAAGGTCTTGGTAGTAGAGATCATTGGGTCAGGGTTGGAATGGCAATACATTCTGCTTTACCTAATGAATTAGGTTTAGCTCTTTGGTCACATTGGTCTTCACAAGATCCTGATTTTGCAGAAGAGTGGGAAGCTGCTGATGATAAGCACACACCTTGCACAACTGCTTGGTATTCCTTTAAGCAATCAGGAATAGGACTTGGTACTTTAATTTGGCTTGCAGATAGGGAAGACCCAGAGAGGCATCGATTTTCCAAAGAGAACGCTGAAATAGTTAAAGCCGCAGAAACAAAGCAAGTCCAAGAAATAAGAACTTCTGTTCTTGATTTCGCAGAAGTCGTAAAACGTGCCAAAAATATCCTTGAACTTCCAAACCCTGCTGAAGTTAATTACAAGCTCAATGCTTTAGCTCTTCAAGCTGGTTATAGAGACCAAACAGCAATAGAAAAAATAATTGTAGATCAACTTCAGTACGAGAACCAAACAGGTCTTTTCTCTGCTGAAGATTTAATGCAAATGGATGTGAAGCGTGAATATTTAATTCCTGATGTTCTTCCTACTCCTTCAGTTGTTCTCATTTATGGGGCAGGTGGAGATGGAAAGTCTATGAGTGCATGGACTCTTGCAAAACATATATCCAGTGGAACTCCTTTCATCGTTAGAGGTAGTCACGTACCAGTACAACAAGGCCCAGTTCTTATCTTGAATGGAGACCAGCCATTAACTCAATTAAAAGAACAGTTAGAAGAAGTTGATTACCCTATTGATTCAAATACAAGGATTCTGACTGATTGGCAATTACAGCGATACGCCCAGTTCGTCACAATGATAAAAGAGTATCAACCAAAGCTCGTCATTATTGACTCTTTGATTGGATGTAGCGGAGGTAAGGCTTTTGATGAAAACAAATCTGATTTTGCTACACCTCTCTATTGGTTGACTAGAAACAACGGAAACCTTTTCCCTAAAACAACAATTTTGATTATTCACCATGCAAATAAAAATGGTGGATTCAGGGGAACTTCTGCTATTCGTGATGCTGTTGACGAAACATGGGCATTATCTAAACCTTCTGAAGAAGAAGCAGCAAAGGTTGGAAAATTTAGTCGTTTAATCACGATTGAAAAATCTAGGCAAGGAAGAATGGGTACTCAACTGTTAATGCAAATGCAAGATGATTTGAGCTTTACCGTTGCTGACCACACTCCAGAAGTTGATACCGATCCAACACCTGCTTCTGTTCATGGTCGTGTTTTACAAAAGTTAAGAGTTGTTCATCCCGATTCACGTTCCACAAAACAATTAGTCGATGATCCTTTGATGGATGGAAGTAAGGACGCTATTCGTAAATCGCTCCAAAGACTCACAAAGAAAGGGTTGTTAGAGATTATTGAAACCGATCCAATAATTAGATATAAAGCAGTCCTCGCGTGTGGAGAGGTAGAAGAAGTTGTCCCAACCATAGGAAACTCTAATCGTGGAACGGGTTTTAATATGGGACAAGAGGATGGGACAAAGGATGAATGTCCCATTGGAACGGAGAAAGTGGGACAAAGATAGGCTGTCCCATAGGCTTGTCCCGTAGTAAATCCTAGAGCTACACTTGCTTTTCGCTGAATGGGACAAGTTTGGATATATCCCCCCGTGTGAGATTGCCTATTTATTATTATTATGGTATTATTCTATTAATGACATTTATTAATCATGCCTGAAATTTACGAAATCTTCGAGTTCGAGCACGATCCAAAAAACGACAGTGTTTATGTGGAAGCAGAAGTGGAAGGTTCTGTGCTAGCTTTTCCAGCTACTCAGTACGAACCTGAGCAATGGACACATGGACGTTGTTCAACTTCGCTCCTTTGGGACGTTGAAGAAGATGGCCCTGTCAACAATGAAACTCTTATGAAATATTTTGAAACCTATGATGCAGACTGGATGCTCATTCCCTTTGATAATTCAGAAGAAGAAGCAGATTCCTCTGCACCCATGCACTTTCGCACTGTTTTCGGCTACTACAACTAACTGAAATGGACAGAACATCTTTAGAAGAAGATCGTCAACGTGCCATCAATATGGAACGCTGGTATCACTTAGATGGAAGAGATAAAAAGAGTCATAAATATCATGGACTTTTCATAGGTCTTGGTGCAATTGGTAAAAAACTCGATAGCAAAGCCGCCTTAGAGAAAAGGATGGCTGATGCTTTGGATAAACTTAAAAAGAGATAGACAAGTAATCAATATGGTACTATCATATAAATTAAAACTAAGATGACGACTGAGAAAAGGGGGCATGGTAATCGTAAATACTTACAAGTTCTCTTGTCTCCCCATAGAGGCGACCTTTTTCTTAAGCATGTAAAGGAAGAACTTAAAACAAAGCCTTCCGCCTGGATAAGAGAAATGATCTATAAATATTTAGAAGAGAATATACCTAAAGAGGTTTATAATGAAGCCTCCGAAAAAGATGAAGCCGAATGGCAACAAACAGTTCAAAACCGATTAGAAGGTCGTGCTCTATCCAAAATCCTGAAGACAATTAGATAATTAGAGAAATGAATCAACCAAAAAGAATAGGACAACGCTATCAAGTGAATGATCGTGTCAAAAAAAAGACAATTAGTGCATCACGCTCTATGGCTCCCAGGAAAGGAAGAATCTTATCTGTCGAAAAAAAACTAAATAAACGGGGGCAGCCTTCTTTCTATTACCAAATTCAATGGGATGATCTAAAAAGCCCCTCTCTTCATGCTCAACATGTTCTTTCTAATCTCACTTAAGGAAATATTTTCCCTATCCATGTTTCTTTAGGTTGCTTAACTTTATGTTGTAAAGAGACTATTTTTGCTTCTAATTGAGCAACACGCTCCAAGCACTTAGCAATAAATCGAGTTTGCGTGAAATACTGTCTAATTAAACCTTCAGTAATAATCTTTAACTCTTCTATATCCGTCATCTCTTTGATCTCTAAGATCTTTCGTTCAACTGATAATTCTTCTTCTAAAGAAGGCGGTCCAATTAATTCATTTAAATCAATTTGAACTTCTTTTTTCATTTAATCCTCCATTTCATTTTGTTGATCTAAAAGTGGGCCAATATCTTGAAGCCCTGCATAAGAGCCATGCAAAGGATGATTGCTTCTATGACGACCATCTAGAACGTACCAACGATCCATTACTAAGAATCTTTGGGCATCATCCTCAATAATTGGTTTCCTATACATTCTATTAGTGTAATGTTCTACTTTTTCCCTTCAGGGAATAAAGCACGTTCGAGCATATCTGCAAGACGATCATCAACATCATTATCTGTCTTTGTCACAGCAACTCTGATGATGTCCATTGCTAGCTGTTTAATTGCTTTACTTCTAAGAAAAGTAAAAACAATTGGCCTAATAAGTTTAATCATAAAAGTAGTAGCTACTTTCCAAGACTACTCAAAGACGCTATTTTTGGCATGGTGATCCCCAACACCCAAGTAAAGCCTCTGCTATTGATCTACTAGCGGAGGTTTTGCTGTTTTTGCCAATGCTTGATTAATAATTCTAACTCTTTGATCCGCTGCTTGGCTCGTTCTATCGATTCCTCCATCTACTGTTATTTGTTGTGTTCCCTTCTAACCTAGCAAGGTCTTTTTCAATAGCGTTTAATCGATGGAATATTTCACGAATATCACCTTGCCTACGATGTGATCTATTAGATAAGACCATTAAAAACGCTGAAACCCCTGCTCCTACAAGGGCTGCCCATACTTCAACCATTTTTTATAAATTGCAAGTAATCTTAGTATGACCTGCTTCCTGTTTTTATGGATGAAAAACCACCTTCAGATGTAAGCCCTAAAAAGAAGGGGCCATTTGGAAAACTCAAAGAAAAGATGGATGACAAGGAAGAACAACTTGTTATTCTTTCTACTTTCGTGCGGCTGGGTGTTGTTGTTTGGAGTGGATTTATATTGACTCTTAACTATGTAGAAATCCCAGGATTAGGCCAGCAAGAACGTATAGATCCCACGTTCATAGCTTCGGTGTTTACAGGAGCATTAGCCTCATTTGGGCTCGAAACAGCAAAAAAGCGAGGTGACGGCACATATAAATCTGATGCCGATAAGCCTATGAACAAAAAAGAAATTGAAGCAATGTTGGCTAATAATCAATCAGGAGCAGTTCAAACAATTCGTGTTTTAACTCCTATTAAGATAGAAGGAGCCGAGGTCGTTAAATACGATCCAATAACAGGCAAAGAAATCGACCCTCAATCTGGCAATCTCACATGAAAAAATTACTTCCACTTCTTTTATTACTGGCCGCACCTGTTCAGGCAGATGTTCGTCACTCCATAAAATCGAGTGCAACGATTACTCTTGATCCTGCTTATTCTTCCGCAACAAGAATAGGTTCAACTTACTCAGTTTCAGGATCAAATGTAACTCCAAGTAAGACAATTTCAGGAACCACAACCTCTGGAGCCATCGGGGGGTTGAACATTGGTTCAGTGACCGCAGGCGTACCCGCATTTATAGACACTGACTTCACTGTTACTACAGCAGGAAGTGCATTTTCTGCAGTCGAGTCGCTTACCCAAGGTGATGCTATTCAATCTGCTACAACAGTTAGCTCTGGCGTAGTTGGTTCGTTACCTTCTCTTGGTTCTACTGTTACAGGATCAGGTGGAGTTACAGGCGGAACAATCACTTCTCTAACTTCTGGAGTCCATACCTGTGGCGGAACAATGGGGGCTGGTTCTAGCTGTACAGCGACAAGCATTATCGAAACACTTGTGGACTGATGATTATATTCTTCACCCTATTGGTAATATTTTCTATCTTATTAGTTTTATGGATAAACTTGTCTAATCCAAATGAATGAAGAAATTACTGCCGCTATTTATATTATTAATACCAGCTAAAGCTCTAGCTGTGCCAGTGGTTCCCAATTTTTCTAGCGGCACGATGTCGGCTGTTACACGTACCACAAGTGTAGTCACTGAGACTATAAGTTCTCACGATTATAATACTGGGCATACCTATACATTAAACGGCACTGGCTTATCAATTGATGGCAGTATTTCACCCGCCCCAACAACTACAACCCAAACAATTAACGGTACTAATTACACATGGACAGGTGCAAACCTAACCAACAAACCATCGGTGACTCTCACCACGAACGGAAATCCCTTCCAATTCGTAGAGAGTTACACGGGGCCAGGGTTATCAAATATAACAAACATAATTCGGACAACAAATATAGAAAGCGTTACAGAAACTACCTCAGTATTCTCACAATAATAAGTGTAATTTTATCACCTAAAGTATTAGCAAATACCTCCCAAACTGCTGCTCCTGTAGCCAATTCCAGTGGTTCAGTTACGAATATGGCGATACAATCTTTGCAAGGTAACTTAATACAAAATCAGTACGGAGGTAATATTTTATGTCAAGGCCCGATGTTAACATTTTCTCCATTCGTTACCGACAGCCACCAGTATTCTGTTCCACGGGAGTTTTGGTATTCTCAGCCACAATATGGCGATGATGGAGAGATAACTCACTATACACAAAACAGAACTGGGCAGAAGGACAACCATAGTTTGAACCTCGGTTTCTCTATGACTTTTTCTATTCCATTAGATAATTCACTTCAAAGAAGATGTAAGCAAGCTGCTGATAATCAAATAAAAAGAACAGCACAAATGCTGAAAGACTCAGAATTGAATTGGCATATAGCTCGTCTCAAGAACTGCGGTGAACTCAAGTTACAGGGCATAGAGTTCGCTCCAGATTCACCCTATGCAGACCTTTGTAAAGACGTTGTTGTAAAGCCTAAGTTGGGTCAAGTTCTACCGCACCGACACAATATTCCAGTTACTTCTTCCTCTTCTTCAACGGTGGTAAATCCTTCTTCTTCCGATAAGCGTTAGCTCTAATCTCTGACAACGTTGGTTTTATTGGATTCTTACCTAATAATTTTTGAACTCTAGTCATTATCTGCTTAACAATCGGTTTAACAACTCGCAATATTATGGGCGTTGAAGCTGCTGCACTTGTCGCAATAATCGCAATTCCTCCAACCTGAACAACTTGCGG
>CEUX01030287.1_pt1 | contig 10987 bp, 18 predicted proteins | sample 531361 | NCBI WGS metagenome assembly CEUX01 (sample SAMEA2622736, study PRJEB7988) | marine metagenome | isolation source: saline water (ENVO:00002010), including
TCTTCTCCATTTAGCTGACTCACTATTTAGGTAATCTATTTTTGCTAGTAACCAATCTCTACCGGCTTTTAATTTTTTGTACATAGCCATTGGAGAATTTGCTATAGCTCTAGGAGAAGCTTTTATAACCCGCCACCAATTTTTAAAACTATTGGCATGAAGCATTAGTCCTAAGAAAATAACAGATGCAGAAACGGCACTACCTAATAAAGCATTGGCTTGCCAACTATAGACAGATTGAAACGCTTGTTCACCTGTAATATTGAACCAAGCACCAGTCCATAATATATTAGACATGGATATTGGGAAATATTGGGCGACCCAAGGAATAGGGTTTATATATGCTAGAAATAACCCCAAAGCACCTGTTGTTACCATTACAGCAGTTAAGGTTCCTAGAAGTATATTAAATGTTTTTTTAGCTATTTTCCAAAAATTAGGTTTTTGTATTTTCATATTTTGTCCTCCTGTTATGGACTAAATAAATTTCTTACACATTATTATACTTAACTATCTAAATTTTCTTCGGCTAAATCTCTAATTATATTGTTTTTAGTTTTAGCGGCTTCCATATATGACTCTAACGACTCTTGTATCTTTTTGTCAGACGTTTTTTCGTTAAAGTTTGGAATTATTATTTCTAATGGTTCTTTACGTTCTTCTTTCATAATTGTTTCTCCTTTAGTTATATTCTCTTGTGTATCAAAGTCATTCCAAATTTCTTCAGCTATTTGACCTAAAGGATGCCTTGCAAAATCTGATTCTTCTTTGTTAGCCATTCTAGACCTTGTTACTAGTTTAGATTGTGTAGTTGGACGATTTACATAAATAGCTTCGTGTTCTGTTGAACGATTAGTTGCTCTAGACAAAGAAGGAAAATGAAAAAAATCTGACGTAGGAACTTTTGAAACAATAACGTTTCCTGTGTCTAACCCTCCGGCAAAACCTTGTGCCATAGATATATTTTGTGTACCACCTGTTAATAATGAAGAGTGAGGTTTTATTGGTATTCCTTTTTGATAATCATTAGTTCCTCGTGTCCTAATCGCGGGTTGTTCTGTTGAACCATAGTAAGATTCTAAAGCTCCATTTTTAATCGTTCCTAAAGTTGTCTTATCTATAGCATTGTCTAAATTATCATAAAGAGTTTTACTTGGGACAACACCTAAACCCTCTAGAACATTGCTACTTCCTCTATAAATAGGAACGTAATCTGTATCAGGGGCAACTAACCTTAAAAACTGTTCATTTGTTTTAAACTGATGATTTAATAACGTGTCTCTAAACCCATTAGCACTTTGTTTTAATGTTTTTTGGTCATCTTCAGACAACCTTGCCCATAATTTTTTATTTAAATTGTTTACTAAGTTTAATTTTTTTTCTGCGTCACCTTTTTCTTTTACATCCCTAAAAAGTCCTTCTTCCCCAAGAGCGTTATCAGATAATTTTTTTACTATTTCATCGTGTTTTTCTTGGTCTGTAGACAATAAATGCGATAAACCATAAGATATATCTAAACCTACTAAAGCATTGTGCCCTTTAGCTCCAGAAAAATCATCTAAAGATTCACTAAAAATTTCTTTTTGTGCTATAGAGTCATCAATATCTACTTGTCTAGAGTCTTTTATTTTTCCAGGTGTTCTTTGTTTTTCACTTATTTTGTTTTTCCATTTCGCTTTTCCAAAAGAGGTGTTTTTTAGTTCTTCGTCTGACATTGTATGATGTGCTTCTTGGGATAAAAAATGTTTTTGCCTAGCATACATGTTTCTAAGAGAACTTACTTCTACTTCTTTGATTTCGTCAGAATCAACAAATTTAGCTTTTATGGTCTTTTTGTTTAAGTCATTAAAATCTATTTTATCTTTACTATCTGATAATGTGATAGATGATTTATCTTTATTGTTTTCCCATGCTTCATAACCATCAACAAACTCTTGTGCGTCTTGTCGACTCATATAAATATCATTATTATTTTCATCAACGGGTGGTAAGGCAAAATGGTTTCCATAACTAAAATATTTAGGTATTTTAAATTTTTCACTAATATGGTTCATCATGTCTTGATATTGTAATCCAAATGAAGCCGCGCTAGGAGCATCTTTATCAGGACCACTATAGTAGCCATCTAATTCTGCTCCATCTCCAATTGCTCTAGAACGAGTCATTACCCCATAAACAGAAGCAGGGGTTACGTATTTAAAGTTTAATTTAGGAACATTGCTAGAGTCTTCAACATAATCCATAAAGTTATCGTAGTCTGTTATTGAGTGGTCTACTCCAGTAAAAGGTCGTAACATGTCTTGTAACTCTTGAGCTCCTTTAAAATTATCTATCCCTGATTGCCACCAATTAGATTCATTTAAAAAAGAACCTTCAATATCATCTGGGTCCACATCTGTTTCAACATAATCTCCTAAATTTTCTATCGTTTCACGAAAATCATCTGAATTATATCCAAGGTGTTTTCCTAAAGATTCTAATAAAACATAAGACAATCCTACATTCATTTCTCTTATAGCATATTCATTAGTAAATTTATCTTCACCTTTAGCTTGTTTTATACTAATCGCTGGGGTTTCTTCCATACCTTCTTTTGACTCAATAGGTTTATGATATGTTAATGCTATTTTCAAGTTCATAACAAAACTTCCCCATTTATCTTTATCTTCAAAGAAAGTTTCTAAATCTGGAAATTCTCCATTTGATTCTATATATCTTGATAATTCACCAATACCATCTTCTACATTTATACTTTGAGAGTCGTTAAAAGTGTTTAGTTTATCTTCTTCTAACATTTCGTGATGCTGCGCTGACAATAAGTTTCTATTGATAAACATTCCACCCCTTTGACCTTTTATTGGAGCAATACCTAAATCTTTTTGAGGGTTTATGTTAGTTCCTTCTAAATACCCAGAAGCATTTACATACCACCTGTCTTCTTGTGGAACTTGCGGACCTGCAGGGGTAGAAGAAGATTCACCTGGTGTAGGGGGTTGTGTAGGTTGGGTTTGTTCAACATTATCAAAAGACTCTTGCTGCTTAGTAAAGTGTTTTAATCGCTCTATTGTCATTTTCCCCTTATGAATCCCCTAGTACTATAGTACCCTAGTATACTTTTATTATAGTACTATTTTAAATATTATTCTATTAAGTACCTTAATCATCCTTAACTCCTTAACCCCTTCCTTAAAGGTTTCCCCTAATGGTTCTAATGGTTTCTTCTTAATCTAGATAGAGATATACCTGAGCTTCCTTCACACAGGTGTCTTTAAAGTACGCCAGTTGACATTTCTATGCTGTATTGTCTATAATGGGTTAAAACAAGAGGAGTATTATATGGACAAAAAAGAATTAGATGAGTTTGTTTTGATTGCTAGGACTGGAGGGAAATGTAACAAACCCCCTCAGTTTGCTAGTAAAGACCAAAAGAGACTCTGGAGAAATAAATTAGCGAGGCGAAGGCGACTTATAAAGAAAAAGAAGGGAGACTTATGATAGACTGGAGAAATACAACTCTTTTTAATCGTACTATGATGATAACTAATACGATGATTATGATAGGAGTTTGGACAAGTTTAGTGATTAGTGTTATAAGATGAATAAATTTACAGAAAAACCAATAATTCTTAGTTTATGTTCTGGGAGTGGTTCCTGGGAACAACCTTACGTAGATGATGGGGGGTATGAAGTTATACCAGTTACATACCCAGGGTATGACGTTAGGTTATGGCCTAGTGCTCCTGAGGAAGAACCTAGGGGTAATGGTGAATGGATAGATATAGCACAATATAAAGGACGAGTAAAAGGAATACTTGCAGCACCAGATTGTACGTATTTTTCTGTAGCAGGTAATGCTTGGAAGAGAAGTGATGAACAAATCATGGGTGCATTAAGTGTTGTTGATGCTTGTTTTAGGATAGCGTATGCTTTACAACCAGAATTCTTTGCATTAGAGAATCCTGTTGGTAAATTGAGGAAGTTTATTGGGCCACCTGTATTTAAGTTTGACCCTTTTGACTTTGGAGACCCATATGCTAAAAGAACTTATTTGTGGGGTTGGTTCAAAGAACCTACAAAGAACCCTTGTGACCCGGCACTAATAAATGAATTTCCTACAGCATACAATTACAAGGGAGAAAAAATAAAAGGCGAACCTATGTCAGGTTTATACTACAAGTGGTTGGAAGAAAAAGGTGGGGATTTTACAGCACCTAGTAACACCGACCTAAAAAGAAAATATAGACGTAGTATGACACCTCAAGGGTTTGCAAAAGCATTTTACGAGGCAAATAGATAATGACAAGAAATTACAAAAAATTACCAAAATGGGGAATAACCCACCTTACCACTACCATATTGATGCATTGGAAAGAACACCAAAGTATACCTTCGGTTTTTCACTTTAGAGATAGTAAAGGCAATGGTAGGGTATTTTATTATGACGAATTCAAGGAGTATTTACCTGATATTAAAGAGTTTCAAGGCCTGTGCACGATATGGAATCTTACACCTGATGATATAGCGTTGATAGCAGGCGAAAAAGGAGAAGAGGCTAGAAAAGAAAAAGTTGCAGATTCTTTTAAAATTACTATAACTGGAAAAGATGTTCATAACATGCGACAAATTTGTGAAGATGTTGAACGTTACATTAGGATAGAGGGTAGCCCAGACAAAATAGACATTGAGGCTCAATCACATAATCAAGAAAAACAAATTAATAAGTTTAAAAAACACGTGCATCTTGACGACTTTCAAGTACTAATGAGAAGAATGCACAGAGGAGTTTAGATAATGATAGATAAAGAAGATAAAGTTTGGAAAACATTCTTAGAGTATAAAGATTTGATAAGCCAGGAAGGAAGAGTTCTAGGGTTAGATATCTTTGGGACAGAACAAATTTCTACTATGGCGTTAGAGTTTACTAAAGCACATTTTATGAACGAGCTAAACAAAAACATAAACTCTTTATTTGCAGCAGACGGTGAAATAAAGGGTGAGTGCTAAGGTATAATAATTTATACTAGTAAATTGAGGAATTATATGGAGTGGACTTTTGGGCACCAACTAACACTATTTTTAGCAGGCTTTATTGTAGTGTTTGTATTAGCAAAAATTTATTTTAAATTTTAGAATTAGAAAAGGAAAAGATAATGGATTGGATTAATAACGTTTACAATCAGGGTACGTTAAAAAATAAACTAGCTAAAAAGATTTGGTTTTTAGATTCAAGTAGACTAAATTATTTGTTAGAAAAAGATATAGGTAGACAGTTACCAAAAAAGTTTATTGATTACCATAGAGACGAAATAACAAAACATTTCATGAATGGTGATACCAATGCTTTGGCTAAAGAGCTTGAAGTAACAATAGACAACTAAAGGAAAGACAAGTGACAATAAAAGTATTTAGTATGTTTTCTGGAATTGGCGGCTTTGAAGTGGGGTTACAAAACTCTAACTTAGAACACGAACTAATAGGATATTCAGAAATAGATAGGTATGCCATAGAAGTATTTGAAAGGCATTTTAAAGGAGTAAAGAATTATGGAGACGCAACTAACATTCAAGGAGATGAACTCCCAGACTTTGACCTCTTGGTTGGGGGATTTCCTTGTCAAGCATTCAGCGTTGCAGGGAAGCAGCGAGGGTTTGACGATACAAGGGGAACACTCTTTTTTGACATCGCAAGGATTTGTTCAGAAAAAAGACCAAGATATTTGGTACTTGAAAACGTTAAAGGTTTGTTATCTCATGACAATGGAAAAACTTTCCAGACAATACTTAGGGTTCTCTCCGACTTGGGGTATAGAGTTGAATGGCAGGTACTTAACAGCAAGGATTGGGGAGTTCCCCAAAACAGGGAACGAATCTTTATTGTCGGATATCTTAGAGGTTTTCCCGGACAAAAAATATTTCCTATCACCTTCTCAGAAGGAGAATCTATTACAAGGAAATCAACAGAGAAACCAAAGCACCTAAAAATTGATAAAAAAGGAAAAGTAAAAAGAAATCCGGAATTAGCATCTACTATTACTGGGGGAGCACACTCAGGTGGTAATCATTCAGACATGGATTTATTAGTTACCCCTGTGCTAACTCCTGATAGAGCTGTCAAAAGACAAAATGGTAGAAGGTTTAAAGAACCAGGAGACGAATCATTTACACTTACAGGTCAAGATATACATGGTGTTATGTTGTCTAAGCCAAAATTAAATGATGTCACGTCTGAAGTAGACCACCTTTTGAAAGAATTTAAGACTTTTTATGCAAGAAAATACGAAGTTAACCAAGAAGAAATTTGCGACTATCTAAATAAATGGCGAAAAGAAAGCGAATATACCATATCTGATATAGATGCAGTCTTTGGATATGCCCATACAGCAGGGCATTGGTTTAGAAAAGACTCTTCTGGAAGCATACCAAACCCGGAAGACTGGAGAAAACTGAAAAAAATTCTTGCTTTTGATAATACTTACGATGAACAAGTGACTACTTTAGAAGAAAGAGAGCTAACATACGAACAATCACTAAGAGTATATGACACTTCGTTGTCTAAAACACTTACATCCACAGAAGAAGGCGGCTTGTATAGGGTTAGCTCAACAGAAATTAGAAGACTTACCCCAACAGAATGCGAACGGCTCCAAGGATTCAAAGATGATTGGACCTACGGACTAAGTGATACTCAAAGATATAAGACTTTAGGCAATGCAGTTACTACAAATGTAATCACAATGCTAATGAATAAGCTAGCAGAGAGAATATAAATGACACAAATAAGTCTAATTAATGACGACTGTTTGGTTGCTATGCAAAAAATACCAAGCAATTCTATTGATTTTATCCTAACAGATTTGCCCTATGGCACAACTCAATGCAAATGGGATAATATTATTCCCTATGAATTAATGTGGAAACAAATTAAAAGGATAAGAAAAGATAATACGGCAATTGCATTATTTGGTACAGAACCATTTAGTTCCCATTTAAGATTAAGCAACATAAAAGAATTTAAATATGATTGGATATGGAATAAAAAAATACCTAGTGGTATGTCTAACGCAAAAATACAGCCAATGAGATTAACAGAATTTATTTCTATTTTTATTAATGGCAAAAGTTTTTATTATCCTCAAATGATTAAAAGAGATAAACCTATAAAAGCAGGTGGTAATAAAGAAAGTATTAGTGGAGGAACAAAAGGAATAAAAGGGCAATATAAAAAAACTTACACACATAAATACCCTGTAACAATAATTGAATTTGATAAGATTAGAAAAGGAAGTTTGCACCCAACACAAAAGCCAATAGAACTTTTAGAATATCTAATTAAAACCTACACTTTAGAAAATCAAGTAGTTTTAGATTTTACTATGGGGAGTGGAAGCACCGGGATTGCCGCTAAAAGAAACAATAGAAAATTTATTGGTATAGAAAAAGATGTAAATTATTTTGAAATAGCTAAACAAAAAATAAACGAACATGTTGTACAAGGAGAACTAATATAAAATGCCAACCTATGTTTATTATTGTAAATCTTGCGACAAAAAATTTGACCAGGTGGAAAAATTTGGAAGTGGCTCGACTATAAAATGTAAATTCTGTAATAAAAAGAAAGCTAATAGAGAATTCTCAGCACCCACAGTTCTATATAAGGGCGATGGATGGTACTCTAAACCACATAACGACTAACGATAAAACCTAAATAATAAAGCTAATATTATTGGTATAGAGGCAGCCGATAGGAATTCAATGGATACAGTCCATTCCTTGAAGCTGTCTTCTAGGTTAAATATGAATTCTAATAGTGTCCCTTCCATAAGAAATTATACTTTACCTGTCAACAAAAGTTTCCCAAAAATATTGTATAATATAATATATTACGATATTAATGAGCCTAGCGGCAGATTGCCTTCGGCAAAGCGTAAAGAGTTGGTAATGGAGGAGAAATGGATTCAAGAACTAAGAAAGAAATGATAGGGGTAGGACTACTAGGCACGGCTGTGGCACTAGGTGTTGCTTATGCTAACAGGAAGAAACTAAAGAGAACCTATGATATCAAAAAACATAATCTACTTACCTGGAAAGACAACACAACCCAGAACACTCTTATAAAAGCTGAAAAGAAAATCAAAGACTTACAAGATAAGAACACTTCCGAAAGACAAATTGCATGGTAGATACTTGGACCTACTTTCATAGGTTTGATAGCATAGAGACTTCTATAGAGTGTTTTAGGTGTGTTAAAGCTTATCATAAGGACTACAAACCCTTCTTCAATATTAGCGGCCAACTTGTATGCTACGATTGTGTAAACGAATCATCTGCAATCCCTTATAACCTAAAAGATAATTTCCCAAACCTAAAACCCCATTCTTGGTATATGGGTAGACCAACACAAGAAAACAATATACAATAGTATACAGGGCAAGACAACTGAAGTTTTATTTTGATGAAGTTATTACTAATTAAGTTTTGCCCTACTTTATATCTTGACAGCCGAAAATTCATTTAGTATATTTATATATGTCCCTCTAACAATAGGTAGGTTCCCTCCTGATGTACTTAGGTTGCCTACCTGTTAGATGGATAGAGTAGATGTTAGGGGGAGAGTACTCATGATACTCCAATTTTAGTTTTTCTCCCCCTTTCCTAATAATATGACTAACAATACTACATTCAATAAAAATTTCAAACATGACCTAAAGTTTGGAGAGTCTAACGAGAAATCTCTTGCTACTCTACTAAACCTAGATACTGTAGAAGTGAAAACAGAACGTGGCGACTTCTCTAACCCTAAGTCCTGGGTAAACACTAACAACATAGCCATAGAATTCGAATGCCGTGGGAAACCCTCCGGGATATCTACCACAGAAGCCTCACATTGGGCTCATGTACTCGAAATCAATGGCGAAGTACAATATACTATCCTTTTAGCGGTCGAGACACTCAGAGGTATCATAAAGTCCCTCGGAGTATCCATAGAACGCTTTACTACCAATGGTGGTGACGATGATGCAGCCAGAATGTACCTATTCCCTACTTCTATGTTTGGTATAGATACTAACCTCATCCTAGATGCATACGAACTCAATAACACTCCCTAAATATAATTATATTTAACCCCAATCTCAAATATCCCAAAATTTTTCCTTTTTTTTAAGATAGTACTTTTTGGGCTAGGTACCCTAAGCCAAATTTAGTATAACTAGGGGTAAGTTACGGATATCGTAACAAAGCCAAAAATTAAAGCTCAATCCTGGGAATGTGAAGGAATTCGTAATATAAAGAAAAATAATAATTGATACTCATTCTCAAAACTCGTATAGAAATACTTAAAATAGGTATTGATTTTTGTAGATATTTGTTGACATTTTTTTATATAATTAAGGTAGATGGTTAGAAAAAAACAAACAATAATACCATCTAGGAAAGAGTAGACAATGAAAGAGATAATAGAAAAATATAAAGAAGATTATCAAATTAATATTTCTGAACATGATAATTTAAAAACTTTGGTAATAGGTGAATTTTTAGGCTCTCATATTTATTATAAAGAGTATGAAAAAAATACATCTAATGAGGAAATAATTAAGAAAGCTAAAAAAATAATAGACAATTATAAATGCACTTTGCATATACATTAAATAATATAAAAGAAAGTAGAGAAAAAATGGAAACTATAAAAGATAAAAAACTTGATGCGATAAGAAGTTTCAAAATAGATAGAGTTAATAAAATTGTATCTAATAATGAAACTATCTTAAATCCAACATGGGAGAAAATAAAAGCTATTAAGGGTATATATAGTGTTGAATTTATCAAAGCTAATGGAGATTTAAGAAAAGCTAATTGTATTAACTTAACTGAGGAATATTCTAAGGGAATTTTAGACACTTCAAAAGATAAAGTTAATGGCTTGATTAGGTTTTTAGATATGGGGTTAACAATGGATAAAGGGATTGGAATTGATAAAGCTAATAAATTAATAATAAATTCGTTAGAAGAGCAAGTAGAGGAACTTAAAACAAAACTAAGAATTAAGGAAAATGCTCTTGAAAACTTAGAAAAATTAATCAAATAAATAACAAATAATAATTCCCACGCTTAAGGCGTGGGAATGAGGAGAAAATAAAACAATGATAGAAACAAAAGAAAAATATAAAGATTATCAAATTCACATTATAGAAAATGATAATATAAAAGAATTAATAATTGGAATAAATAAACAAAATGAAAAGGAAGATTTCAGATATAATTTTTTTAACTTCAATAATGAAGATTTAAGAAACAATCATTATTACGAAACATTTAAATTAAATGTTTCTAATGAAGAAATAATAAAGCAAGCTAAAAGAATAATAGAGAATAGTAAATAATAAATAGTATTTCCCCATTTAGTAAAAATCCAGACTTATTATTAAATGGGGATTTAGTAACATGAAAGAGGTTAAGCAATGACTAAAAGAAGATTAAGAACACAAGGCAAAGTAAAGCACTTAAGCAACTACAAACAATTTACCAAAGATAAGATATTAACGTTATCAAGATTTAATAATTTTATATGGATAAAAAAACAATAAACACGCATTAAAAAACGTGGGTTAATTGTCAACAATTAATATATAATTAAATAAACAAGTTAAGGAAAGAGTTAAAAAAATGGTGAACTTAAGATTAAATATTAAAAGGGATTTTGAGAGAAATTCTCAAACATCTTTTATAAGTCGATTTAATAGAGATGGCTTTATTTGTTATAAGTGTAATAATAAAATTAAAGACTATGAGGAAATAGAATACTATCAAGCTAAATTTTTACATACAAGCTGTTAAGAGGTTAAGACAATGAAAGAAGAGAATAGAAAGAGAATAAACAAAAGAGCAATTAATAATAGTATGAGATGGTTTAATCCTAATGATAGTGCAAAGTATAATTATAATTACATTAAGCAACGTTCCAAAAATTATACAATTGATACTATGGGTTA
>CEUX01017164.1_pt1 | contig 10975 bp, 24 predicted proteins | sample 531361 | NCBI WGS metagenome assembly CEUX01 (sample SAMEA2622736, study PRJEB7988) | marine metagenome | isolation source: saline water (ENVO:00002010), including
TATCAATAACTGCACCAGGAGTTCCGAATTTTACTTGTCCACTATTAAAAGTAGCCATTTTTTCTCCTTAGTTTATTTTAATACGTTAGTGCGTCCTCCAGCCTTAACAATTCCATCCCACATAGCATCAGCATCAGATTTTGGCATTTGAGGTTTTTCACCTTGCAATATACCACCTGCTTGTTGAGGTTGACTTTGTACATTACGTACTTGGTCTAAGGGACTTTCTTGCTCTTCTCGGACTGGAGCACCATTTACAGCCTGCCACATTTTAATTACATTGTCCAAGCCATACTCAGAGGGATGCTTGTCAGCAAATTGAAAGAATGATTGAACTTGCTCATCATTTAAACCTTTAGCTTTAAGTTGAGAGTTCAAATTCGCTCTTCCAGTTTCTTTACGAATACCTTGAGTAGCTTGATTAACTGCACTATTAATGCTTTGCTGCATTTCTTGCATCCTAAATTTATAAGATGCTGATGTCGGGTCATTATAGGCTTCCCATGGGTCGAACTCATCAGGTTTAATCATTGGAGGCTTTTGTGCTTCTGGCTGACCACTATCTGCTTTTCCAGCTATTTGCTGTACTATGTCAGGACGTGATTCCAAAAATTCACCAATTTCCTTATATTGACTTAACTTTTGATTTTCAGCATAGAGTTTATCCTTCTCTGATTGGTGGTACTTTGCTTGTGCCTCCCAGTCAGTAGAAGAAGTCTCTTCCTGTGTTTGACCTTCATCTTGCCCTACAAATTGCTCGGATTGACCAAGTTCATCTTGAATTTGATTTCCTAGTTCATTTGCGTCCATTTTATTTTTCTCCTTGTTTGCTATCTCTCTTAGCTTTTTGAGTTTGACTACGTTTCTCTTGCTCTGTGGCTAAACGTAATTTCTCAGCTTCGAGTTTAACAGCGTTTGATAATCTTCCGACTTGAAGTTTTTGGTCTGCTTTTGAAGTAGACTCTGTTTCTTTAAGTCGACCTTTAAATTTCTCAACTTCAGTTGCTTTTCTTGATTGTATTGATTCACGATGTGCAGTTTGCAAGTCACCAGATAGCTTTTTAATTTGCTCTTCTGATGCTTGAAGTTGTTGTTGAAGTTTTTGTATCGTATCCATTCTTCCGATAACACCTTCCTTATCAAATATTTCAGTTTTCTTTAATGCCTCATGTCTATCAATAAGACCTGCTTGGAATGCTTCCATATATACATTCCATTCTCCCCATTTATTTGAAGGCATTGTAGAATTACCAATAATACGAATATCAAATTGACCAACAGATATATCATTATATATCTGCTGAAGTTCTTTTGTTTTATCATCATATAATCGTTTATTGATAGTAAATTCTGTCAAATCATTATTTGGTTGGACTATTCTAAATGTTTTTTTAAAGCTATAATGAGACTTAGATAGATTATATATAACTCTACCAAGCCTTTTTAAAGAACCTTCAATATCTCTAAGTTTTGACTTTGAACGTCTTTGCCCAAAATCTTCCAACATCATTGTGGCAGAGGAAGTACGAGGTGCAACCTCAGTATTCCCCTGCATCATTTCAAAAATACCCATATTTAAATCAATATATTTCTCTACCATTTGAGGTAATTGTAATATTGAACTTGCAAGTGGCTGTGGAGAAGGGAAGTGAGGTTCACCAAAAGAAGGGTCATATTCAATTGTTGCATTCGGATTTGCCCAATCTCTTTCTAATTCTTCTATATCATCAACCGAGCCTTCAGGAATAAGTAATTTTAACCCAGCTGAAGCTTGAGCATGTGAGGTAATAAGCGAGACCAACTTGTTCAAGAATCTCTGTGAGTCTTTATTCTTACGAATATCACTCATAGGATACGGAGTATTTGTCCATATATTTGGTACTGGAACGATAGGGTATACATCAGTATCCAGTACTCTCTCGTATAAAACTAATTGTCCAACAATGCAAGTTAATTTAATTCTTGTTTGCATAACTTGAACAATGTCAATCATACCCTTTTCGACTGCAAGTTGCATTCTTTCATCTTGAAGCATAACTTGTAAGCCATTTTCATCTAAAATCTTTTCATCTCCACTTTGCATATCCATAACACGATAATATGGAACTTTTACTTTGGAGAATGATTCAATAAGTCTATATTTCTCAGAACCTTCTCCTGTATCATAGTCTTTTACAACATCAGGAGTAAATCTAGGTTTTTCATAACTTTGAGTGGAAGAAGGAAAATCTTCTTCAAAATAATCATTATTCTCTAATTCGTCTATTAATGTCTTACCATTCTCTTGCTCTTCACCTAATTGAGGATATAAATCCATTAATTGCATTTTTGTGAGAGTGGTTGATAGCATCATACCTGCTGCATCATCAAACCAACGACTTCTACTATTTGGGTCTACCACTACTCTAAATGGGTCAACATATGTAAATTTTACTTCACCTCTACCATAATCAGCTTCAGGGTCTATATATGAATAAAAATATCCTAAACCTGTAACAGAATAGTCATGGATAGTTTGCTTGAATGTTTCATTTCCATCTGAAATGTCCCATACATATTCAAGTATTCCTTTCCATACATTAGCCATCTTATTATCGGAATCTTCTCTGCCTACAGCAGCGAATTTAGGTGGTTTTGATGTTATAATTGCTTTAAACTGCTCAACAGCTGAGTGAAGTCTATCCATAGGCAATGCAGATTGGTTTCGCTGTTCAAGCTCAGAAACTTCACTATCATTCCAATGGTTTCCCAAATAGAAGTCTATATCTTCACGAGCCTGTGTATCCCAGTCTTTACGAGCATCACTCCAGCGTCTCCAGAGTTCTCTGATTGATTTTACTCTAATATCTTCTTGAATCATAGTGGTAAATATAATATAAATAACTTATATAATGCAAATCAGCTCCTTGCACCTGTAAGCCAGTTATAAACCTTTCTTTTTTTACTGTAAGTTCCATCCTGCCCTTTTTCAAGCTTTTTCTTGCCAATTTTCTTATTTCCTTTGGCAAATTGAGTCGATAACCAAAAGGCATCAATACAATCATCATGAGAACCTTTAGGGAAATCAATAAGCTCTCCAATAAACTCATGCATATCTTTTCTTAAATGAACTGCTCCTTGTCTAAATTTTGGTTGCAATCCTTCAAATAGCCTATCTTTCTTCTTTTGGTTGCCATATCCCTTGATACCCATCTCAATTCCTGGGATAAATATTCCTTCTTTCTTACTTCTCTTTTGAACATAATCTCTTAACATCTCTTGATAGGCAATTGTTTCAATGTTTACTCTTTTGACTGGTGTGTATCTTTCGACATATTTGAAAATTTCGTCTGCACAATCCATTGGAAGAACTCTTTTCCTCCAATAATCAATAACATAATAGTCAAAATCGACAGTAACAGCAGTAACCATAATAACGCTGTAGTCATTACGAGACCCAAGAGTAGAAGCTGGGTCAACTCCGATATACAAGTTGACATATTTTTTTTCTCCGTCATCCAATTGTAGATACCAGCTACCTGCTCCGTCATCATATCTAACATGCCCTTTATACAATCCATCCGTTATATCCTCCTCACTAAAAATTTGGTCTTCAGGAGACTTAGCTTGATTCATATATTCTTGATAAAACTTGCTTGGAGTGCCAGAATCAATATAGAATTGCTTTCTTTCTTCCAATTTCTTTACTGGCCAACGTGAGGGCCAGAGAGGTGTACCATCATCAAGAAGTGCTTTATACGTAACTATATTCCAAGAAAACTCTTCTCCATTTTTCATTGCAGCGTTATGGTCTCTAACTAAGTTGTTTAAGAACGAATCATAATGAACGATAGTTCCATTACACCATAAGAATCCATTCTTATCAAAATCAATCGCTGGATAAACAGCAGCAGTTACCCAATTCTTAATTTGTTGCCTTGATTCAGGAGTTTTTGTATTTAACTCTGATTCAAAGTCATCTAATACCATTCCAGTATATCTTGTTGAATTTTGCTTTTTACCACGAAGACGTTGAGATGTACCCTTACCAATCATACGACATCCGTTTGATAGGGTAAATTCATTCTTTGTCCATTTATCCCCTTGAAGGTCTCCGAAATAGTAGTGGATAGCAGGATTTGAATAAATATGATTCATAATCCAACTAATATTGTCAACTGCTTGGTCTTGAGCCTCACCAATCCACGCTATAAACTCAGGCTTGTCTTTTTCTGCAAATAAGAATCTATGGAGGATTGCAGTTGATGCTAATGTAGATTTAGCATGGTCACGAGGAAGAACAAGACCTAATTGTTGAATTTTTCTATCTAATAGTAAACTCCCAACCTCACGATGGAAATTAGGAGTTGCTGTTGCCATAAAGTCTTGAGGGGAAAATAGTTTCCCAAATGTTATAAGGTCATGATAAGCATTATGCAAAACCTTTTCATTCTCAGAAACATTACCATTTAAATTTAAGTTAGCCATTAATGCTTAAATTATTTAGGCATTGGCATTTTATGAAATTTATAATAATCCTCCACTTCCTTACGTGGAATTGTATCTTGTGGTGACTGCTTTATAGCATTTAGTAACATTTGCATTACTTGCCTTCTTGTTCCTTCTCCATATTCTGGATGACCGAAACTGCTAGGCATAGACGAAGATTTCATATAATATCTTTTCTCTCCACCTTCAGTTTCACCTTCAGCTATTGCTGTAACTATATTAGTTAGATAATCTGGAAATATTGCGTTTTCAGGAATCTTTATTGTCTCCGTCATCACTTCATTCTTAATATTTTGTGGATTACGCTTATTTTGCTCAATCAAAGTATCAAGTTGAGAATGTGCATTATTTCCCATTATCATATCTATAAATTTTTTTACCATTTCAATTCTCCTCAATTATATGTTCATGTTGAATATCACAATAACTCGGACATGGAGTAATTTGTGATTCATTATATTTTTCAAATAAAATTAGTAGGATGAATATTAATATTGCTAATATTCCATCCTGATTAATCACCCTTTATAGTGTTCCATGCTATGCATGAATGATTCGATGTGTCCTTCTCTATGAGAAGCATCTCCAGCCCAATGATAATCAGCCCACCAATCAGGTAGGTTCTCAGCCGATAAACCTTTCAAGCTAGCCTTTGGATGATATCTAACATTGCCAAGAAACATCATTTTTTGTGCATCTTCAGTTAATTCAGAGGCATCTACTCCATTATCTCCAATATTAGCCCATGAAGGGATATCAACTTCACTAGCATTGAACCATCTAACAAGTCTTCTCATGGCAGTTTCACCACCTTGGCTTTTACCAACCTCAAATTGGAATAAACCTCTACCTGGTCCACCACCGATTTGTTTGCAATCCACAACACTTCTTGATTCGTGCCATGCAATACGATTCATTACATCTTCAACATTATCTTCAGATTGTTTGTATCGGTTTGATATGTTTTGCAAGACATAATTATATAAATTACCCATGATTAAGATTCTCCCATTTCGTCCATTCCATGGATACCCATAAGAACAGAGTTTTCATCAAACATTCCTTTGCAATGTGGACACATCCATCCATAAGGTTCATCATTTTCGTCAACAAGTCCGATTCTTTTGCTAAATTCTTCATTTAGATACAAAGATTCCTTGCACATTGGGCATAAATCTTCTTCTTCTTCTTCTTCACTCTTCTTTGTCTTCTGATGATGCATGTATGAGTGGTGTGGCTTTGCCATTCTTTACTTCCTCCAGTTGTTCAGGTGTAAACCCAGCGAATACAGTCAATTGTTCTGACTTTTTCTCATTCAGGTCGAATAGACCTGCGATTTTAGTTAAAGACTCAAGTGAACGAAGCTTATCTGAGTCACGCTCAGCAACATCAGCAATTGTCTTATACCTACCAATTATCCATTCAGCTGTTACACCTTCCTCTTCAAGACATTTATGGATTTCTTCTTTAATCATCTTTTGTATACTCTCCGTTCTTAAAAGTTTTCCTATGCTTTTTTGTATTCCAAGCTCAGATTTAGCTCTTGGGAATGCTTTCTTATAAGCTACAGTTGCCTCAACACCTTGAGCAATATATTGTGCAAATAGAAATTGCCTATTCGTCACGTGTTTTGTTAAATTAGGGGTCTTTCCAGAGAATGAATAGATATTTTCGGCTATTCCGTTTTCACCTATCATTGCCCTATTACGATTCTTAATGTCAAATGTTCCACACACTGTTCGAACACAGTCTTTATTGCCAATTTTTATTATACGGAGGATTTGACACACATAATCATCATCGGTCTTTACCCATTCCCCTTCAACTCCATCTCTCCAATAATGTCTGAGGGGTTTATCGCTATGGAAAGCCCTAAATTCTTCAGGATTATCATATAAATAGTGTTCTTTTCCTTTTATTGTCATGAAATCCATAGGTAAATATAGTTAGAAATGTATGCAAATTGCAAATTTAGATTTAATTCCCCTTATATATATATATTATCAGTATATATATATCAGTATATATTTATAAATGTTAAATATATATATAAAAAGAAAAATAAATATAATACAAAAAGAAAAAGTAAAAAAATTTCTAAAAAAAATTTTAGGAAAATGGATATTAAAATTAGAGAAATTTGAAAAATAATATTAGAATGCGTGTACCTCTTTCTTATCGAATACCCCACCCACTCAAGTTCCCCTATGGGTACTAAATTAGGTTGAAATTCCAATTAAATTAGCCAATTATAATTATAAACTAAATTTTTATTTAATAAAAGAAAATAAAAAGCCTCACTAACTTGCGAGGCTTTCTTTCAATACATACATAATAAATATTATATATATTATATACCTTTGATACTCTCCAATTCATCAATAGACAACATATCAAAACAATCATTAGTAATTTTATTACCTTGCAATTTTCTTTTTCTATTGCTTATGGTCTTACAATAATTATTATTATAAGTTTTACTAATATAATTATTTATTATTGTAGTTTCATTTAACATTTATATTCTCCAATCTTCTATATTATTAATAAATTCTTCTATTAAATCCATAATTTTATGAATCTTATCCGAATCATTTTCCAATAGTTCCATAATTTTTAGTTCTAATTCTTCATAATCCATTATTATTATTCCTTATATTAGTTAATTAACATATATAATATATATAATAATTATTATAAATACCTAATAAATAATAAATAGTTTGTTTATAATTTTCAATATTCTTAATATTACTCAACGCTTTTATACAAGTGTTACGCTTTTTGAAATTGTTGGAAATAACTTCGGTATAACAAATATGTTACCCTAGTTATAAATAATACTAATAATAATAATAATAAATAATAAGGAATTAATACAATGGAAACTTCATTATTGAAAAAACTAGGTGTTAAAAAATCTTCTAATGTTGTTAAAAGTGTTACTGAAAAAAGCTCAATAGAAAAGCAAATTAATGCTGATTTAGTTAAGGCTGGACACGAGATGTTATTAAAAAAATATCCTCAATATTATGTAAGTGTTGAAAATTTAGACATAACGAAAATTGATGTTGATGGAAATTTAAAAGTGAATGATAACAATGAAGTGTTAGAAAAAAAGCATAGTGGTTATGTAATTTTAATACCACAAGACAACACGGAAATAAAACACAATAAAAGCGTTATTAAATTAGATAAATCTTTTAGGTGTGGATTTTTAACAAGCTATTTAAAAGATAGCAAAACATCAATTGTTGAGTATGTAAAAATAAATGGTAAAAAATGTACTACAATTGAGCAAATAAAAAATGTCAATAAAAAAGAAGATTAAACTTTATTGATAGATTTTAACAAAGCCCTTGACAAAGTAAAATTTGTTGAGGGTTTTTTGTTGCATTAAGTTTTTATTCCACTGATAATTTAAAATGGAAAAGGAAAAGGAAAGGGACAGTAAATGAAAATAGACACTAAAAATTTTAATGTGAAAACATTGAAATATCCTGATGGAAGTGTTCAAATAAAACTAGAGCCAAAGAAATGCAATTGTTATGGCTGTAGTAAGCAAATAGAGTGGGCAGGAGCAAATAGTATATTATGGATTGATGCCGAAACCAACTGTAGAATGCAAGGAAGGTTTTGTAGAGAATGTCATCAGCAACTGAAATTGGAAGCTAGAGAATATAAAACCAAAGGTTTAATACTTTAAAATAAAGGAAAACAGCAAATGAATAATACTAAAAAGTTATTTTATATGGAAGGGACTGAAACAACCCTTGAATCAATAATAAAGGAAAACCCTGAATTGCTTACTGCTGAAGAAAAAAAGGCTATCAGAAGATTAAAGGTAACGCAATCAGTATATATTGGAAATATTTTAATTGAAAGAATTAAATAAAGGAAAACAGCAAATGAAAAACGTACTAATGTTAAGGAGTGTAGAGGTAGCCATTGATGAAGAAGGCTGCTTTTATGAACTGGAAAGGAAAGGCAATGGTTACAGAGCATTGATTCAACAAGAACCAATTCATCATATTGAAGATACTGTTGTGGAATGGTATGATGAGCTTAACAACTATGACCTGATGAGATTAACAATGTGGGTATATATGTATGAAATCAGAACACCATATAACTTTAGATAACAAGGAGAAACAGTAAAATGGAACGACTAGGCAATAAGGTTTTAAGGCAGCCAGATTGGACTGCAAAGGATGACGAATGTTTTAAATATCCTGATAGAGTAAAGGTAAGAGCTTGTACAGATAAAGCAAAGTGGATGAATATTAGCATTGACAGATGTGAAGATGAGGGAAGGCTGTTTGTCGGTCTATCTTCTTATCATACATCAACAGAATATACTGAAGGTGATATATCAATGCAAATAGCAATAGAAGATGTGCCTGTACTAATAGAAGCAATGCAACAGGCATATGAAAAACAAGTAATAAGAGAACACCAAACAAAATGGAGTAATAATAATGATTGATTATATATGCTGGAACTCACCAAAAATTAGCCATCACGTTATCTTTACTGTAGTTGAAATAACAGGTATAAAAAATGGTTATTGTGATATTGTATATCGTACAGGTAGTGGAGACAAACACACAGCGTATGATGTACCTGTTAATCAATTAGAAATAATAAAGGAGAATAATAATGAGTAATAATAAAACAGAAATACCAAACCAGAAGAAAACAAGGATGTTCGCATCTTTTATGAATAAAGAGCATCAACAGGCTGTATTGGATGATGTATTAAAGGTAATACCACCACATCATCAACATAGACTGTTCTTGTTTTTAAGCATGATGGATTCAACAATAGCAGAGGGGTATTCAGATGACAATTAAAGAACAACAAAAATTAGCAGATAGACAGGATTATCTTATTGACAGACTAACAAATGGAGAAGAAGAATTTTTAGATATGTTGGAAGAATTTTATGATATATCTGTAATATTAAATGGCTTAATAAAAAAGGAGAATAATAATGACAATAACTGAACTTAAAAAACCAGTAGAGATTGATGAGGATTGCCAGTTTATGGATGACCTTGTAACAATAGACAATGGCAGTAGGAATTATAGTCTTGGTATGTGGAACTTAATCTGTTCAATCAGAGACCTTAAGTTGTTCTGTAAAGGAATAAAGCCACATAGACATTGGAAGTTTACACCTGTAAAGAAATACTTTGGTATGACAGGTAATAAAGAAACAATGTTAGCCAAATTGCAACTGTTAAAACAAACACTTGATGGAGGAGAATAACAGATGAGTAATACAATGATAGCTGCACATAAAGTAGGGCAGTTTATAATGAGCAGAACAGGGATTAATTTCTTGGAGTTTCCTGATACAGTCGTAGTGAGTGATTGGGTTGATGATGATATGACAGAAAAAGATATTGATGAGATTGTACCTGATATTGCTTGGGAGATTCTGGATAACTCTGGAATGGATAGAGATGCTGTAAACAATATATGTTATGGAGAATAATAAATGAAGAAAACAATAATAGTTAACAGAGACCATATGATAGATGGATGTCCTGAAGATAGTACATTCTGTGCAATAGCATTGGCTGTGGAAGATTCAGGATTAGTGAGAGAAAATGAGTCTATAGATGTAGATGGTGCAGGGAATATATCTGTGGAACGTATCGCAGATGCTTCAGACCAATGTTGTGCCAGTTACGAAACTATTCAGTTTAGATATATAACTGATGAAATGCACGATGATGCACAGGCTTTTATTGCTTGGTATGATAGAGCTACTGATGCAGAGATAATGTCAGATGGTAATAAAATGCAATTTTCATTTGAACTTGAAAGAGAGGATATGTAATGGAGCTGAGAGAATTTAGTTATTACTGTATAGATAGAGCTATACATCCAGACATAGCTCTTGAAAATAAGAATATAATTGAGGCACTTAAAAACAGAGATGATAAAGAAGTGATTCGATTACTTGATACTGAATTTTAAATAATAAAGGGGAATAACAGATGAAAATAAGAATAACTAAAAAACAAGCTGATTATTTATTGATGGCTATTGAAGTCTGTTCAAATGAAATACATCCACCAGACAAAGAAGAAGCTGAAATAATTTCATCATTAATAAATATCAATAATGACCACTATCACTTAGAAGGAGAATAATAATGAAAGAAACAGTAACAGTATATCGCTTTAGAGATGCATTTAGACAGAGCGATACATATAAAAATAACTTCAGCTATGAAGGACTTCATGCTCTGTTTGAACATTTTGAAGAGCTTGAAGATGATATTGGTGAAGAAATGGAACTTGATGTGGTAGCTATCTGCTGTGATTATGCAGAATATGACAACCTCAAAGAGTTCAATGATGATTATGGTAGCGAGGGCAAAACATATGACTTTGATGAGATTCAAGAGCATACTGTAGTTATTAGAATACCTGATACAGAACGATTCATTGTAGGAGCATTTTAGTATGAAGC
>CEUX01102761.1_pt1 | contig 10973 bp, 14 predicted proteins | sample 531361 | NCBI WGS metagenome assembly CEUX01 (sample SAMEA2622736, study PRJEB7988) | marine metagenome | isolation source: saline water (ENVO:00002010), including
ACGCAGTAATTAAATATTTACCTGATTCATGTTCATCAATATAACCACCTTCTTTATTTTTAGCATCTGGTTTGGTAAACATGAATGTTTGTCCACAAGCCAGGGCAGTATTACCATTAACTTTCATATTTCTTTGTAGTGTAGTTGATAATTCTATCATTTTTGCTATTCTATGTTGTATTGATTTATTTTTATCATTTGGAGCATATGAATAAGATTCTGTTGTTGAATTATAGTGTTGAGCATCACCACCTGTTTCTGCATCTTTTAAAGTTGTATTTAAATGTATTTTTGAGTTTGGAAAATCAGCAATAGTTCTACCTTCGTCATCTATTGGAGTTTCAACATAGATAGGATTGTCTATATTTTTATCTTCATCATTAATTCTATTAAACTTTTTAAACTCTTCAAAATAATTGTATTCTTTATTAGTAATTGTTTTACCAAAGATATCTAATTCTTGTAATTTACTTGCTAACAAACCACTAATAATATTTTTAAACATATCATTGTTACCAGTATTATCATCTGATATAACTGTACGATATTCTTTCTCTATATCTTTTACTTTTGATCCAGCATCTTGATATTCACCTGGTGATCCTAAATTAAACTCACTTTTAGTTGGCTCTGCATATAAACTTTGTAATGTTCTGAAATGATATCCTTTAGTATTTTCAAAAAACAAATATAAAGGACTCATATCTGTTTGCGATATAGAATCATTAAGTAAGTGTCTAAAAAAAGTAAATGGATGTTCGTTAGGGATTACATATTTTTTAATGCCTGATGTATCTTCTATATGTAATTTCTTTTTAGTATTAATACCAAATTCACTTATCATCAATTGCTCAAATATTTCAGAGGCAGTACCAACCATACTTTTTGAAACTCTTGTTCTTTGGTTTTTAACTGACTCTGTTGATATTATTGATAATTCAAAAACTTCTGCGTTTTCAGATACATCAACTCTATTTCCAATTTTATAAACTTGAAATACATTTTCAGAATAATCAATTATTTCACCTTCTTCATTAAATCCTGGTGTACTAATTTTAAGTCTGACATAATCTTGACCTATGATTTGAGCTTTTCCAATAACTTCATTTGAATCTACACATATAATAGAGCCTTTTACTGCTGATGAGTAAATATCTTCAAAGAGGTTAATCTCTAATAACATGGAAGACAAGTCTATAACAATTCCTTTAGAAGTTATTAATTCGCACTTGTCAACAGAAAACTCACCTGCTGTCTGAACTGTATCAGCCATTTTATATTACCGTTTCTTTAATCTTCTTGTTGAACTCTGCTACAAAAGCATCAACAAATCTAGGGTCTAATAGTTTAATCTTTCTTAAACTGTCTTGTCTGGTTTGTTCATAATCAAGATTTGATATAGCTGTTGCCGATGGATATAATGAATTAGAAGTACCAATATCTATTTTAGTATCAGAGTCACCTGAATCGTCATCTATTTCATAATGATGAACACCACCTTGATTAGTACCATATTTGTCTGTCATATATTGATTAAATTGAGTTTGAGACATTGGCCAATCATGATATCTATCTTTGATATTATTAAACAATAAGATAACCCAATGTTTTTTAATATCACCATATAGTTTGTGAGCAATCATTTCTGGTGTTTCGCCGTCATGTACATCATAAGTATCAAATACTGTTGCATTTTCTTTTACTTTTGATCTAACAACAACTCTTCTTAAAAGATTAGTGACATCTTTTAATTTACCGTCACCTGCACTATCATAAGGAATAATAGGGAAATTTTTAAAATAAGACATATTAGAAACCTTCGTAAACTCTTTCTTTTGTGATTAATTCCATTTCGCCGAAGTTTAATGTAACTGCTGTTTCAACAGGTGGAGCACCTTCTTCGGTTGCGGCGAATGTTCTAAATCTATCACCACCATAAACTACATCCATATTTTCTAGTACGCATGTTGATATTTTTTGTAAGTATTGGTTTTCATTACCATCGTACATATAAGAAATATCAAAAGTATTTGGTACTCTCATTTTTCTTCCAGCTCTATTTCCACCAACCATTTCTGGTGCCATGTTTGCTCTAAATGCAAATACAATTTTTCTTACTTCGTCTGCTTCTTTTTTGTTTTTAGGAATAAATTTAAATTGGAATTGAAATTTTCTTTTATTAATACCTTTAAATGCTAATTCCATTCTATCAGTAATAACTTGACCAATTCCAGCTTCATATGCTTCTCTAGTACCTGCCATACCTGGTACGACTCCAATACCAGTTGCGGCTGCTTTTGCCATACCTTCACTTAGACCTTCACCTAATCTTGTCATTGAAGTTGATATAACTTCTTCTGCGCTTGCACCACCCATAATTTTTCCATATATGTCAGCAGCTGCAGCTGCACCTGATCCTATTTCTGTATCAGTATAGTTTGCAATTGAACTAAAGTTTACTGTTGGTGGCATATACAAAGCAATTGCAGTATCTAATCTTACTGTCGGTGCTCTTTTAAGATAAGTTGTTGATCCTTTATTTCTATATTCTTGTCTAGGAGCATTTGCCATTTCATTTGGATTACTATAATCTAAATGTTGTTGTTCTTTCCACCCATCCTTGTTTACATTTTTTACAGGGTTACCACCGACCATTCTTGTAATGTATTTTGGTATGTTAGTTTGACTCTTAGACTCCATAACGGAAGTTTCACCATCTTTTCTTTCGCCAAATGCTAACTCTGCGTCTTGTTGTTCATTAATATAGAACATAACATAGTGTCCTTGATTTCCTAAACCAGGTCCACCTGTTACATCTAAAGGGAATGAATATATGTTAGTTGGTTTATTGAAGTTTGCAGAAGACTTAGGTAACGGCCCACCTTTCCTTTGTTGATCTTGTAAACCTAGTGTTTTTCTTAAAATACCACTAACTTTTGTAAGACCGTAAGAGGTTGCGGCTGTAACTGCTTGTGTTTTTATACCTTTTATTATACTCATCTGATAAATATTCCTTGACTATTATACTATTTATATGTTAAGATAGAAGAAATATGACTTATAGTGGAAGATACATACCTGTTAATCGCAGTAAATACAAAGGCAATCCTTTAAAGATATTTTATCGTTCTTTATGGGAAAGGCGTCTTATGGATTATTGCGACAGAAATAATAAAGTAATAGAATGGGGAAGTGAAGAAATAGCAATCCCTTATGTCTCACCTTTAGACGAAAAAATACATAGATATTTTCCTGATTTTTACATGATGGTTCGGCAAAAGGATAAGTCTTTAAAAAAATTTATAATAGAAGTTAAACCAAAAGGACAACTTAAACCACCCACTAAAACTCCTAAGAAGAGGACTAGAAAGTGGTTTGGACAAGTACAAACATACGCAGTAAATATGGCCAAATTTAAGTCAGCAACGGACTATTGTAAGGACAAAGGGTTTGAATTTAAAATATTGACTGAGGATCATCTAGCTCCAAAGGCATATAAATAAGAAGAGGAATAGACATGGCAGTTTCAAAGTATATCGCATCAGTAAAAAAAGCGGCAGGTGGAAGACCTAGAAGTACTGAGTGGTATAAGGATAAGATTAAGGAGTTTGGGAAACCAACTCCAGCACAACTTATCAAAGATGGTAAGCGTGGAAGAAGTGTTATGTTTGGTAAACTAAATATGTTTTATTATGACCCTAAGTTGAAAAAGAAATTACCTTATTATGATACTTTTCCTTTGGTACTTCCAATTGAAGAATATAATGATGGTTTCTTAGGATTGAATTTACATTATCTACCTATTCCATTGAGAATAAGATTATTAGATAAATTGATAGATTATGCTAATACAAAAGACTTAACTGAAAAGACTAAAATTATTGCTGATTATAGTAGGTTGAAAAGAATTAAATTATTAAAACCTACAATTAAAAGATATCTAAGGTCACATGTAAAATCTGACTTTAGAAGAATTGGTGGGGATGAATTTACTATTGCAACATTATTACCAGTTGCTAGATTTAAGAAGGCTTCTGCACAATCGGTATGGTCTAAAAGTAGAAAGATGATATAGGATATGGCAAAAAATAGAATAGACATTTCTGAAGATACTGCTATCAGTATGCCAATGAAAAATATGCTCGCTATTGTTGCGGCTGTTGCTGTTGGTGTGTGGGCTTACTTCGGGGTACTAGAACGATTGAATATGTTGGAGACCAATACAACATTATTAACAAAAGATTTAGAACAAGCAGAAGAAGCATTAGTTACTGATATAGAAAAAAATAACGAATTTAGAATCAAATGGCCTAGAGGTGATTTAGGATCACCGCCAGCTGACTCAGAGCAATTTATGCTCATAGAATTTTTGAGTGGCCAAGTGGAGGCCATCCAAACTGAACTTCAAGGTATGATGAACAATAAAGTTAATATTGAGAGATTACAAAAAGATATGGAAAAAGCTTTAGATGATATTGAACAATTAAAAGACAAAATTAGAGAGACCAAAATAGCAAATGGGTCTCATAAGCAAGGAGAGTAAGATATGGACGCAGCTACACTAGTTACCATTATTACAATGTTTGTTGTTACTGATACTTCAAGCGAGTTTGTCAAATATGACGGCTTAATGGAGTGCTTGAAAGATAAAAGAGCAATAGAAAAACTAAAAGATGGTCGTAGGGTAATCTGTGGACCTTCTTTGGCAGAGATTGATGTTGATGGCAACATTATTTCTATTAAAAATAAAATGCCAGACCAATCAGGTAGTTTAAAACTTGGTGGTACGGCGAAGTCTCTAACTGAAAAGAAAAAAGAAAAAAAAGTTAAAGTATTAACCCAGGATTAATGATATGAAAAAAATATTAATGAGTTTATTAGTTGCTTTATTTTTAGTAGGTTGCCAATCAACTAAAAGTATTAAAGTAGAACAAGAAGTCGGTCTCTTAAAAACCGTAAAAGATAGAGGGTATGTTGTTTGTGGAGTTAACGCAGATTTACCTGGTTTCTCAGCTAAAGATGAACAAGGAAATTGGAGTGGTCTAGATGTTGATTTTTGTAAAGCAGTTGCAGCTGCTATATTTGGTGACGCAAGTAAAGTAGAGTTTGTAGGATTAAATGCAGCTCAAAGATTTCCAACATTAGCGTCAGGTAATATTGATTTACTTGCAAGAAACACTACTTGGACAATTAGTAGGGATGTAAACTTAATGTTTGAATTTGCTGGTGTCAATTATTATGACGGTCAAGGATTTTTAGTACCAACAGAATTAGATATTGAAAGTGCAAAAGAATTAAATGGTGCGTTTGTTTGTATTACAAAAGAAACTACAAGTGAATTAAACTTAAATGATTATTTTGCAGAAAACAATATGGCATACAAACCTGTGTATGTTGAAGGTAATAAAGAGGCAAAAGCAAAATTATTTGCAGGTGAGTGTGATGTATTCACAACAGACGCCTCTGGTTTAGCATCAGCTAGAGCAGGTGCAGATAACCCAGATAAGTGGATGGTGTTACCAGAAATTATATCTAAAGAGCCTCTAGGCCCACTTGTAAGACAAGGCGATCAAGAATGGGAAGATGTAGTTAGGTGGACACACTTCATTATGGTTAATGCTGAAGAGGCAGGTATCACTTCTGATAATGTTGAATTGATGTTAACCTCTAAATCAAAAGAAGTTAAAAGAATTTTAGGAGTAGAAGGTTATATTGGACCTATGTTAGGACTTGGAATGAAATTTGGTTATAATATTATTGACCAAGTAGGAAACTATGGAGAATCTTTTGAAAGAAATGTGGGTGAAGAAACACCACTTGCTTTAGAAAGAGGACTAAACAAACTTTGGAAAGATGGTGGCGTTATGTATGTTCCACCTATCAGATAGGAGAGAAATATGAATATTAAAGATAACTTACCATCTTTGTTTATAATACTATTGTTATTTTTTTCATTTACTTTAGTTTATAATCATGCTAATGCTGATTGTACAGGTTGTGGTGATGACGGTCACCAACAATGTCCATTAGAAGCAGGTGAACATTCACACGACCCAGAAGTGGTGTTTGCAGTATGTGTATTTTCAGACGGAACATTAATTGACCATAAAGGTGCAAATAATATGTCCGATTGCTTAAAGACCAAAAGAGAAGTTGAAAAACTTTGGCGAAATAGAGCAGAAGATACAGATAGCGTAGAGATTAATGGTATCACATATAAAATACACGGTGACTCATTAAACTTTATGTGTGACTTAGTTGATGCACAGGTACATCATTATGAAGATGGTACTTGGGAAATAGTTAAGATATTAGGTAAACATAAGAAAGAAGAATAATGGCAAAAAGTTCTTTACTAGACGGATTCGCATACGGAGTTCTTAATGAAATTATGGCAGGGTTTAGAGGTACCAATGGGTATGCTAAACCTGCTAAGTATGAAGTGATGATTACCCCACCGTCTGGTTATAGAGGAACAGGTAGTAATGCAAGTACAAATATTTTTGGAATGGCATTAAATGAAAACCCTGATGATGCAAGAAAAGTTTCAATGGAAATGTCTCAGGCTTCTTTTCCTGGCATGACATTAGAGACAATAGAAGATACAAATATATATGGCCCAACAAGAAAAATTGTTTCGGGTCAAACTTTTGCAGAAATGTCAACTTCTGTAAGAGTATCAAACGATTTTAGAGAAAGAAATTTCTTTGATAATTGGCAAAGAATAGCAGCTAACAGACAAGACTTTTCTGTTGGTTACTATGATGACTATGTAGGTACAATGCAAATCTTTCAATTAGATAAAGAAAACAGAAGAAAACATGGTGTAGAATTAGTAGAATGTTACCCATCAACAGTTGGTGAATTACAAACTGACTATGGTAATTTAAACTCACTACACTTATTACCTGTTACTTGGTCATATAGATATTGGAAAAATTTGACAGACGAAGCAGATTTACCTAAAGGATTATTAGAACGAATTGGTGAAGTGTTTGTTAATACAGTAGAACGACAAATTAGAAGTCGTATACCTGCTGTTTTAAGAAAACTATAATATAACAATATAAGGAGCGATAATTATGGCACTACCAAAACTGGCGACAGCTAAATATGAATTGCAGTTGCCTTCAACAGCAGAAACAATTAAGTATAGACCCTTTCTTGTCAAAGAACAAAAAGTTCTTATGATGGCAAATGAAAGTAAGGATCAAAAACAAGTAATTGAGTCTGTTAAAGAAATAATAACAAATTGTACTTTCGGTGCAATTGATGTTAATAAACTACCATTATTTGATATTGAATATATCTTTATAAAACTGAGAGCTAAATCAGTTGGGGAAAAGGCAAAAGTAAGTGTTACATGCCCTGACGATAAAGAAACAAAGGTTGATATTGAAATAAATTTAGATCAAATTGATATGACTATGAAAGAAGATCATTCAAATATCATAAATATAAATGATGAAGTTACTATGACAATGGGATATCCCATGTTGAAAGATTTCGCTAATGTGAATGTAGATACAAACGATACGGATGCTGCTTTTAGTTTAATTAAAAATAGTGTTCAAAGTGTGTCTGAAGGTGATAAAGTTCATAGAAGAGTGGACTTTACAGATATAGAGTTAGAGGAATTTATTGATAGTTTAGATACTGAACAACTTGGAAAGGTTATGAATTTTTATACAACAATGCCTAAGTTAAGACATGTTGTTAAAGTTACTAACCCTAAAACAAAAGTTCAAAGTGATGTTGTTATTGAAGGTCTTGCAAGTTTTTTAGCATAGGCCTCTCACATGATACGATAGAGAATTATTTTAGGACAAATTTTGCTTTAATGCAACACCACAAATATTCGTTATCGGATTTGGAAACAATGGAACCATGGGAGAGGGAAATCTATGTTAATCTAATTGCAAATTATATTAAAGAAGAAAACAAACGAATAAAAGAAGAGGAACGAGAAGCAAATAGGAAGCGATGATGGCTGAAAAAAAATTAGAAAAAGAATCTAAATACTCACACTTTGATAAAGACGGTGACGGTATAGTTACCGATAAGGAAATCGCAATGGAAAAAGAAATGATGGAATTAGAACGAATTGAAGAAAAATCTGAGGCACAAAAGAAAATGGCTTGGGTTGCAATGGCTTCGATGCTCGGATTTACAGTATTTTTATTTTTACCAATAATTTCAGATAGTAGAGTTACAGCATTAGCAGATTTACTTGGATTATTTTACATAGGTCAAGCATCTGTTGTTGGTGCGTATATGGGCTTTACTGCATACATGAATGGTAAATCAAAAAAGAAATAGGTAACAGAAAATGGCAGCTGCAGTAGAAAATATGATTCAGAATCTCAGAATGAAGAATGCTGAGAAAGAACAAAAACGTATTGCTGATGAAACAAGACAAGCTGTTGATCGTAAAAGAAAACAAGAAAAATTACATCAAGCAGAAAAGAAAACCCTAGACGCATTAGACAAGTTTAAAGAATCACTTAAAAGAGGACAAGTAACAAAATCTGGTGAAGTTATGAAAGGCATGTTAAGTGCTGGACAAAAAGATCAACATCAGGCTATACTAGACAATCTTAAAACAAATAAAGAAGATTTAGCATATGCTAAACAACAAGAACAAGCAAGATTAGCAGATGCTGACCAAACTCAAAAGAAACTTGACTTCCAAAATCAAGTTGCAATGGAAGCTAAAGGTATATCTTTATCACAATTAGAAGAAGATAAAGCACAAAGAGAAGATTTAAAATTACAAAGAGAAGCGCTTAATGCGATGTTGGAAAATGATACAATGTCAGCAGAAGAAGTTAAGAAGACTCGTGCATATCAACTTAAAAAAGATAATATTGATAGACAAGAAAGACGATTAGATAAAAGAGCAGAAAGACAAGTTAAGATGCAAAATCTTAAAGGAATGCTTTCATTAAAAGGTATTGCCGATGGAATTAAAGGAATGGGAAAAGGTGGTGCTGGTATTCTTACAAAGGCTAAAGATGCTGCGTTACCTGGTATAAAAACAATGTTAGGTGGATTAGGACTTGCAGCTGCATTTTTTGGTTTAAAGGCATTTTTAGATTCTGAAATGTTTCAAGATTTAAAAGACTTCATGGTAAGTCTTGCACCACAATTTAGATCAATCGTTGACGGATTTAAAAAAATATTTCAAGGTGATATCATAGGTGGTCTAATGGATATTTTTAAAGGACTTGCTGGTATCGTTGCAAGAATATTAGATTCAGTAACAACAGGTTTATATAATATGTTTGCTAGATGGTTCGGTTTTGAAGAAACTGATAGTGTATTTAAAGCTATTTCAAATGCGGTTATAAGTATAGGTACAAAAGTATCAGACTTAGTGAAATCACTCAATCCAATTCCATTTATAAAAGAAAAATGGAATGCATCAATGGCTGCTCTTACAGAGTTTTTAGGTGGATATAATCCTATTACGGATATCTTTGAAAGTATAAAAGAGATATGGGCAAGTATCAAAGCAATATTTTCTGGCGATTTCTCATTAGCAAGATTTAAAGAGTTATATGGTAATTTAGTTGATATAATATTTTATCCTATTAACATGGCAATTAATGCAATTAAAACTTATTTTGAATGGGGTGACCCAGAACAACCATTTAAGTTATCAGAGTTTATTTTTAGTACAGTAGATAAAGTATGGAGTTGGTTTAAAAATTTATTCACATTCGACCTTAGTGGTATTAAAGAAAAAATATTTGATATGGGTACAATGATGAAAGCATTAGCAAAAGGTGGAGTAGCGGCTGCAGGTGCAATGTTACCAGGTGGTGAATCACCTGCCGAAGCATTTAAAAGAGTTTATGCTGAAGTAATGGGTACAGGTGGAAGCGGTGAAAGCGGTGGAACAGGTACAACACAAGCATTACTTGACATGGCAGATGAAAGAGCAGGTGCTGCAACAGGTGATGCTTCAATTGCAGAAAAAATAGCACAGGAAACAATGGGTGGTAAATGGGTAAGAGCAGAATCTTTAGGAGCACCAAGAGCTCAATCAAATTGGAATAAAATGGGTAATTCTTACGCAATTGATAATTCAAAGAAAATAAGTTCTAGTAATACCACAGTACAAAATCAAAATATTAAATCAAACGATTCATTAATTAACGACTTAATGGTGAGTGCTTAGATGAAGAAAACTTTTGAAGAATTATATGTTGATCTAAACGAAGGTGTTTACGATCCAAATATATTTAAAGCAATATTTCTTGCTGGAGGCCCAGGCTCAGGTAAGTCATATGTTGCAGGTAGAACAATTTCAGGTAGAGGATTAAAAACAGTTAACTCAGATAACCAATTTGAATTGTTGTTGAAAAAGGCAAATCTATCTTTAAAGATGCCAGACAAAGAAGAATGGGCAAGAACACCTATAAGAGATAGAGCAAAAATAATAACGGCAAAACAAAAAGCAAATTATATTGAAGGTAGATTAGGATTAATAATTGATGGTACAGCAAGAGATTATAAAGCATTAACAAAACAAGCAACAGAATTACAACAATTAGGTTATGATACCTATATGATATTTGTAAATACTTCCTTAGATGTTGCGTTAGAAAGAAATGCCGCTAGACCAAGAAAGGTACCAGAAAATATATTAACTAATTCTTGGAAATCAGTACAAGCAAATATAGGTAAGTTTTCTTTATTCTTTAAAAAAGGATTTATAATTGTAGATAACAATACAGCAGATATGGATATTTTCAGAGAAGTTTCAAAACGAGTAAGTGGTTTATTAAGACAAAAAGTGCAAAATGGAAGAGCTAAATTATGGATACAACATCAACTAGACCTGAAGAGACGAACATAAACTCTTGGGGCATTCTCACACAACCAGATAAAAAGTTAAGAGTAATATGTGTACGAACTGGTGATAAATTTGACCAGTGGTATGAAGACAATTACAAACACATGATTGA
>CEUX01012949.1_pt1 | contig 10927 bp, 6 predicted proteins | sample 531361 | NCBI WGS metagenome assembly CEUX01 (sample SAMEA2622736, study PRJEB7988) | marine metagenome | isolation source: saline water (ENVO:00002010), including
TGACCTTGCAGTACCGCCAGTTGGAGGAGAAAAGGAGCCTGATTTCATTACAGAAGCACTCGATGCCGTGTACAAACCCGGCAGGTCTCGTAAAGCCAGAGAGGAGCAAATGAGAGAAGGTGGCTTTGGGGGAGACATGCCGGAGGGTATGACACATGAAGGTCTTGACCAATATATGGGAGGATTCGGGATTAGACACACTAACAGGCAGAAGATAGCAGACATGCTTGCTGAGAGATGGAACTTATCACCCGCAGAGGCAGAAGAAATGGCAGAGGAAGCGGTCAATAATGAAACTGCAAATGATGGCCTTGGTGCTGCCCTTGATTCGTTGTCGGCGGGGAGGGCTGATTCTCCTGCAGCACAGGGTGGTGGGATGGATGACATTTCCGAATCACTATTCAATCGAGTGCAACAACAGAAGGACATTCGTGAAGGTAGAATGAGCGCTGAAGATTTAACACCTGTAGATGAGATGGAATTAGACCCTGAGACTAAGAAGACAATGCAAATGTTTGACGCGCGACAAAAAAGGAAAAGGGAAAGAATGGAAGAAGAAAACGTCGAAACTTCAGCAGACCCTCTTAGCCTCGCATGGAATCATCTTACTCTATTGAAGCGCAGGGTCTGAGGTGGTGACCTCTGCAACAGGTTTCCCCTGATGTCATCCAAGATATCGATTGGGCGATGTGTAAGAAGGATTTCCAATTCTTCTTTGAGCAGATTCTCGAATTTCAACTGGCAGGACATCATAAGAGATGGTTCGAAAATCTCACCACGCATAAGAGATACTGTGTGAAAGCAGCGCGTGACCATGGGAAATCAACGCTGTTCCTCGCATATGTATTATGGAAAGTACTCTTCAATAAGAAGACAGACGCTATGATTTTCAGTCACAGTCTACATCAATCCATTGCCCATATGCGTACTTTGAACGACCTCATTGACGGGGTACCTATGTTCAGAGAATTAAAGGCGCATGACTCTTGGTCGAAGACTTTCTTCGGTTTCAAGAATGGTAGTCGCATCAGTGCTAAATCAGTTGGTGGGGCTGTACGTGGCGCTCACCCTGACCTCATTCTATGTGATGACATTTTATGGGGTACTACAGATACTGAACTCTCACGTGTCGCGTCTTGGTTCTATGAAGTCTTGACTCCTACTCTGCATCACACTGCACAATTATGCATAGTGGGAACACCATTCACACCGACTGATTTGTACACAGAATTGGAACGTAGAGATGGGTACCTTGTCGAGACTTATCCTGCCATCAATGAGAAAGGGGTAGCGCTTTGGCCAGAGCGATGGTCTTTGGAAGCGCTTGATGAAAGAAGGAAGGATATGCCTGCTATTGCTTTCACACGTGAATATCTCTGTGAGCCGATGGACGATATGTCCAGTTTATTCCCTTCCACTATACTACAAGCGGCCAAGAATCGTGATTTGATTCTCTCTGAGCGCTCTACTGGAGACCCAGATGACCAGTATTTCGTGGGTTGGGACCCTGCAATATCATCTGACAGGCAGGCTGATTATACTGTGATGGTTGTTCTGCGCCGCCCCTCTTCTAATCCTGAGCAATTGGAACTCGTTCATGTCCTTAGAAGAAAGGGTATGGACTTTCGCGCCCAGATAAATGAGATTCAGAGAATCAATTCCCGTTTTGGTCCTGAAGTCATTGAACTTGAATCGAATCATTTCCAGCGTGTATTCGCCACTGAATTACGCGCTGATACAGATTTACCGGTTAAGACTTTCATATCAACTAAACAGAGGAGGGAATCCTTACTCATGGGTCTGGTTATGAGATTCGAGAATGGGCAACTCATTCTCCCATGGGGTGATGAGCGTTCTCGGGATGTGACCAGTACTTTAGAGCGCGAACTTCTGATGTTCGGTATGTCTAAGCGTGGTCGATTGCAGAGCATTGCGAGGCACGATGACTTCGCCATGGCGCTCGCACTCGCTCACTGGGGCACGACAGAATTCCGTGAGCGTGTTATCGACCTTGATGATTTGATGGAGGGATTGATTTGAGTATTAATTGGTTGGAGGATATAGAATGACATGGGGGAGTATGCTTGTTGGTGATGATTACGATGTTGTCATCAAGACTGATGAGACTGACCCTGACCGACTTTGGGTCATTAAGCAATTAGCGCAGCACCCTTTACTTAAACAGGGTGCTATAGCAAGCCCCTCTTTCGGTGACGCGCCGACGACTGGGACTAATGAAGGGAGCAACATCCTTCCGGGAGGGCAACCTGAATTAGAGGACCCAAAGAAGAAAAGAGAAAGGGAAGAGCAAATACGTCAAGTGATAGGTAACATCAAAAATTCTTCAGATGGGTGGTTCGAGACCTATATGGGCGACACTGCTGAAGGACTTGTAAAGAATCTCCGTATGCAACGTAGAGTGAATAAAGAGATGAAGGAAGATATCGACCACGCTATAGATGCAATTCGTATAATGAAGCGTTTAGAAGTCGAAGAGACACTCAAAGGTATTCCGTGGACACATGGGCATATAGAGGCTGTCAAATCCCTCGGTGTATCAGAGCGGGATTTGAAGAGTCTCAGAAAATTTGGAGAAGCGCGAGAAGTTTCTCTACGCCAAGCATGTCAACAATGGGAGGAGGCCAATGGTCTCATCACGAAATTATCCCAAGTCGGTGGTGATTGGGATGAAGAACAAAGGAATCTATGGGTTGATGCTATACAGAAGAGGAAAGATGCGAGGAAGTCGTGGAAGAACACCCTTCATCAGACAGATAGTCTACAGAAAAGAGAGGCTATGTGGCTGACTAAGGCAGTCCAACTTATGGAAGAGAAAGGACCTATGGATTCGCGCTCAATTCTCCATCATCTCACAGTAGATGATGCTCGTAATACTGGTTTGAGTAGTTCTAAACTCGGAGCCTTATTGAAAACATATGGGCCTGAATATGATATAGTGAAGGCAGGGAAGAGATGGGACCTTGACGATGTAATACCGGGACTTCTACTCAAAGACCCATGGGCTTACGCTGCCGGGTTCTTAGATGCTGATGGTTATATCACCATCACGAAAAGAGGGGAGCCACGTGCTGGAATCATAGCCACTGGTGAGAGGGGGAAGTGGCACTGTGAACAGTTACACAAGAATCTTGAATGTGGCATTCTACAACTTGATTTGAAAGTACACAAGAATAGTACACGAAGTCAACACCGCCTTCAGTTCTACTCAGCGAAGGATTTACGCACCCTCTTGAAAGGTATCCGTCCCCACCTTCGTATGAAAAAGGGGCAAGCGGATGCAGTCCTTGAACTATTAACATTGAGAGGGCGCGATGGCGACCTTATCAGTAAACGCCGAGATGAATTATATCGTGTAGTTAAATGGGAGAATTGGAAAGACGACCCTGTTAAGAAGGAAGAACTTCTCAGGGAGTGGAATGTTGATGAAGGGGAGGTCTCTTCGTGGGTTCAACGTGACCCTGACGTCATCCAACTTATCGATGACGCGTCGCGATTAATGGAGGCGATTTGATGGCAGAAAGACAATCCAGAATTGGGCGTTTCGTCTCTCGTCTGACGAAGCCTTTCCGTTCACGTTCTACTCCTGAGCCCATCATGCCTCTTTGGAAATCTGGCATACAAGAGCCGGTACTTGTCCAAGGAGTCAGCATACCTGCCCTTTACGCTACTGTTCAGGAAAGTATCATTCTCCGCACCACTATCAATACACTCTGTCAGGAGATTTTCAGGCGCGGTTACTATATCCAGAAGAAATTCCATAAGAAATGTAAGAATTGTGATGAGGAATATCAACATGATACTGTTGAAACTTGTAGTATCTGTGGCATGGATGAATTTGATAGCCCTAATGCTGACGAGGTGCTCTATCTGAGGTATATATTACAGCAGAAGAATAGTATGGACCAGTCATTCATGGATGTCATGCGTGAAGTGGAATGGGACCTTGACATCGTTGATGATGCATTCATTGTCCTTGTGAAAGACTACTATCTCGATAAGGAGAGTGGTGAGATACGCTTCTATCGTGTTAGGGAAATGCTTCGAGGGGACCCCACATTCTTCCGTATTGTGGCAGATAAGAAGGGAGTGAGGGGAGGGAGATATCTCATCTGCCCAATACACAGGGGCCGCACATACCCCCATGGTCAGGGCAACGATACTTGTGAAGATTGTAAATTACCATTGCAGGACGTACACTTTGTCAACACTGCAGGGAGTGGGAAGACCCAGTATTATATTGACGGGGAAGTTATGCATATCAGTAAATACAATCCATCTAAACTCTATGGTAGAAGCCCTGTGGCTACTATGTGGAGACAAGCCACTACTCTTGCAGCCATGGATAATTACATGTATCTCGCTTATCAGAAACGTAGGATTCCAAGAGGCGTACTTGCTATATCTACAGATAATATTCAATCCACTGCTGCTTTTTGGAAAGGAGCAGAAGAAAAAATGGAAAGGGACCCTCATTATATCCCGAAGGTAGGTGTTGAAAGTCAAAGTGGGCGCGGGAGAGTAGAGTTCGTCCGTTTCATGGACACCCTTGATGAGATGCAATACGCTCAGGTTCGTGATGAACTTCGTATGCGTATTGCAGCGTTCTATGGAGTGTCTAATATTTTCATGATGGATGCAGGAAAGGGTGGAGGTCTCAACAATGAAGGTATGCAGATTCTCGTGACTAACAGGGCAGTGGAATTCGGACAGAAACTCTACGCTCGTGAATTATTCCCACGCTTCCTTGAGCAGTTAAACATCAATGATTGGGAACTCACTCTCTATCCAAACGAGGAAGAGGACGATGTTACTCGTCTTCGGAGAGATGAGATGGAAGTGAACATTGCTCAAAGAATGCAAGCACTTGGGTTCCAAGCAGAACTTACAGAAGATGCTGGAAGAGATATCAGATTCGTTTACACCAAATTACCACCACAACCTCAACCCCCTGCCGGTGGGCCTGCAGGGGGACCTCCAATGATGGGCGGCGCACCTCCTCCCATGACGGGCGGCGCCCCGCCGATGATGCCAATGAGGGGGAATGTCCCTCCTCCCGCTGGCGGAGGCGGGGCACCTATGCCCGGTAGGGCTATGCCTGTGGGCGGGGGAGTCCCTCCCGGGGGCGCCCCTATCATGACAATGGAGAAGTCAACGAATATGGGTCTTGGTGAATCCGAAGGGTTGCGTGATAGAGGTCCCGCACCTGTAAGTTCTGAGACTCAAATGTCTGGTGCACCAAAAAGTAAGAAGAATCAGCGCGGCTCTGAAAAAACACCTATGGAGCAAGCGCTTGATGCTATAGATGCGGCGAAAGACCCCGCTAATAAGAACGGTAAAGATTCTAATCTCCCGCGATAGTTTCAAGTCAAGATGCCTTATCCGAGGTCATGATGAGTGCCCAGAATCTGCTCAGTAAGATGGACCCAATGGTACGTAAGTTAGAGACTGAATTAGAGTCATTCAAAGACGCTCTCTCCAAAAACGACCTTGTTTCAGCACAGCAGCACCTCAAAGGTATTGCCCAGACCAGTGACTTCCTTGCTGAGGATGTGACTGAGATATACAAATCTGAAACCAGAGAGGCTTCCAGTATGGGTCCTAATGACATATATGCTGGAGGTGTACCAGTCATGCAGTTCAGAGAACAAGGTGTGATTCAGAAAGGAGAAGAGCGCCCCGCTGGATATATCGGACCTGATGGAGTCATGAGCAACTGGAAACCACAGTCCGGCTATGGACAGAGGGTTGGTCCTAATGAGTGATGATGTTACAACTCTCGTATCCGCGCTCATTACTAAGATGGAGCGAATGGATGCCCAGATTGATGTTCTTCGTAAAGAGGTAGCCAATCCTGATATTATTCTGAAGAGGGCTGGATTGGTCCATGCTCGTTCCCCTACTGCTACTGATGTATGGGGGGACCCATTACGTGGTGATATCGATGAAGTTATTACAAAGGCTGTTGGGGAAGTAGGTGACTCACCTATCACGATGCCTAATACTAATGAAGAATGGAACGAGATGTCTTGGGATGATATCCATGTCATGGCTGAACAAGCCGCAGGAACTGAAGGAAGGAATTGAAGATGAAACCAATGCGAGTAGGGGCGGGTGAATACGCGCCAGATTTAGACGATTTAATGGATAAGGCCAACGACATGTTGGAGAAGTTAGAACGTGATGATAGCCACATGCAAGACGTTCGTGGGGTAGAAGCCGTTCGACCATCGCATTATTGGACGAATCAAGATTTACCAGAAGACAACATTGAATCTGTAAGTAAGAAGTCACCTTCTGCTGAGAATGTCAATCTCTTAGATGCTAATCCCCATCAGACAGGCTCTACTGTTAGAGTGCATGAAAACAATGCTGGTGGCCCAGCACATCCTACAGAGGCTCTCACGAAGTCCATTAAAGGGATTCTAAAGGCAGACAAATGCCCTACTTGTGGGAGTAAATTAGAGAAGGCCGGGGCCGTATGTAAAGATGTAGAGTGTGCTGAAAAGATGTCAAAAGGCCCTCTTGATGCACTAATGGGTGGTGGAGACGAACCACCTATGGATGATGATTCTCCCATGTCCCCTATGGACGATGATGACTCATCAGATGAGAGTGCGGAAGGGCTCGCTTCACGTATCAAGAGCATGGTAGACAAACTTGCTGATATGAACGATGATGAAGATGAGGATGAACCACCTGAAATGTCGTCACCTGAAGAGGACATGTGAGGTGGTGGTCATGTGGACTCTGAAGAGGCGCAAGACATCTACAAAAGAGCGATAGTCTCATTCATCAAACATGATGATGAAGATAGTGCTGCTGAACTCTATTTCGCTGTGAGGAATCTCACAGCACATGGGTACGAAGTTCTACATAATGATGAGCAGATTCTTCTCCGTGCCCAAGATATCTTAGAGGGGTGTGGAGTAGAGGATGATTTAATCAGAAAGAAAATAAGGACCGCTAAAGAAGGCGATGTCGGCTCTCTTTCTTACATACCTAAATATGTGACCGCTCGGCAAGGCAGGACACATAATCCACATCAAAGTATGGAAATGGTAGATACTCATCGAGATTTAACCCCTATTTCATTAGATATTGATGGTGAGCCTTTCGCATTAGGGAGAAGGGAATGGAATATTATCAAAGAGTCAGAAGATGAATCTTTACGATTAGACGCATTACGCGCATTATTCTCCTATCGTCCAGAATCTGACAGAATTATTGAACCTGAGACTATGATTCAAGGGATAGGTCAAACAAGAGGAGAGAAGGCTCGCTCTCATGAGAATGTGCCTCACCCTCTGGAACATATCGGATGGTTTCGTAGTGAACCTTATGGGCAAGGGAGAGAGACGAGTGGCATTGAGCGTTTAACAAGAGCGCTGTATTCCAATGAGGACTCATTACCTGAGATAGATAGACGCAGATTCACCCATGCTGATGAATACAATTCTTATCCTCAACAAAGAATGCTTGGGGAATATGGGAGTGGGTCATTACCACAAGGGCGATTACGTCAGATTGGGTTAGAGGATTGGGAAGCAGAATGGAAGAAAAGATTCGATGGTGAACCCGATGAGAGAGATTTCATCGACCATATCATACTTCGTAATGAGGGGGTCCCCTCATCTACTATATGGTCCATGCTGTATGATAAAGATGGGAAAGGGGGCAGCAGTGAGCGATTCAAAGCATCAATGGGCATGGTTGATTCCGAAAAGGGTATGAGGTTAGGACTTCTACCTGCATTGTTAGGATTGGAAGGATTACCACAAAAGCAGGCTCTTGATATTCTTGGTTGGTTTATGGATGGCGGAGAGGGGGAAGTCCCGGGATTTGAGAAAATACAAGGCGCTGAAGGGCTTTTCACAAGAATGTTTAGAGAAAGACTCAGTGTCTTACATCATAATCTAACTGATGACCTTCTGCATAACGGTTCTCACATACCGCATTTAGATAGTGGTGTGAGGCCCGGTGGTGAAGATATAGACCTCAGTGAACTATCACCCAGAAGGTGGGGAGAGATTCTTCATACTGTGCCATCAGACCCGAGTATAGGTCGAGGTGAAGGTAAAAGTTTACTCGCGTCCATACTAAGAGGGTCATTTCTACCTGATGTGAGAGACGGGAAAATGAAGAAGGTGACAGATAAGGGCGAAGAGCCGGTGTTGTCCCGTCAACTATTGGAAGATTATGTGAAGGCTGGTCATATCACACCTGAGCAGATGGGAAGAGTGGAAGAACTGGCGCGAAATGATTTATCTATAGGTGGGGCGAGACATACTGTCGTAGATGGATATAGTGCATTAGATTCTCCTTGGCGCCCTGTGAAGAATCACGCTAATCATGATGAGGATATCTCAAAAGAGCCCAGTGCAGCAAAGGTAGTTCATGATACATTGAGAAATAGGAATGGTGGAGGCCATGCTTTAGGGCATATGGATGTCGCCCGCTTCTTCCATGAGATGTTCCCTACTCTTTTCTTCCATCGACCCACAGATGCGCTTTTAGAAAGGGGTAAAGAGGCACCTATTGACCCAAAAACTGGGAAGACATTAGACCCAATGGGGTGGGATGAACATGATGACGCTTCTGTAGTCTATAGTCGCCCCCATCACCCTAATGTCAATCATGAAGTCATGGGGGATGATGACCCTGATAGGTCTCTGAATTTCGGACCTTGGTTTGGTGGTTTAGCGGGGCAACGGTTTGCCACTATGGAGCGAGAGCCTTTCCCTGATACGTTTGCTCGGGTAAGACATGATACAAGAAATGTTTTCACATTCGACCCAGCCTCACATATTGATTCTAAAAGAGGTAGTAGGCGAGAAGATTGGGATAAAGCAGGTAATTCAGACCGGAGAGATGCGGGGGATGACATAGCACGGAATACTCGGGTAAATCACACAGTTGGCTCTAAACCGTCCAGAATAAATGATATGTTCGAGCACCATCCAGCGCACTTACACATTCTTGATTTATTGTTTCAGATGAGTGACCCTGATAATATACATCCTGAATGGGATACCCTAAGTGGTGACTTAAGTAAGACATTGAAAGATATGATTGAGAGGCCTGAATTGTACGAAAGTATGGATAGAGACCCTATGAGCCGCACAATTGGGCAATTATCTCAGCGTCTTCTCCATACCGGTCTTTTGACTGAAAGTGAATATGACCCAGAAGAGGAAAACCAGTTGGCTCTTTATCGGCACGATTCTGATAATGATGTATTAGACCATGGCATGCATGTGACACAGGAAGGGGTTTTGAGAGTTTATACACACATGCTTGAATATCTACAAGGTAAAAGGGACACACCACCTGCTTTACCTGACCCTTATGAAGCAATAGAATCCCAAAGTGATGGGTTACCTATCATCGCCCCGAGCATAGAACATCTTGCGAGGATACCTGAAGTGGAGAAATTACGACCATTGCATAGAGGCCGGGGTAATATACGTGGGGAAGGATTACCACATGATGGTGTTATAGATTCCATTCATGATTTGGAGGACATATCAGGGAAGAATTCACCCTTCAGAAACCTCTTAGTCACGCCAAGAGAAAAGGAAGAAATACTGAGGCAAGGACTTCCGGGCCCATTGGATGAAGGGACTAAAGGATATGTGATAGGACCCCACCCTAACATAATCACACGGGCTTTACTTGATGAGTTATCAGCAATGGATGTTGGTGATACTGAACCTGAGCGAGTGCAAGAATATGCTAAATTCATGAGAGGTTTGAGAAATCAGATATTGACATATAGGGAGACCGACCCCGTTGGTGGGAAAACAGAAGATAATCGAGATTACCTATCACGTGGACTCATGTCCTCTTATGATAGTATGATACCTATTGCGCGAGGCTTATCTTATCTTTTCCAGCAAGACCCTCGATTCAAAGACTCATTAGATGACGCTGAGAACCATTCTCGTATTTTAGAGGCAGCAATAGAAGGTAGTAGAACTATGTCCTCTGAAGGTAGAGAGGCCTTCGCTAAGCAATTAGAAGAGGCGGGATATGATGATGAGGAGACTTTGAAAAGAATCAGAGATGATGAAACTCGTCCTTGGTTCAACACATCCAGATTCCAATTGGATGATATTGAGCAGTCGGATAGTGTGCGATTACAGGATGCTCTTTCTATGGAGAAGGAAGAGGGTGCTTTAACTGGCGCTGATTTGATTCGACACTATATCGAAGAGCATGAAGATGATGAAACCAAAAAGCAACACGGGTTGGATTTTCTTACCCGCATGGAAGAACATGATGGGCATCAATCCTTCAAAGATTCTCTCTCAAAATATCATGAGGGGGTTTGGATTAGGCGTAGTAAAAAGAATGAGAAATATCATTCAGAGTTGGGAGCGATAAGTGACGCGATAAAGAGAATCAAGCAGGACCAAATGAAAGAAGGCTCATTGAATTTAACTGAAGGTGTGAAACTTCCTTCTGATTTCAAACCTACTCCTACACCGATGGATGTTCATTCAAATAAAAGACGGAAAGTGCAAGCGGGGAAAGCACAGAGGCGTTTTTATGAATCTCTTCCTGAATTTCTCTATTCACGTGTCGGTCTCAATGTAGGGGTGGGTGGTGAAATAGGACATAGTAGAAAACTTAGACATAGTGGGAGTGCTACCGCCTTACCTGTCGATAGTGGCAGATTTGATTCATTCAGGCCTATGCCTATCCTTGGCTCAATAGGGCTATCACGTCAAATGGGTCAGACTGCTTACCCTAAGATAGATGTCGATTTCGGGGATGGTAGTGAGGGGCCTGTCATGCATCATAACCCACTTGGTTATCCCCGCCTCCAAACAAGATTTCCACCTAATGTGATGCAAGGTGTTCTTGGTAGAGAATCACCAGAACCTAAACAGACATCATATGAAGG
>CEUX01055863.1_pt1 | contig 10915 bp, 20 predicted proteins | sample 531361 | NCBI WGS metagenome assembly CEUX01 (sample SAMEA2622736, study PRJEB7988) | marine metagenome | isolation source: saline water (ENVO:00002010), including
ACATCACCCCAGTATCCACCGATACCACCACCATTACTAGCTAACCAAATGTTTTCATCATAGTGAGAAGACAAACCTCCTCTACTATCTGGAACATAGTTTAGGAAACAAGAAATAGGTAATCCTTTTTTTGTACCTGCATTAGATAATATTGGAGAAGAAAAACCAAACCATAAATTACTAGCATAATCATAAATTCTTTGTGCCATTTCCCAATCTGTTTTACCATGATAAGTTGAAACATATTTAGAAGCCCGAGCAAAAGCATGTTGCGGTGATGTTTCGTTCTTATCTAAATACCTATCTTGTACTGTTGCAATACCAAATGGTGTAAGATTATTATCTCTTTCTAAATCTATCTTAACTTTCATTATTTTTTTCCTTCCATTTATTATATCCTTCCGCCCAAGTTTCTTTATTTTTTCTTTCTTTAGTTTGTCTTTTTGATTCTTTATAAGATTCATTTAATTCTTTTTTTTCTTTTTCCGCTTCTTCTAAAAAATCTTTTGGCTTTTCTAATTTACGACACTCACCTGCGATTGCCATATATGCTGACCCATCTATGTAAGTATCTGGTGTTGGGTTTCCAAATTTTGCTCTTGCAATTTTTAATAGTGCCATACATATTGCTACATCATGTGCAGTAATAGGTACACCTAAATAAGCAGACCAAAGTTTGCCTATGTTCTGGTGGTTAATAACTTTATCACCATAATCATTTGCTCTTGGACCAGTTATTAATTCAATAGCTGTCGTTAAATATTCTTTAGTTATATTTTTTATCATCTTTCATCCCTTTCATTATTATTTTTTCGAATTCTCTCATCCCAATATATGTGGAAAGTTTAGGATTGTTCTTTGCAAACCACCATATACCTTGTGCTAGTGTTAATACTTCTCTATCTTCTGATACTAAATTAATTAATTCAATATCAATCTTCTTTGTCTTACCTATACCTGTAGGTGTAAGAACTATATAAGCTTTACCTTGTTCTAACTCTGCCATTATTTCATCCACTCCTTTGGAATTTCTTTATCACAAAATTTAAAATTATTTTTTATACACCAATCTGCATAGGTTGTTTTAGAACCTTTACTAATTTTAACTTTTGAATTTTGAAAACAAAAACGAATGTCATGTTTGGTACTATCCCTTAACCAAATATGTTTCTTTCTGTCTGAAAGTTTGAACCGCCCCTTTAATTCTACATAGATATTAGTATTAGGAAAATACAAGTCGGGAGTATAAGCCCGAAAAATACTCGGTTGTACATATTTTATTCTTTCGTGTTCGTATAAAAACTTTATCTTTTTATTTTTTAATTTTGATACAATTTCTTTTTCAAATTTACTACGATACTTTACCATCTTTTAATGCCACTTGGAATATTATTTGTACCCTTTATTATACCATCAAGTTGCTCAAAAGTCAAGTGTTCATTTTGTTTTAATTTTTTTACTACCCATTTAAAAGACCAAGCAGATAGTCGCACTTGATTTTGAAATACATAATGAGTTTGTTTGGGCATCATATCCATTACATTATGAATAGTTACCTTATCTTTTTCGTGTTCTGGTAGTAAAGATTGTAACCATTCTACAATAACTTCTTTTGCTCTTCGTCTAATTCTTTTCATTTTCTTTGTGTTCATTAAAATGGTCTCCTTACTTTTTCTAAATCACTAATCTGTTTAGATAGTTTTTTATTATCTTCTTTTGTTTCTGTTAATTCAGTTTGTAATTTTCCATTTAATTTTTTATGAGACTCATTAATTAATTCTAAGTCTTGTCTTTTCTTTTTTTCTTCTCTCCACATTTCTAATAATTGTTGATAATCTTTACTCATCTTTTAACCTTTATCAATTTAAAATTTGTTTCTCTATCAAAATATCTATAACTCATTCTTACTGGTTGAAACTTATAAAGATAATCAAATACAATCTTCTCATCCAAATCTTTACAAGAATAAACATCAAGTTGAACTAACGCAGGGTCATTCTCATCCCATGAATGCAACGCAATGTGTGAAGTCTCAATAATTGTAACACAAGTTAATCCTCTATTACCTTTAACATCACAATACTTTGCATATGGACCTGCAAGTATTTTCATATCTATATCTTTTATTAATTTCTTTGTCCATGTTTTAATTTCTTTTATATCTTTAGGTGGTTCTAATATTTCTGCTCTTACTAACAAGTGCTTATGTTTTAACATAAAATTATTTTTCTATTATACTAACCTCTTCAACTTTAGGTGTCTTCTCAACTTTAGTAAAGTAAATATTACCACTCGCATATTTAAATGCTCGTAATCCTTTACCATCATTAGCATCTTTATGACACTCTACTTTATGAGAACAGAACACACATCCTGCAGGAAGTTTCATATTACCTGCTTTCTCATGTGGTACTGGTTCATAACATCTAGGTGGTAACTCTGGTGAATCTAATTTTGTTTTAACATTTTGAATTAAAGATTTAATATTAGGTTTCATTAAATCATCTGGTTTAAACAAAGCAAGTTGTCCAGTAGATTTATTGACTGCAAGAAACCCACCTCGTTTTGTTTTCTCATGTTCTTCATACCCAGTTAATTGAGCAATATATCCGAATGGGTCATCCTCATTTAAAGTACCTTGTTCAAATTTCTTAAATGAATATGATGAAGCAGTCTTAACATCTACAACCTCACCATCAATCTTACTATCCATATGTCCTACAATACCATCAACATTAACTTTCTTTTGTTGGTCTGTAACTTTATGTCCTGCTAATTCAGTAAGAAATAAAATAAGATGTTCAAGTATATGTCCATACAAAAACTTTAATTGTAAAGAAGGATTTGATTTTTCTTTCTTTACTGGTTTATGTTTGTCATACCATAATTGTCTTAATGGTCTTCCCAGTATAGACATCCTTAATGTACTCTTGTCTTGTTTAACTGGATTACTCCAGTCAATAAGAGCATCTTTAATGTTCTTTAAAAATTTATTTAATTGTTCATCTGAAACATTTAACTTTTTTCCATCACCCAAATTTGTTAGTAACTTATTTATATCGGGTACTAAAGTATCTAATGTTTTAGTGTGTTTCTTTCCAGTTGTTTCCACTTTTATACTCCCCTGTTAATGGACATCTAAGTCCTAGTTTAATCCCTGCTTGTTGTATTGATTGAACTGCTAGTTGTCCTAGTTGTTCTGCTTGATTTTCTTTTACTTGATATTGAAACTCATCATGTACATTTGCTACTGGTACTGCATCAAGATTATGTTTTTCAATTTCATCTTCTAACAATACCAAAGCTTTCTTCATAGCTATTGCCCCTGCTCCTTGGATGAGGGTGTTGACTGCTGAATGCTTTTGTCTGATGATGAGGTTTCTTTGGTCGATTGCTTTGAGATATCCTTTTCTACAAGCGAGGTCCACTCTGTCTCGCAACCTTTTAAGACTTGGTAAAGACTTAAGAAATCTTTCTTTAATCTGTTTTCCATAGCTTTCATTCCTTCCACAGATACTTCCGAGTTTTTTGTTACCTGCTCCATAAATGAACGCATAGATAAATGTTTTTGCAGTATCTCTGCTTTCCAACCCTGCAAGAGTTTGATTTGTAGTGTGTATATCTCCATTAATGACTTCATTAATATACTCCTTATCGTTCATGTAGTGAGATAATATTCTTAACTCCAGTCCACTTGCGTCTATTCCCACTAGTTTATATCCACTAGGGACTGTCCATAATTCCCTGCATTCTTTCCCATATGGAGAGTACACAGCAGGGATTTGAGCCATGTTGGGCGACTGATGACTCATTCTTGAAGTGATTGCTCCATTAGTAATCACTCTTCCATGTACTCTCCTATCCTTATCAACTGCTTCAATCCAAGAATTAATCATTGCAATTCTTTTTTGCAGTAGAAGGAATTCGTTTATTAATTCTGCTTCTGGTATGTTTTTAATTTGTGATAAAACTTTTTCATCTACAATTACATGACCTTTATCTGTTTTCTTTTTAGGTTTCCAACCAAGTTTCATTAGTCGTTCACCTATCTGTTGTCTTGAACCAAGATTAAATTCTTGATACTTAACTTTAATAAATGGTACTCCCTTTACATAACCTCTTGATTTATTATTTGATTTAGGTATAAAGGTTTCTTCAATCTTTAATGGAGGAAATGTTTCTCTTACTTTAGTTTGAACATCATCTATTTTCTTTTGTAGTTTAGCTAGAAGTAAATGTGCTTTCTCTAAATCAAAAAGAAATCCTGTCTGTACTTGTTTCTCTATAATCTCTGCAACTCTATGTTCTAAATCTATTGATTGTTGAGAGAAACCTTTACCCTGTCTTTGTAATAAGTCATAAACTTTTCTAGTTAATTTAACATCACGAATACAATACTCCAACATTTCTAAAGAGAACTCGGAGAAGTCATCAAAGTTTATTTTATTATAACCAAACTTAATTCCATATGCTCTTAATGAATGTCCACCTTCTCGAACTGGTTTGAATAATCTTGATAGTATTAATGTATCAGTAACTTTACCTAGCTTAAATAAATCTACACCAAGAACTTTTTTAATTACTGGAGCATCAAATCCTATGATGTTGTGTCCTATAAATTCTTGATAATTCTTCGCATCATTCTGAAATTTATGTAAATCATTCGGACCATAACATACAAGGTTACCCTTATCACATATAGTAACCAAGCAAAAAATCTTGTTAGGTAATCCATAACCATTAACAATTTCGGTTGTCTCGATATCCAAGAATAGTTTTCTATCGCCCACTCTTTTATTCCTTTCATTTAAAATTTATCTTCTTCTGTTTCATCACCAGTAGGTCTATCAACTTCATTCAATCTACCAGTATCTTTGTCCCAATATAACCAACACGCAGGACCAGTCATACCTACAAATCTATTCTTAAGAACTCTTAGTGATGTAGTATTTCTAATTGCAATGTCATCATTCTGACTATCTCTTTCTAATCCAAGAACCATATCAGATAATTGTGCAATAGAACCCGACCCTCTTAATTGTGATAGTGAAGTGACTGCTCCCTCTTCGTGTCCCTTACCATCTGGTCTTCGTAAGTGTGATACTACAATCAAAGCAATGTCTGTTTCTTGAACAAGTGTTCTAAGTTTAGTCATCACTTCATCAATAGCTTTTCTTTCATCCCCAAATTCTTGAGAAGAAACTATCATACTTATATGGTCTAGTACAATGAACTTACAATCCAAAGCTTTCGCCATATATCTAACTCTTGCAATAATATTATCAACTGAGTTAGAACCAAAGTGATTGTAGAAATAAAATCTACCAGAACCTATTGTCTTATTAAAGTAATTTGTTTTATCTTCTTTAGATAAATTAATGTCTGGTCTTCTTAAAGGTAAGTTAGCTTCAGTCCCCATAATATCTAACGCAGTTATCTTTGGACTTTCTTCTAACATAATCATACCAATATTATTTTCAGTACTTTTAAATATGTGATAGACTAACTCTTTAATGACAGAAGTTTTTCCTAGTCCAGTACCTGCGGTTATCGTAACCAACTCACCGCTACGAATACCATAAGTTAATTCATCTAAACCTTTCCATCCATAATCTATTCTTGATTTAACAACTGGTTCTAATACTTCTGAAAGTAATTGACTACCTTCAATGATACCATCTGGTGCATGTACTGGTGCATTCCACCAAGCTTTAACATACTCCTCATATTTTTTAGAACGCAATAAATCATTTGCGTCTTTATAAATTTCTGGAAGTTTAACTATCTTAACTTTTCCCGGTTGAAATAACTCCGCAACTTTTTTACTTGCTTCTCTTCCAACTTCATCATTATCAAAATTGATTACAATATTTTCAAATTTATCTAACCAAGTATAACTTCTTTTAATATCTTTTAATGCTGAAGCAACTCCATTTTTAATAGAGACACTTGGATATTTTGAACCGAGCATTTGATACACACTCATTGCATCAACTTCACCCTCGGTTATAGTAACATACTTACCACCATTAAATAATTGCTGACCGAACAATCCAGAATTGGATGTCGAACCTATAATTGAAAAGTCTTTTGTCTTAACATATCTAGTTTTTGTTGCTATCATCTGACCTGTCTCATCATAATATGGATAGATATGTTTTTGTATTAAGCCCCCACCATTGTAGGTAACTTTAACTCCATACTTCTTACAAGTCTCACTATTAATTCCTCTATCAGTTATAGAACTAATACTACCTGTATGATAATTAAGGTCTGTTAATTTTTGTTCATTTTGAAAATCTTCTGCTACTTGCATATCGCCCCTTTCATAGTTTATATTTGTCCCTGTATCTTCTGGAAAGAATGTTGCACAAGAAAAGCAATAACTACTTCCATCTTCATTAATACTTCTTGCATCACTACTTCCGCAGTTGGTACAGGGGACATGAGTTTTAATAAACTTTGGTTTATCATCATTCATTCTCGCCCCCTGTTCCATTAGTTATTTAAAATTCCTCGTTGTTACCTTCAGCAACATACCCACCATCTGAGACATCAAAGTCTTCACCATAGGGTACGAGGTCGATTACTTGAACTGCTTGTAAGTCCAAGCTTGTACCAGATTTACCTGCAAATTTCCAGTCAAAAGGTTTGTATAAAACTTTAACCTTCGAACCATTACCTACTAGTACATCAATAGGATTTTTTGCAGAGTCCACTAGTCTCGGCATAGGATTTTTAGTCCCATCTGCTCTAGCGACTTTTCTTTTAAACTTGATAATAGAACCTCTATCATCTTGTTTAACTGACACACCCTTACCCTTAAACTCTTCAGCAGTTTTCTCATCAACTGCTAAATCGATTTGATAAACAGGGTCGAATGTTGTATTAGGTCTAGTAACACTAGCCCAATATGCTTTTCCTTCAACTGTTGGCATATATAACCTCCTATTTTTTATTGAAGTTTGTATTATATCACACTTTCAAACAAAATGCAAGTGTTATTTATAATTTTTTTTTAATTAAACACAATGTCTTAACTCTATTAGATATTAATATATTATTATTAATATTATAATAATAACTATTAATAATCTTTAACATAGTTATTTAAAATATTTAATTTAGATAGTATTATACCATATAAATGTGGCAACATCAAGGCAAATATAAAATTATTTTTATACCTGCGACATTTTGTCACTTAAATATTTAGCACGATTAGGTGTCTGCTTTGCCCACCTGCTATCCAACATTTCCAAACTTGCTTCTTTAAAATTTAGTTTGGCAATATTTTCAAACATCTTTTTGAACTTACCTACACCTGCCTTGCCTAATTGAAAACACATATTACATAATATAGATATAACTTTCATCTTTCTATCTATATCTAGTAGTTGAAAGTCTGTGTTGGTCAATCGTTCTTTGACTAGACTATTTGCATTGTCCCACGCAAGTTGAAAGTCTTCATCAAAAACTTCTTGTAACTCCTCTCTACTATATGCTTTTCCTTTTTCAAAATTGTCGGTGTCTTTTATTAAATGACCCCAACCTATTGTGTCAAACCCGAGAGAGTCACTATATATAGTATCTCTAAACCCTTCGTGTTCTTGTATCTCTTTTTTTATCTCTTCTATATCATCAAACATTTCCATAAAACTCCTTGTTAAATATGTCTTTGATTGGAATAAGTACACACTTACTCGCTTTGTTATCCCCAACATTTTTTGTCAACTTATCTTTATACTTATCTACAATTCCCTTTAGTATAGATGTTTTAAAAACAAGTGTACAAAACTCATCCCTGTCGCCCTCTAATCTATGAAACCAATAATCAGATGTTGTTGCGTAGATACCACTTGGCTTACCTCTATACTCATACTCGATAGCTATATTGCCTGTCTTCTTCCACCAACTTCTCTCTGACTTGACTTCAATCTGACATTTAGAAAACATTTCTCTAACTTTATTCTCTCTAATTTGCCCATACTTTAAATCAATGTCAAACTTTTTATTCCCCGCCATACAAATAGTTCCTTTCGTTTATGTAATTGATTGCGTCTCTTAATTTAACTGCGTAGTATTCATCTTCAGAATAATTATATAGTAGTTCAGTCAATAAGAATATATCGTATTCATCTACCGACCACATTTTAATTAGTGCTTCTCTAAAATCTACATAACTATGATGTGTCTGTAATGTTTCAATATAATCTACAACAGATAAACATTTAGTAGAATAAACTTTTAATCCAAACCTTGCGTCTTTATTTCTTAAAGGTTTAAGATGTTGTTCAGTTAAGTCATATGTTCTTATACCATATAAATTATTTCCCTCAACTGCAAACCTTGACTTACCCCAGTCACTCTCTAATACTGCTTGACCTACAACTATTTCAATAGGTATTCTTAATTGATTAGGTGAATAAGAATTATAAGATACTGCACAATTCTTTACACCTTCAATAAATTCTTTATTACTATTGTACTTAAAGTCCTCTTGAAAATTAAATGTTGTATTACATAACAACAATAATGTAGCACATAAACTTTTAATCATTAGTCTTCTTTACTTGGTTCTATATTTATTGTCAATGTTATTTTCGTATTGTAATGTTCCATTGTTTCTTCAAACTCTTCAAGCAAAGGTAATAATTTTTTTAATCTTATTCTCTCTACTTTTAAAGAGTTCTCTAATTGCAATGTCTTACCTTGCTTACCTTTACTCCAAGGGTAGTCATACGAATTAACAACTGCTTTATCTATATACATACTTCCTCCTTTATTATTTTAAATAAATGTTGCTGTTAATATAAAACTCCATACTAACAAAACAAATATTATACTTATTATTTTAAACATAAAAAACACCTACTATTATACCACACTTTTTAGTGAATTGCAAGTAAATAATTATTCTTTTTTATCCTCGTAAGTCTTTGATTTTGTTGACTTTATTACCTCTTTGATTATAGTAATTGATGGGTCAAAATCTCCCTTACTACAATTAACCAAACCTATACAAAATAAAATTATAATTATTAATCTCATAATTATTCTGGTGCTACAACATTATCACCGAGTTGTGCCATCTGCTCCAGTCTATTCTTTGGTTCACTTGTTTGTTCATATGAAAGTGTTTCGTGTCCTAAAGGTAAGTCATCATACTCCAACCAACCAACAGCTTCATCTACTCCTTTCATAAAGAAAGCTTTTTGTGTTTCATTTTCAAACACATATGTCTTTGCCTTCTCTCTTTCTGTACCCCAAACAATAGTTATCTTTGGTCTCTTATCTTCACTCATTATCTTCCTCCTTTGTTATATCATTTATTTCAATGTTATATCTTTTACCTTTTAATTCAAAGGCAACATCAGCACCACTAAAATCTAACCAAGTACCTACATCTGTAACATTACCTTTTAGTTTTTCTTCTATGAAATCTTCTAATGCTTTTCTTATGTTAAATATATCTGGTAGTTTTTTATTCATTTTAGTCATACTTTCCTTTCTATTTATTATTTTTATAATCAAATGGAAGTTTAGTTCCATTCACATACACTCTTGCTTTTCTTAAGATGTCAAACTCTTCTGGTTTAACTTCTTCCATACCATCAAACCTAACCAAAGCAGTACCATGCATCCAATAACTTCCACCTTCTCTATCGCTAGGTTTAAATTTATTTAAAAAGAATTGTGATAAAATTAAATGGTCATCACCTTCCCCTTTATATTTCATATCTCTTATATTCTTATCAGAAAAAATATAATGATATGTATTTTCATCTTCACCATACCTCTTAAAGAATTCACACAACCAATACTTCATTGGTCGTGGCTTTCTTGGTTTAGGTTTTAACTTTACGACCTCTCCCATATTCTTCTCCTCTCTTCATACAAAACCTTTAACTTACTTCCATCAAAATAATATCCACTAATTATTTTTTTATTCGTAGGTTTTGTCTTCTGCTTTTTCTTTTTCTTTAAGTCCCCAGTTTCTACATTCTTTTTCTTTTTCACCCCAAAACTCCTCTAGTGCGTTGCTATAATCGACATCATAATCTCTTACAATATCGGTACATCTATTGAAAAGATAATCAAACTTTTCATTCGGGCTTTTCATACCTACACCCAAAGACTTAACATCTTTTAAAGTTTGTCTTAACCTCTCAACAAATTTTGTTGTATCTAATATACTCATACTCTATGCTCCAATAAATCATTAAGTTCTTTTATCTCTAATCTTGGATATCCCCATTTAATTTTAGGTTTAATCTTACTCCAATCGTGAAGAGATAATCTATTCTTTAAGAAAGATAAAGCAAGACCCAAGTCTGCTCTATATTCTGTATAGTTTTCTTCATTATCTTTTTGTACATATAGTTTTAAATGTGTAGCATGTCCACCATACATACCTATATCTATACTCATTAGTTTCATTGTTCCTCCTTTCTAGTTCGGTCTATATACTGACCTTGTTCCTTTACCTCCGACATATCCTATGTCATACTCTAGTCTTTCAAGCAACCCATCATCAGTATTTAAATCCATAAAGGGTACACTTGGAATACCACTATCTTCAAAAAACTCTTTAAGTTTTTCTCTTAAAGTTTCCATACCAACATTACCTCTAATGATTTCGTAAATGATTCTCATTTCCTCTTCACTAAAATGTTGGTCGTAGTACTCACCAATATCTTCTCGCCAATCTTTTATGCCCCATTCAAAACTCATTTAACCTCCCAAGTTTTTGTTTGTTCTAATAAACTTTCTGCACATTCTTTTCTACCATATACTAGAAAGTCATCATTGCTTTCGCAAAGTTCTTCTGTTAATTCTGTATTATCTATCTCACCTTGCAACCATTCTTTAGTTTTATTATACAAAGTTTTATAATACAATCTTGTTTTATATC
>CEUX01010868.1_pt1 | contig 10902 bp, 7 predicted proteins | sample 531361 | NCBI WGS metagenome assembly CEUX01 (sample SAMEA2622736, study PRJEB7988) | marine metagenome | isolation source: saline water (ENVO:00002010), including
CTACCGGCTGCCCTGGCGCAGACACCAGTTCCCCGGTGCCAAGCATGCGGTCGGCAAACGCTATTTGTCCTATAGCCGTGCGGTTAAAAAGGCTAAGAGGAACGCTTACTGACTCTAAAGCCTTACGCGCAGCAAGCGCAACTTTCTCTGGGTCATAGGTTCCCTTCTTGCGACTTTCGCGTATTCTGCGAGATATTTCTTTTCTTGCTTGCTCAGGAAATGGCGTTGGCGTGCGCGTTGGTGTAATCGGCTTCTTGTACCGAAGGCTTGTCTGTGCAAGCTGGTAAGGAAACACAGCATCGTCAGCCCCCATGCTTTCGCTTGCTTTGGGTGGCTCTGGCTCTGGTTGCTTTGCCGAGCGAAACAAAGGGTCATCCGTTTGCTTTACCGGAACCCCAAGCTGTCTTGCCAATCTTCTTGCTGCCTGCACACCAGGCGCAAGCTGCTCGCCTATCTTCTTTCTTCTTAAAAGCTCACGATACACTTCGCCGGCACGCTCGTGTCCCCTAGTCTTTTTTTCAACCGGAGTAAGAAGCTCAAGAACTTCGGCGTGTTTCTTGAACTTTTCACGGCGCTCCGTTTTCTTGGATTTAATACCCCTTCTAACGCGGTCGATATACTTTTCAAGAAGCTCAGGACCTTTTTCCTTGCTCATTTCTTACCCTTTTTTTTTCCCTTCGTTCGGGTGCGTGGAGTCGCGTCCAGTGCCGTTGCCGTTGCCGCTGTTGCCACTGTTTCCTTTTCCCTTTCCCGCAAAGCCCACAAAGAACTTCAGCAAGTCCGTGGCCGCCTTGCCTTCTTTTCTGACGGCATCTTCAAACTGCTTGTCTGTTATGGTGTTAATCTTGCCTTGTATCTTGCTCATCTTTGACAGGGTTTCAGGGTTCTTCCTTTGCTCTGGCGTGGCACCGGGAGAAAACACAACTATTCGCCTGCTAATGCTAGTGGGATTGCCCGGAGACTTTGGAGGAAGCACTTTAATTTCCGTGCCATCGGGAAGACCAGGCAGCCGCTTTCGTCCTCGCCCTCGCTTCCTCATCGCCTTACGCATGATGTCCCAAGCCCTAGCGGAATTAAGCTGAGTCTTTGACCTCAAAAGCGGAATGTTCTCTGCCTTCTCTGCCGCTTGAATCCTTCTCAGAGCGGCCTGCGCCTCAATGTTGCGACCCTCTGCCAGAAGCTTTCTTACCTTGAGAAGGGCAAGTCTTCTTTGCGATTCGGTCATAGGAGCAGGCAGCTCTCTTAGGACGTACTGCTCACCTGCACGCGCACCAGACTCGCCCGCTATGGTTCCAAGCAATCCTGGTGGCATCTCGTATTCACCACGCGCTCTTGCCGCTGCACCGAGGCGACGGATGTCAGCCGGTGTCTTGGCTAGCTTGCGAATAGCCCTTAGCTCAGTAAGCGAGTACTGAGACAGGTCTTCAGGCAATGCGCTATCTCCACGCGCTGCCTTGCGGTCTGTGACGTTCTTCTCTCGGAACATCTTGCCAAGCTGGGCAATGTCAATCCTGCCATCCTTCATCGGCACCTTAACGCCACCAACCTCTGTAGGCATGGTTGGCATTGGGGTTCCAGGTGCCTGGCCAAGACGAGCGCCTTCCGGCACGGGCACGACGGTGGGCGTTATCGCTGGCATGTCTGATGGTAGCTCAGGAAGGTCAGCAGGCTCAGGCCGCAAGAACGGTGACTCGAGTTTTGTCTCTGGAATAGAGGGGACTTTGGCAGGACCGGCAACCCTGCCTTGCATCCGCAAGGTTGCAATGTCCTCGTCGGACACACTTTCTAGCGGACCAAGACTTTCTCTTATGTCCTGGTCACTTACCCTTCCAACGCCTGGAATGTTTGCTGGTACATCTACACCCCTACCCCTAAGAACAGAGGCGATTCCCGCTCTTTGAGCATCAGACAGCCTACGCCGCGTAGCAGGGTCTTCGCCAGGGACATTAAGCATTGGAGTCAGCCTTGGGTCCAGAGACAATGCTGGTGGTTTTATGCTTGATAGCCCAGGCTGCACCCTAGTCCTAACAGTTTTGCTATCGGTAAACTGAGGATATTGAAATGGGCCGCCAAGCCCTTCTCCAATTAAAGTGCCTGGAGTTACAGAGCTTCTTGTCTCTGATTTTTGAAAACCCATCCGAGGGAATGGCTTTCCACCAAGAGGCACCACTGGCTTAGAGTCTTTTTGAGGCGCAAAGAATTGTGTGCCAGGAAGGATGCCTGTCTGTGGCAAGCCCGGTCCAGACATAGGCTGTGCTGCGGCGGCGGCTGCGCGTTTCCTCTCAAGGTTTTGCATGTTGATAAGCTCGGCGCTTTGTTCTGGCGTAAGCCCATCCTCTAAAGACCTCTGCGCTGCTGCTGCCCTGGGTGATGTGGGCGGTTTAGCGATAGCCTTACGGATGCCTTTTACAAGCGGGTCAACCAGAGGGAGTGTCCCCTTGATTGCCCGAATGACGTCCATGTACTTAGCTACGCCGCTTTTTTCTGGGGCGTCGTCTAAGCTGACTGCATCAATCCTTGCTCGCCTTCGAGGTCTTATGCGTCCCATGTTAGGCTCCTATAGTTCAGCGGAAAGGGCGTTAATCATGTTTTGATATTCTGCCCTTGCTTCGGGAAAGTCTGCTTTGTTGGCCAGGTCTGACAACTGGGAAATAGCGCGACGTAATCCTGCGGACCCACCTGCAACATTGGCGGCATATATTTCGTTAGCCTGCGCATACGCTTCTGCAACGGCTTCGTCTCGTAGCGACTCAGGGGTGGCTGCGGACCTTGCCTCTTCAATGTCTGCAAGCATGCCTTGGGCCTGCGTCTGGATGCCCATAATGTTTTTGGCTGCCGTCTGCCTAGCCATTTGTTCTTGTTGGGCGGCCTGGAATCCAGACTGTGCAAGGCCGGCACGCACCGCGCCTGAGCCTGCAAGCCCCCCGGTACCTCCCGCTAGCCCCATCATTGAACGAGCAGCGCCCTGCCTTGCCGCACGTATGGACGCCTCTGCCGCTTCTCGCTCTCCAGCGATTCCGCCAAGCAGTGCTTCTCTCTGCCCCTCAAGACCAGTGAGCGCAGCTTGGCGCTCCCTTAGTGCGTCAGCAATTCGCCTCTGCGCTGCTTCATACTGACCTGTAGTCATAGGGTCGCCGACAACATTGATGTCGCCATCTGATATCAACCTTAGTGGCTCATACTCTTCTTGCCCGTAAAACTCTTCGTACTCTGCCATGACAGCCTCACACTATTGATTTCTTACCGATGATGTACACCCAGTGACCTTGGTATCCGCAAATCACCTCGTTGTTCGCGGTAGGCACTGTGTCTAGTTTCATTCTTACTTCAAGCCACTGCTCTTGGCCGCCGACTTGTGATGCCGCTCCGCCATTCATTGATGTTCTAATGGCGGTTGGCAACCAAGACTTTCCAACAAACGCAGGTACGCCAGTAGATTTATAGCCAGTGCCGTTTCCAGTAGCTGCTGCGCCCGCTTGCGGAACAAGCGGAACATAGTGAAGCTCCCAGTCTCTTGGGAATCCAACCCTTAAGGCGGCGAATTTTGCCGTAGTCCTTATCTTGTCGATAAGGTGCGTTTCCCAGGTCCCCGGAGCTGACGGGGTGTTTATAGAAAGCTCGGCTATTTGTTGATAGCCAGCGGCATCAGCCCTCATGCCTGTGCCAATCGCAACACCAACGTGTGCACTCATTGCGTTTGACGGTATTGCGGCAGGAGGCGCAGGCGCAGCGCCGCCAAACCCCACAGGAACAAACCTTTGCCAGTTCCACGCCATAACAACGTGATGAACCACAAACGGGTAAGACAGCGGGACCATCTTTCTTTCCCATAAAGGGTTGCCCGCACTGGCATAAGGCTCTGTCTGCCACGCTGTGGCGTAAATCCCACCGTGCCTTCGGTTGTTGAACATTGGTACAGCGATGACTTCAAAGGTCGAATCGTCTGCAAGCTGCTGTAAAGATGCGACTTCGCAGAACTCATCGCGACCTCCAGACAGCTTCTTTCGATAGACTTCATCTATCGTCGCCATAGACGTGTTAACTCCGGTCGCGTCGTCACTGCTAATGATAGTACCCGGAAGAGGGGCAGTGACGGTAACCGGCAAACTCACTGCCGTAGGTGTTCTAATTGCACCGTTGGTATCCTTGGTTGGCAAGTTCGATATTGCCATAGGTGCGCCGTTAATGTCCCTCGGGACAAGCACGCTCTTAAACTTGAGCGAAAACTGCACGCTTACCAGCGCATGGTTACGAGTGTTCGGTGAGTTGTTCAGCACACCAAGGGCAGGCATCTTAATAGAAATGCCGTAGGTCTTATAGGGGTCAATTGCTGCGCCGATGTCTTTAAATACAGACGGGTTTCCGATGTCACCAATCGACCTATCAAACGTGCTAGCCAAGCTGGTGAAGTTCACTGGAGCATTAAAGATGGTGCGCTCAATATCCTCTGGACCGTTGAAGGCAGTAGGTGTTTTCTCCCATATAGATAGCTGCATCGAATATGCGGACAGCTCGTCGAAGTCCATGTCATACGCTGTAGCCGTGTTCTCAATCGGGTCTGCTCCCGCAGCCGATGGGGCAACAAAATCAACAATAGCCGCCGGCTCCGCCCGCTGGTCAAAGCTTATAGAAAACTCGTCAAGGACAATCTTAGGCGTGTTTATGTTTATTATCGGGTCGTTAGATGCGTCTACGCTAAACTGCTGCTGATATGGAGGGATGGTGAACGGAATTGAAAAAGGTTCGCCCTCGCTGTTTAGGATGCTGCTTGTGCCGTCATACGTGGAAAAGGCAAAATCGTTAGCAAGGTATGGGACGTGAAGGTTAATTCGGAATACGCCTGACTTCTCTTGCAAGTTCTCCTCACCAACCGTACCCGCATTAATGTCGCTTGCAACAGCAGACAGCGGGGTGTGGATGTGGTTCACCAGTAGCTTGGTGCCCCTGCTTAGATTTGGACGCTTAATCTTAGTCATTACTCTAGCCCCTCAAGCACAACCAACGTAACACCCCAGTGGCACTGAAACCAGGGTTTAGCATTCCAAGGAGAGTCGTATGGGGTTGTGGCTGATATGGATGGCGGAATAACCAAATGAAGCCTTGCTGTAGACTCTTGGTGAAGCGGAACGTCTACCTCTAAAGGTATTATCCAGCCGGCAGGTGCACCCCCGGGCCACCCCGAAGGGTTCATGTCCGTTGCACCACCAGGCCAAGCCACGGGACGAAACAAATCTCGGTTAAACGTAAATTGGTTCCTAGCAATTTCAACGTCTGTGTGCTGCCTGTCTTCAGGAGATAGGGGGGAGGAGACTTCAAACGAAAACGTAAAATCTTGCGTTTCCTGTCCAGCAGCAAATCCAGGCGGCGCTGGAGAGGCGTATACTGGGTTTAGGTTGTACTGGACCACGCTTGCACCAGCGGTATCGATTGCCATCTGAACAAACACCCGCTTCACAATTACCGGCTTGTCAAAAGCAAAGCATGTAGACCAAACAAACTGCGGAAAGAGGCCTCGTGGCTGGACGCCTGGTATCTGATATCCTTTCACCCTTTCAGGGTTGCTCATAACGCTTGGGATAGACGCCCCTGTAGACCCTGCCGCTGTGTTAAATGAGGTTTGCCACGGGAAATGAGGTCCGTCAGGAGTGAGTCCTGGCTTTTGCGGAATCCATCCGCTGAAGTACGTGTTCGCGGTATAGCGTGTAGAAATGTCTGATGACGGTATATTGTTGTGATGCTGGATAAAGTCTTCCATTGCATCGTCTAGGCGTGAGCCATCTACCGTTGTGCCCTCGGCAAACTGTTGTTCGGTTACGTGTCTCGGATGCTTCTTAAATGGCATTACGATATCACTCCGGTTGCCGTTACGGTCCCAAGGCCTACGGTGGGGTTCGCATTAACGCATCCAATAAGATGAACTCCTGCGGCTACATTTGGTGCTTGGTTGTCTATTACGCTGCCAGACCCAAACCCGCCTGAGAACATGCATCCCACAAACACCGCTTTCGCACCGGGCGCAACACGCACCCAGATTGCAGATTGCATCTCGGCTGTGCGCTCAAACACGCAGTTTCGGAACACTACCCGGACCTCTGTGTTCGCAGTTCCGGTTCCCACAATGACCAGCTCATTAGGGAACTTGTCTGTGTTCTTGAAGTGAACAGAGTCAATCACCGCTTTTGCGTTTATTGTCGACTGCCCTGCGCTCACTGTCTTGACCCCAAGGCCTCCCACCATGCCGAAGGGCTTGGTAATCCTAATGCGCTGATGCGCTCCTGCGCTCAGGTTTGCCTTGTTGTAGCTACTTCCTGTTTCCTCATACGTCACAGAAGGAGTCTCAAAGTCGAGACTGTTGAGCCCTGCAACAACGTCTTGCCTTGCATCTTGGTTGGCTTGGTCGATACGCCCAAGGCCTCGGTGCTCTATTTCAGAAGCGAACCTCAATGTCCAAACCTCCTTCTTGAGCCACCCACCACGCGCAACTGTGCAAGGACGCTCTCTAGCTTTAGCGCCTGCGCTCTGTTTTGCACATGCCCAAACACCATGTAGGAAAAGCTATTGCCTTTTACCCCATCACTGGTCGCCACAATCGACACCTCTTGGTCGTCGATAATGTAGTCTCCACCTGCCACTCCTGCTGTTCCATAATGAAGTCCCGCAGCAGCAGTCGACGCGACGAAGTTCTTAAGCTGCATATTGCCTGCAACATCTCGAACTCGCGTCCTTGTGGTGTTCTTGTTGGTCAACAGGTCTAACGCTGGTTGTTCCGCGCCTGGGGCTCCAGATGTGGCCGTGTCAATGACCTGGCTCATCCAACCCTTACGGTCGCTACCAAGGAGCGTATTGAACGAACCATAAGGCCAAGCAGGAACAAGGTAATCGGTTGTTACACCTGAGCCATGAGAGAGCAATCTTACGAAAAGCCCACGCGCCTTTAGCAGGTTGGCGTCTGTCAGCCCGACCTCTTGCGACTTGTAACACCAGTCTACAGGCAGTGCGACGTTATCGTCTTTAGACATATCCGGCGTCCCAAGGTGCCACTGCTCCCAGCTTATAACGGATGCGGTACGCGCAGTCCCACCCGATGTAAACGACGCATTCGTAACCACGCTAAACCCAAACGACCTTACTCCGGCATCGTTAAGCCTTTGCATCGGAAGATACATAAGCATGTTCACGCGGTCTTCGTTAGAAGATATCACCGGAACCGCGCCGCCAGAAGCAAACGCAATGCTAATCCTATTGGCAGCAGATTGCGTCACAGTATATCCACCAAGACCTGCAATACGTTCGCTTGGCAGCGCGTAATCTATTGCGCCAGTAGCGGCAGATGGGTCATCTAGCCTTGGCTTCCAATTCGTATTGTCAAACCCAAGCGTTACTGACCACGCAGAAACGCCGCTAGCAGGCGTAATAGTGTTTACAGGGAACACCACTGTGATAGGCACCCACCACACGTCTTCGTTGTTAATTACGGTAGAGGCTGCCGCCGTCGACTTAAACTTGTACCCACGGTCCACCTTGAATGGTTTGTCTAGGTACATCGTAACTTTATGCAGCGGGTTTCTAGAGTCATAGTATCCGGCTGTGCTCAGGTACACATAGTTCTGCGCGGGTATTCGATAGTCCTCGTCCTCGACTGAGCGGTCAATCGAACCGCCTCGACCGTACACCAGGACTTGATAGTTGGTGCCGCCGACATCGAGGCCTGCTGCGCTTGCGTCATCATGTGACTGACTTAAAGGTCCTGTGACAAGAGCAACGGTGTCATCTCCCGTAACCATCCAGGGGGACTTAATGCGAAGGTTAGAACCAACATCTGCCGCGCCGGCACCGTTAGTGTGGACCATTGACTCAACAGTCCAGTACGCCCACTTGCCATTACATAGAACCCACATCTCTCGCTCTTCAGGAAACACGGCAAACACCGCGTCTAGCTTGGGCGAGTACGCCATGTGACACCGTGTGTCGTTAAGGCGCAATGTAGTGTCTGGCATATTCTGGCTGTCTGATGCGACAGGCGTAGATACGCCGTTAGCCACGTAGTAGCTTGTCATTGGGTTGGTCACAAAGTCCGTAAAGAACGGAGCAATGACGTCAGCCACCGGACTTACAATAAGGTTTCCAGTGGTCCGATACACGTTGTTCCGGTCCATCCACACAATGTCATTGCCGGTCTTTACCCATGAGTTTGCATTAAGGCACCCAACGGTATCACTTATCTTTGTCAGCGAGCCCGAGCTTAAAGCCCCGGTAGAAGGAATCCTAAACACAAACGTCTCAGTAGATGTCCATATAGTAAGATTGCCTAACTGCTCTGCGATTGCAGTGATAGGGTTCTCGCTATCAATGACGATTACGTTTTCTTGAAAGATAGACGCATAATAGTCAGGGTCTGAAAAGAATACGGTGCGGCCCCTGGCATACGCCACCCTGTTTCCAACGACAGCCATTGCGGATGGCGGAGGAAAGTCAGAGGGTATGAGGTAAGACAGGCCTTCCGCAATTCCTCCGTCAATACCCTGGGCAGCCATTACTAGCGGTGACACCACTGACGACTCACCATAAGGGCGAGATGACTCGTGCCAATATGCCCCGGTAACCTGCACGGTTCTCTGCGTAACATCTTGGAACTTTGTGGGATAATAAATCCACGCACCAAGAACGGGGTGAGAAAAGATGACTCTGTCTTTAGTTTCGATAAACGTAAAGGCGTCGTCTCCAGCGGACAGCGTTGTCACCCACCGCTGCCTGTCATACGTTGTATCCGTCTCATAGTTGGCGTGCATTGTCGCCAACGGATAGCTGGCCGCATCTTCGTAAGCGGTTGATATGTTTAGTGTCGCATCAGACTTCTGGCTTACAGTGTGCTGGTAAAGGGGGACCTCCCACCGGGTGCCATCCGTGATGTCGTCAATCTGCACCGTGTATATTGGTATGCGCCTGGATGACCTAAGCGTTGTGCCGAGGATGGTGTCTCCAGTATTGGCGTTACCTTCAAAGACTGAAACTATCTGCTCATGGTCAAAGTTAGTTTTGATGAGCCTGCTTCCAAGATGCTTTTGCAGGGTGGTGTTTCCTCTGTCTGCAATATCGGGCAACGCCATCGTTGAGCACCGCTGTGCAAACTGACCGAAGCCTTTCCTTACTTCCCATGCACCTCGACGAAATATCATGTTCATTGCAAACGACCCCTTCGTAGGGGCGTCTAGCTTACATCCATCACCTAATATCTCAGTCTCGGTATACTTAGGCATTAGACGTCCTCGTATGAATCGGATGTCCTTCTCACGTACTGAACCCCTTCAAAGTTGCGGCGGTTCATATACGCCTCTAACTCCCTAAGCCTCATGCCTAGTTGCATCATGAGGGGCTGATTTACGTTTGCGTCTCGAATCGAGTACTGCTTGTAAGCCAGCAGCGCGATGATATCGTGAAACATTGCGAGGTCATCAACGTACTCAGCACCGGCACCGGTTGCCGTGTTTGCCCAGTCCACCGAGTTCTCTGGAATGTACGTCACAATCAAGTTGCTTCCAGGTGCTAGCGACAGGTAAAGCGTCGTTCCCTGTAAATAATAAGACCGATACGTCGACTGTAGGTCACGTAAGCCTTGCGCCGATTTCCAGAGCAAGTCATTCGGTGTTGAGCTGGTGGGCGTGCGAACCTGGATAAGCTGAGTCATCCGCTGCACACCAGCAGACAGGTTGCTTCCCAGTATCCTTACCGCATTTGCAGGTGACGCAAGGTCGTACTGAGTAACGCTTGCTGCCGGGATAGACACGTCTACCGCATAGGTGTGAGGTGCCATGTCGCTTACCTTCCACCGGAACTCGTTGTACCCGGTGAGAAGATAGCTTGCGACATCTGCTGCGGTAAGCCACGTCGTATCGGGCTCATCGCAGTATTGCCGAAACAGATTAGTAATCTCGAAGACAAACATCAGTACCCCGGTCCTACTGGTGATATAAGGGCTTCACTGCGCTGACCCATGCGTGACACCGCATCTTCCACTTGGTCGCGTCTGGCGGCCTCGTAGACCTGCTCCTGGCCCATTTGGTTTAAGGCCTGCTCAGATTCTTGAAGACCAAGCTCGGTAGCCTGTTCTACTTCTGGCGCAGCTACGGGAGTTTTTCTCGGCCAAACGCTGCGGTTCATTGCAGCCTTTTGGTACGCCTCGTCTCCCATACCGAAGGTCGAGATGGCAACGTAGATGTCGCTTAGGTAGTCCTGCCTATCTTCAGGAAGGAGATAGAAGTCCTCGGACTGCATGAACTCTTCCCATACCTGCTTAAACGCTTTCAGGTCATCAGACGCAAATATCTCGATGTCGTATCCAGATGCTGCGGCTGCGAGCAGGTCTTGCGCGTGAGACATCTGTGCGATGTGACGCGAGACGTAAGCGTTCGACGTTCGGAAGGAAAGCTCCCTGGTCGCAGTTTCCTGGTCTACCAACCCAAGCTTGAATAGCTCAAGCACTCGGCTGTCGCGGTCATGCGCTTCGGTTCTAAACAAAGACCCCGGCTGCAAAAACACTTCCGGGTCTTCGGTAAGGTCGGTTGAGTCCAGCTCTTTGTGGACTACGCTTCCGAGCGTATCCATCATCCGAAGCATCTTGCGCTCGGTGTAGTATCGCTTCGCAATAACGAGCGTAAGCCTTGCGACCTCTTTAATGCCTCGCTCCATTGCGTTCTGAGACACTTGAAGCTGACTCATGTCGTTACGCGAAAGCACGTCGATGGCGCTACCGCTAGACACATTGACCGCACGCTTACCGAGCGTTACCGAGTGAATGCCTGCAACGTCCTGCATCTCAGACTGGATACGGGTAATGTTGTCGAGCACGTATCCTGGCAGCGGCTTCGGTGGTGCCATCTCAGGCTTACCACCAGCAGCGTTATA
>CEUX01025400.1_pt1 | contig 10900 bp, 12 predicted proteins | sample 531361 | NCBI WGS metagenome assembly CEUX01 (sample SAMEA2622736, study PRJEB7988) | marine metagenome | isolation source: saline water (ENVO:00002010), including
CTTACAAGTTTTAACATATCCTCTTTATCAATTTACTTTGATGGTTTATTAATTCTTAAACTTTTCTTTACTCTCCTAGTTTTAGAAGGTTTGTTCACTTTCAATAAAGGATTCTGATTAGTAATACCTTGACCAGAAAGAGCTTGCACTGGTTCAGGTTCTACCTTAGACGGACTACCCGTTGGTATCATACACATCATCTAAACTTTCTTGATAAGTTGCTTTGATTACATTAATAACTTCTTGTTGTCCTTGGAGAACTCTCAATTGTTCCAAGGTACAATCCTTTTCACTAGGTATCTGATTGGGGAAAGTAGTCTCCAACCATGATATTAATTCTTCTGAAATATTATAAGCTCCGATCATACGGTTTCTTCTAAATGAGTGATTTTATATATCTTTTTTCTCTTTAAAAATATTTAAGTATTGATATCATTAGACAATTTCACATGATCCCCCTGAACAGGATAATTCCTGTGAGGCAACAGTATAATCATCTTTCTCATATTCAGGTAATTTAGACCAATCAATTTCAGGCATTTTCTTTAACAAAGATTTATATTCTTTTTCAGTACAATCCTGATACGGAGCCTGTTTATATACATGATCTGAATATGGTAAGAATGAGACTCCAGAGATTCCATCAAAATGTTCAAAGACAAATGAACCCACTGGTAACCATTCATCTTCCTTCACTGAAATTGTCTGACTTACTTTGTGTTCCGTATAAGCTTCAGAATAAACACTATGAATTACCAATTGATCAATTGCTGAGAGATCATTCCTACATACAGCATTCTCAGGAGACTTAACAGGGAAAGAAAATACCACTCCTGTCTCAGGTTTAACTGCATCGTCTTCGTATGGTACTCCCTGATCAATCATCAGTTTTGAAATTGGATCTTTCTTGTCTCCCCTGACTGTCCGAATATAATAAGGACTATGCCTTGTATGGATTCCAGAAGCAGAATCAACTAACTGACTAACAGTTCCTGAAGGTTTAATTGCAGTGATTGCAGCCGAAGGATTAATATCCAATTCCTTTGCTGTATCTTTATTTTGCTTTACTGCACTTGCTTTCAATATTTCCAATTGCTCTGAAACATTATCAATATCTGATGGCGTTTCTAAATCATGGCAATTAGTTAAGTGATTATCCATAATTCCTGTAAGAGAAACTCCAAGCAATCTTTCATCTTCACAGTTTGTTTTCCATTTCGTTGAAATATACCTGAAATTAGTAAGGGTACTCTGCCAAGTTCCTAAGATGGAAGCTAACTTAACCTTTCGTTCTATGTCTTTCCAATTATCTTCTGCCCTAATCACTGCTTCTGTTAAATTACAGAATGAATTGGGTCTTAGGATAATCTCACTACATGGATTTGTACCAAAATCAGATAATAGTTTTCTTCTTTTTCCTAACTTCTCTGTATGTTTCTTTGCATTAAATGAAGAGAAGATTCCACGTTCACCAGATTTAGACATGTAAAGACTTCTCCACTCTTTTAAAAATGTTCCAAGATCTGGTTTTGCATGATAGTTTGCTGAGTTATTTGCTAAGTATCTTTGAGCATTCTCATATCCAAACTCTCCACTCTTACAATTCCTGAGTTCATCATCTCCAAGATCTGAAAGAGAAAGAAGAGCACTCCGTCTTACTCCTCCTACTACAATACACTCAGCAACTTTACAAACTATATCATGACATTCAAGTGACCTGAGTTTCCTTCCTGTAGCTCCTTTAAACTTATCTACCGTAAACTGAAACAATGCTTCCAGTGGTTCAGGTCCACTTGCTCTTCCTCCAAAGGTTTTTAAAACTGCTCCTGAAGGACGGACTTTGGACGTGTCCCAACTAGGAATTAAACCAGTACAGAGTAATGAAATCAATTCTCTATAGGCTTTAGCCCAACCAAGTTTGGAATCCCTTACCACAATCACCGTGTCAGTAGGGTACAGTTCATCAGGGATTTGCGGAAGTTTATCTGTATACTTAGACTCCACACTAAAGCCAACTCCTGTTCCGTTCATAAGGACATATAGAATCTCATCAAAGGACTTCATTGTGTCTACTGGAGTATAAGCACAATTATATCCTGCGATATTCTCTTTCTGCAAAGCTGGTCCTGCAGTCATAAGACAACGCATTGATGGCATAATCTCTAGACTCAGAACAGCATCTTCTAATTCCCTCCTAAGTTTCTCAGGTATTGTGTACGAACAGTTATCTTTTAAATGTTCTTCAAAGAAATCAAAATATCTTCCTACTGTTTCGTTCCATGTTTCTCTTCTTCCTTCATCTGGTAACCATCTTGAATATCTACTTAAATGAATGAACTCTTGGTACTGCGTTGGTAATTTATTTTTCATGTTTGATCCTCTCTCTTTCAATTAATTTTTCTAAATAAGTTCTAGCCTTTAACAAATCATTAACTCCTCCCTTGTGTGGATACCTTGAAACATACTTGATAATGTTCCCCTCTAAAAAATCTAATTCATTTGCAATAATGTACTGAAGTGGCTGAATACCAAACCCCACTTTGTCATAGTGTTTTGGATTGGTTACTTCTGCATTCTCATAAATCTTTTTCATGTTCTCCTGATCATTAATGTAGTTACTCCAATCTTTCCGATGCTGTTCAAAATTATAATTTGTCATTTCCAGAGTTCTATTTTTCCTGTTTTAAGATTGTACTCATGGCTCCGAAGTATTCTTGCCATACGAGCATTTAAGGTTGCATCTTTTTTAGTTAGTCCTGCGTTTTTAAATTCATCTACAACTGTCTTCCAAAGATCTTTTTCTTCTTCCTTTGCAGTTGAAAGAATTTTATCTGCAGTTACTCTTCCTATCTTGGGACAACCTTTATAGTTGTCAGTAGAATCTCCAACTAATGTCTGAAGAAAAAAATTATAATCAGCATCCTCTTCAGAAATTCTAAAGATTCTTTTCTCTACTAGATCCCAATGTATTCCTGGAACTGTAAGTAAATCTTTATCTTCTGATACCACAACATATTCATTTTCATTTTCAGTTGTGGCAATAATGCCAATCACATCATCAGCTTCAAGACCTTCAAATACTTTATAGGGATATGAATCCTTACAATATTGAAGAGCTTGTTTAAAACATAATGGCTTTCTACCTCCTCTTCTATTTGCTTTGTATTCTGGATTAATTTTTTTGCGATAATTTTCTTTGTCTGAAAAACAAAGGATTGTTCTATCTGCACCCATCTCCTCTACAATACTGTCTACTTGAGTATCAAATATATCTTTCACTACATTCAGATCTGACCAAAGAACCCATTGATCATCTCCCCAATCAACTTCCTCTTCAGCAAGTCTGCAAGCTTTGTAAAGTAAAATGTCTGCATCAATTACTGCGACTCTAGAAACCATGTGGTTCTCCCCAATGTGCTATAGTTACTGCTACCCAAACGAGATAAATTAAATGTTTCCATAATAAATATTCGATCATAATAATTTTGGTGGATTAGAGTATGTTTCAGGATCATTCAGGTCATACGAAAACTGTATGTAATCTTTAAATCCAATGTATGAAATTGTTGAAATCGACATAAATGGAATTGCAAAAACTTTTGGAAACCTGACTGCAAATAAGTAATCAAAATCCTGTTCATCATATTTAAAAGCGGAACGTCTACCATTCTTAGAACACCCTCTTTTTAAATGCACACCTTTGTGCTTCACAGTAGTTTTAACTTGAATGGTTGCCCATTCATCTCCATTCCTAATTGCAAAGTCTACAGTCTTACTAGGATTATCAGGAACATAGATGTCATATTTCCACATGTGCAATAAATAACGTACAAGTGCTTCCCCTGATAGTCCAATAGAAGAATTATATTTACTCATGTTAATGGGTTTCGGACCAATTCTGTCCAATGGAAAATTCTCCAGTGAGGGGAAGTCTAAGCCCGAATTCCTCCCCTGTGTTTTTAATTGCCTGAACGCATAACTCTCCGATCTGTTCTGCATATTCTTCTTTAACTGATAGTTGAACTTCATCGTGAACGAATGCTACTTGGTGAAAATCTTGTCCACGTTTAAAGCCTTCTTTTTCAAGGAGTGAATGTATCTCCACTACCCATCGTTTACAGATGATAGCTCCTGCGGATTGAAGCAACGTATTCAATGCTGCATGTTGTGATCTAACAGGAACTTTCCTACCATCCAACCCTTTGAGATATCCTTTCTCCTTTGCTTTAGTTTGTACTGTTGTTCTAAGATTATTTAATGCAGGAATTTCTCGAAGGAATTTTTTCTTTAAATTATTCCCTTCTTTTTTCCCTTTCCCCACGATTTCACCGATCTTTTGATCTCCTGCACCGTACAAAAAACCATATATGAAAGTCTTCGCCTGGTCTCGACTAGCCAATCCAGCGGCTTCCTGATTAACAGTATGAATATCTTCCTCAAGGAGTCTCTTACCATAAGCACCATCATCATACTTAGCCATATAATGAGATAAGCACCGAAGCTCAAGACCAGAGACATCAATGCCAAGTAGTTTCTTTCCCCTATCCGCTTCAAATAATTCCCGACACTCTCTCCCAAAGGGTGCGTTGAAATTCGGAACTTGAGCAATGTTAGGTGTCGAATGAGAACATCTTGAAGTTTGCGCTCCCATCGTGTTGACTTTTCCATGTAACCTCCCTGCTTTAACTAGTTTTAACCATGCTTGGTCACCTTCTGCAAGTTGACCAATGCGTTTGTTTAGCATTAGATACTCGCTCATCAATTGAGCTTCTGGATAATCTAACTTTTTGAGAACAGTCTCATCAACTTTAGCTTCTCCAGATGGGGTGAACTCTTTGGGTTGCCATCCTCTGAGTTCCCTAAGTCGTTTAGCAATATGTTGTCTCGAAGCAGGGTTGAACTCAACAATCTTAATCTTGTTGTAAAGACCTTCCCTTCTTTCTCCCTCATCAATGATCCATGACCCGAAAACTTCTTTAAGTTTCTTGGATAGACTCTCCCTTTTCTCTGAGAGTTTGAGGTATAAGTTAATTCCTTTTTGTTCATTAAATTTGAATCCATACTTCTCCTGTTGATTACAAATTTCGGAAATCCTATGTTCCAATTTTATAGATTTTTCACTTGGTAATTTTCCTGCAAAATTTTTCCATAAAATATCCGTTAGGTGAACGTCATTGATACAGTAGTCAATCATCTCTTGGGAAAGTTCCTGAAAGTCTTCAAGAGTGTTCCCAAAATCTCCTTTGTAATGATTGAGTCTGTACCCCCATGCTTCCAGAGAATGTGATCCCCAAAACTTAGGATCTATTCTTTGGATAGCTTTATCTTCTTCTCGAAGATCAGCGTGTAAAAGTCTGGAAATAATTAGTGTGTCTGTTACCTGATCCACTGGAAGTTCAAAATCATATAGTCTTCTAAGGACTTCCAGATCAAATCCTAAAATGTTATGTCCAATAACATGATTATCTTTTAAAGTTTTCAGGATGGATTTTATCTCACTTTCTTTAGTAGCTACTTGAAGGACATCACAATGTGGTCCGACTAGTTCCTTGATTACTACACAGTGAATTTTTGTGAGAGTGTCCAGTAACCCATCTGTTTCAATGTCGAGTATAATATTCAAAAGTCCTCCTCTTTTTCATCTTTTTCAAAATCATATTGTTCTTCTCTAGACAGTGCTTCTGACATCCTTCCTGTCTCCTTGGAATAATGTAGGGTATTTGCTACGCCTGTCTCCCCTGTCCATCTATTCTTCAGGACTCTGACTGTAGTTAGATCAGAATTTTCCTCATCTTGCTGATTACGCTCACATCCAATTACAATGTCCGAAAGCTGTGCAATACCATGAGATCCCCTGAGTTGATTAAGAGATGTCCTAACTCCTTCCTCATGTCCTCTATCTCCCTGTGGTCTTCTGAGATGAGAAACTAGAATCAGTGAACATTGAACTTCTTCAACAAGACTTCTGAGTTTTGTCATTACAAAGTCCAACATCCTTCTTTCATCTCCACCTTCCAGACCAGAGAGAATGATAGTAATATGGTCTAAAATAATATGACTACAACCTACTCCCTTAACGAGATATCGAATCTTATTAAACAAGTGATTGATTTCCATTGATCCCCAATGGTCATAGAGGAATAGATTTCCTGTTCCTAAGACTGCATCAAACCCTTCTTTTAATTCTTCTGGAGTATAGTCTACATTCTGAAGGTGAATTGGTTTGTTCAGGTACAATCCAATAAATCCAAGTGCAGTTCTCTTTGTGTTCTCCTCAAGTGCCAGATATCCTACCTTCTGGTTTTGTAAAATCAGTGAGTAAGCAATCTCTCTGCATAACTGACTCTTACCAATTCCAGATCCTGCAGTGATAGTAACAATCTCCCCCTTCCTGATTCCTTGAGTAAGGTTGTTAAGTCCTGTGAAAGGGTATGGAACTGACTCTGCTTTCTGAGATGTACTAACCAGTTCCCATGTATCTGCACCGTCTATTATTCCATCTGGTCTGTAACTCTTTGCATTCCAGATTGCAGATATAATCTCTGATCCACGATCCGCTTGGATCATTTCGTTTGGATCTTTAAGTGGAAGTACAGCTACCTTAACCTTGCCTGGAGAAAACAACTGAACACATTCATCTACTGCAACTTGTCCTGCATCATCCTGATCGAACATTAGAATCACAGACTCAAAGTTTTCAAGGTATTCTAAATCGTTCTGAATTGCTCTCCTTGCTCCTGCAGATCCATTAGGAATACTCACTACAGGCCACTTATTTCCTTGTGCCTGTGATACTGAGAGTGCATCTATTTCACCTTCGCAGATGGTGATCATCTTTCCTTTGTCCCAAAGATGTTTACCGTACAATCCTGCTTCTTTGGTATCTCCAAGAAATAAGAAGTCCTTGTTTGGAAACCTGAGTTTCTGTGCTACTGTCTTTCCATTCTTTTTGTAATTTGCTATCTGGACTTTCTTACCTTTAAACTCTCCAACTTGGTAAGACCACTTATCAACTGTGTCTTTGGTGATCCCTCTCTTCTTTAAAGCTTCTGTTTTTCCTTTAATTAATTTCATATCTGTTTCCTCTTCTTCAATATTGTCCTTTCCTCTCCGATATCCACAGTCAGGTGTGAAACACCAAGCATGTCCATCATCATAGACAGCTAGATTATCTGTGCTACCACACCTTGGACATGGCTCATGACCGATACACCGACTTTCCATAAATCCTCTTATTCAGTTTTCTTGAGTATTTCTTTTTACTCTGATGTATTTGTGTTCCCCTGTTCAAAATACCCTTTGTTCTATGGTTTTTCATTTATCCACTCCTCTGGAATTGTGTTCTCTGCGTATTTAAAATTATATTTTTCACACCATTTCTGGCATGTCAGTTTACTTCCTTGAACTCGTGACTTCAGTTTTTGAAAAACAAATCTGATATCAAGTTCGGGATGTTGCTGTTTCAGCATCCGATGTTTACGCTGATGCTCTTTCCTGAAGTACCCTTTGGCTTCGATCATAATTCCATTGGGAAGCAGAAAGTCTGGTATATAATTATATTCAATGAAGTATTTAATCTTCCTTGGTTCGTATTTAAACTTGACTTTCTGCCTTAATAATTCCCATGCAATTGATTCTTCTAAACCTGACTTGTAGGTTTCAGAAATCATCATCGTCATCATCATCAGATTCAGTATCAAAAGGAAGTTCACCTTGAGGTTCAGGTGCTGAATACCCTTCTTCCTTTTCAAATCCTGTGGAAGCTGCTGAATCATATTCAACTAGATCCAAGACCTGAACTGAGTTGAAGTACAAAGTAACTCCAGATTTTCCATTTACTGTGTATGGAATTGGAGAATAAGCTACCTTAACCTTAGATCCCCATCCTAACTGAACCTTGCATGGTTTCAGATCTGAATCTACAACTAGGATCTTGATGTTCTTTCTTTCTCCATTTGAGTCCTTGAAAGAAGATTTCTGTTTGAATTTAAACAAGATATTATCTCCATCTTCTTTGTACGGAAGGTGCTCTGATGGTTTTTTTCCTGAAGCTTTAACTTCCTCATCCACCCAAGAATCAATGTCTCTCATCCAGTTCTTTGCTTCCTTTGATTTTGCTGGTAACATCAGAGTAATCTGATATACATCATAATCTGGATGAGGTTTATCCAACCAAATCCATTTGCACTGAGCTTGTGGTGAAACTAACTTCAAATTCTTCATTTGTTCTCCTTCTTATATTATTAATATATATATAGTGATTAGATTTAATTTAGATTTAAATTTAGTTCCGTTTGTTCCTTTCTGTTACTGTTCAATTTAAATCTCATTATAAGATCATCTGCATTTATTCCTGAATTATTCAGATGTATATATAAGTCAACTGGTAATGGCTCTCCTCCTATTAAAATTAAAAAAGCTTCTTTTTCGAGGTCACTCATTTCCATCTCTATTCTATAGTAGGGGTTTTTAAATTCATCATTGCAATTATGACACTAGTGCAATGATATTATTAACAAAAAAAGTATGATGACTCCAATACCTGATTGATGTCTAAATTCCCCCTTTTTGGTGGTTCTGGAACTTCATCCAAAACCTCTAATGCAGCCTTACGGTAATCCTCCAGAACATCATGATCTGTATAGATTTGAACAAAGGCTTTACGCAGTAGTTCTGCTAACTTTGGTGTGTTATGGGCATGTGTACCGTAGGAATCATGAATCATTGCAAAATCATGTATGTTATGATCCTTGCACATGTGTATGGTTAAGGTGAGTGCTGAAGCATCTAAGGAATGAACGAAGTTAGGAGCACTACCATTTACTGAACGGAAGTTATCAATCCTTTCTTCATCTAATTCATGGACAACAGGCTTCAGCAATTTACCATCAATGGTAGTTTCAATCTGTCTCCACTTAAATGCTTTGTAGTGTTGATGAATGTACATTCCTGTGGGAGTTACCCATACGATAGGATGTCCTGCCTTTGAGAGTCTCTTGGAAACATCTCTGATCCAGTTCATGATTTCCCTTGCAGAGATTACTACTTCACCAATTGCAGACCAAACCTTAGTGGTTATCCAATTGGTGTACTTTCCTATGTGTTCATTCTCTAAGAGTGAAAACTCATGTCCTTTCCTACGCATCTCTTCTACATATTCCTCAACGTAACTCTGACAACTAAACCTGGTACCCCCATAGGGTACAACCATCACTGGTCTTTTAGTAAGTTTCCTATTGATCAGATCTGATTTAAGCCACTTCTTTGCAATGGGACAATCAGCTTCAGCATCCCTCTGGACTTCTCTTAATACCACATCAGCAACCTCTTGGTAAATGTCTTGTGGATTGTCTTCTTTTGTAAGATTGGTAGCTTTACCTCCTATCTCACATCTCAACATAGCTGAATAATGCTGTAAACCATTGTTAGAGCCATCTAAAGCTATCGGGAGATAGCTGAGTACCCCAAATCCTTTTTCTTTCAATACAGCCCATTCTGAGCAGAAAGCAAAGAACTGCCAAGCATCATCAAATTGAGTCCACCAATCATAATCAAGTCCTAGTTCAGCACTTTTTATTATGTGTTCCTCATTGTCCAGAATCCATTGAATTCTTTCAGTAAAACTTACTTTGTCTACTCCTGCACAGTTAGCACCATGAATAGCCAACCAATCTGCCTGTTCTTGATTCTCTATTGGTAATCCTTCAGCAAAAGTTAGTAAAGCTTTAGCATATTCAGTACCTTGTGGAGTCAGGAAGGAATTTATAGTGTATTTTCTTCCTCGAAAATCTGCTTGGTAGGGAAAATAGATCTGATCGTACTCTTTGTATTTCTTTGCAAGTGAAAGAGTTCTGATAAACTGAAGGATTCTGGATTTCCTACTGATATTCTCATGGTAGATTGGAGTTACATTTTTCTTCCAGTTATTGAATTTTATTCTATCTGATTCTGAAAGCTGAGACTTTCTAACTCCTTTTGGAATGGGACTTGGAGGGATATCAAGTTCCCTGTGATCTGGCATAGAACCAATGACTAGTTCCTGTTCCCATGCTTCTTCCATGACCTTCAGGACAGGCTCATTAATCTTCCATTTGGTTTCCTGAAGTGCATTTGTACACTGGTACTCCATGTCCATTTTGTAATATGTCAGTTCATCTGGTTTTATTTTATGAGAGATTTTTACATAGGGAAGTCTGTGAGTCAGGTATCCTCCATTGGTATTGTTAGTCCAAGGTCTTGGGATAGTAATCATTGGGAGATAGTTTGGAGATAATAACTCTCCTTTTTCTATGTATTCCTGAATGATATCTAGAGTAGCTTCAGTAGGAACAAGAGTATAACTCTTATATCTCTTCCCAATGTTTTTTGTACTACCCATCTTGATTAAGCCTGTGGACTTGATGATTAGATCTACCAGACAAGTTCCAACCTGAGTTCTTTCTACCATAGACCACACAGGAACGTCCTCTCCTATTTTGAAACTTGCATGTCTGATCAATCCGTATCTACGGTAGTGCCTACTGGCAGAAACTTTCCCCAATTTTTCTACTAAATATTTGAATTGTTTTTTATCTGTAGTAGACCAGATATTGAACCTCACTTGGTCTGATATGGCTTGACCAATATGGTGGGAAATATTAACTAGTTTCTGAGAATGGCTTATGCCATCCATTAATACCCGAAGCGCAATGAAAGCAGCTACATCAGAAGGAAGCATAGCAAGTAGAGGTACTACAGCCTTTAACCTTCCAGGTTTGTCTATATCCTCGTTTACATATCTATCGATAGCACGAGCTAGTGCTCCTACTGTTTTTTTCATTAATAGGATTCCATGAAAGCTAGTACTCTCTCTATTTTTGGCTTTAGCATCTCTGGTATTTTTCTGGAATTTATTCCTACC
>CEUX01002890.1_pt1 | contig 10873 bp, 9 predicted proteins | sample 531361 | NCBI WGS metagenome assembly CEUX01 (sample SAMEA2622736, study PRJEB7988) | marine metagenome | isolation source: saline water (ENVO:00002010), including
GGTAGAAAGATTTTCAAACTACTCTCTGATGGAGCAATAAAAGGATTATATTTATCAAAAATAATACTAGAAGGATTGGCCGGTCTTTCAACCAGTCCATGTCCACAAAATGCAATATTTCTCAATAACCTACCAACCTGATATCCTTCGTACACACCACCTCCACCATAAGCACGCAAATGCTTGGTGAGAAAAGCACTCTCCTCGTTCCTTATTAAGGTGTGCTTATCGCCACCTTCAGACTTGAGTGCATAGTCAAATCCCGTAAATAGACACTCCATAGATACAAATTTATTTCCGGCTTCTATTTTACCAATTAATTCATCGGTTCTTTTAATCAATTCAGGGTCTGTCCAATGTCTATATACTACGGAACTAGTCACTATATGAAAAACATCTGGAATATTTTCTTCCGGAGTTGTTTCTTTAATAACTTGACCCTTTAGGTCAACTGGCCAATTTCCGGTTATATGCCCAATTATATGATGTTCATCATGCTCAATATTGAACGGCTTATCTTCTGGCGTATGCCTAGCCTTCCAAACTTCATTTTTATCAAAAACATCATCATTATTGTTCCAGCAACTAGTAACCAAAACAGAATCCATATAATATAAATCCTGCTGGCTCTTTGTATTAGCCAGTGATTCTAGCTGAGCAATTATCTTCGACTTTTTGTCATCACTAGGCTCAACAGAACATAATTGTGACACATAGGCTATAGAGGCGTTAGACTCTATCTTGCCCTGAAGACCATCGGCTTTTTCTTGTGGGAAAACTTTCACTTTATGCATACCTTTATTATACACCTATTGGCTACTTAAAGTATACACCACAAAACAAAAAAATAGGTAATTACTAAGATTTATACTCTGAGCACAGACAAGTCTGTATGTGTCGGCACTCATCTGTTGTTGGATTTCTTCCAACCTCTTTAACAAACTCCGCCAGCCAATTAGAATAAGCCATTGATATATCGTCTGGAAGAGGGTGTTTAAGAGCAGCTCTCACTGACTCAGGGTCAATATTGGAAAATGAGTCCAGATTAAATAAAACACTAAATTTAATTCTTTCTGCTTCTTCAAATTCAGAAGTACTTAAGCTTCTAAAGTTCTTTTTGCCATTCATATCAAGGATTAAAGGATTCAATATCTTAGAGATTTCTTCTTGAGCAGACTTAGCCTTAGCCTGTAATATAGCCCTACTCCTAGGATTAACCGTCTTAGTCTTGCGAGGGCCGTTGTCCTTGGAGTTTTTAGGTCTTCCTTGTTGAGGGGCTCCAGAAGGGCCTTGCTCAGTCACGTTTTTGCTTTGCTGATGTTTATTCCTAAGTTCAAGGCCGCTTTCTTCTCCGTCTTTCCTCTCATTCAGCTCAACCCCAACCTCGCTGGGCGTAACTACTTGCGTTTGCAATGCAATCTTCTTAAGACCAAGCTCTCCATTGGCATCATGATATGGACCAGACTTCGTTGGCTTACGACCCAAATCTCTGTCTTTAGTTTCTCTGTTGATTCTAATTTTTTCCATCTCAGGATTATCCCCAAATTTTCTTTGCAGTGTTTCTTCACTGATTAAATTTCTATCAGCCATTTGTATCAGAAGAGCTTTTTCAGAATCTTCGTTTGCCAAGGTCATCTTATCAAACTCAACATGAGCTGGAAATCTAAACCCCATAGACTTTTGTATCTCAAGAATTTCATGTTCCCAGAAAGAAATTAATACATTCCTACCGTACTCTAATCTTTCAACCAATGTTTTTAAAGACATAAAATTATTGGTAAATCCACCTCCAACGCTGCTCAATCCAGTAAGAGTAGGAGGAATACCAAGGCCAGCATATATGGCGTTCAATGTTGGAACATATTTCTCCTGCCCAAGAAACTGATGTACTGCAGTTCTTGATTCAACAAGCTCTATATCTGGACCCCAAACTAAATCGGTAGTACCACCACCAACATGGTTTTCTAGTATGTCAGCTAGCTTAGAAGCCGCCGCTGGAGTTGGGGCTATCTTGTGCTCAAGATTACCAAGTTTAAAAATTCTTATATTAGAAATAGCGCCGTCTAGAGCAGCTATGTCGGCTAGTTTTAATTTCTCAAGTAAAAATACATCATCAAGAATAGCGTGAATCATTGGATGGGCCCATGCTTGCCAGTCATCCTTTTTGTAATTAAAAACAAGAGTTCTGTCTTCTGGTAAGGGGTATGCTTTTCCTGAGTTGGCCGCTTCTATAATTTCTTTTGGCAGCTGGCTGATAAGTTTTCTCTCAACGTCAGTTCTAGGAGAATTAATTATTTTTTTCAAGCTCGTTGGAATTTTAATAGCATATTTAGGGGCTCCTATAAACGCTGATAATTCTCCTCCAATTACGCTAATAGTACTTGGGTCAAGAAATATATAGTTCCATGGAATTTCCTTTTTAGGAATTTTCAAATGCTCTATTTGGATTTCGGGGTCAGCAAAGGTCTTAAACAGTTGTTTCTGGCTTTTTGCGTTTATCTTAGCTGTTTGTTTTCTGACTACAACATTGCCTGTTCTATAGAGATTGTTTAAAAATCTTTCAGAACGTTCTTTGCCGTTTACTCTTTTAAACCAATTTGTATAAAACTTTTCTATTCTCTTGTTTGGGTGGGTAAGACGAATTCCTTGGCAAGCAAAGTCTCCCATCAAATCAATGATATTTCTAATCAAACCTACTCTTTGATAGGCGCTATTTGCAGCCCTGATAATTCCTGCATGACTGCCAGGAACGGCTTCGTCTGGCCTAAATGCATCATAATCAGAACGAAGAAAGCCAGGACGACCCGATACGTTTGTATCTAAATCTTTGAAGCTCTGCCTAGAGCGGGCTGAGGTTCTCTCTCGTCCTCCGATAGTCCTATATTCTTCTAATGCTTTGCCAGATTCAAGAAGAGCATCTTTTCTTTCTGCTTCACTCCCCCAGGTTACATATGCTATTTCAGCCTGCTCATTAGGTTTTTTCATGTCTTCTGCGTCGGAATATTTTCTCTTGGCCATTATCATATCCTACTTATTGATTACAATGTGATTGCAGTTGTATTACTATACACCGACACTAATCTCTTCTGCTGATTCCCTTGCAAACGTTTTGATTTACGCCTTTTATGTACCAATCAGGGCCATGGTACATTTGCCCGCTTTTATCTTTAGACAGTGTGCTGGAGGTTCCTCCGATTAAGCCATACTGAGGAGGTGAAGGTGCTCTCATTATACTTCTTGCTGCCATGTTCGCTATCAGCAGGGCGCTGTACCTGTCTTTTCTCAATCGTCCTTTTCTGCCGTTAGGCATTTTAACTTCAGGGGTATCCCACTTGTCTCGTGAGCTTATATTAGTTTTAGTCATAACAATGGTAGATAGTTCATCTTTTAGTTCCTCTATCTCCATAACACAGTCTTCCAGAGAGTCATAAAGTCTTGTTTTGTCTCCCGCTGCTGTAGCTCTTTTGTCATCCTCTATGGCCAGTCCTATGCTAATAGGGTCAAATCTAGGAAATAAGAGAACTCTATCTTCTAAATCCTTTCTAAGCCCATGGTTTGCCTGAGCTGTCCACTCCGACCTAGCAAACTGAACCATTTCTAATATATGCAAACCAGGCTCTATGTCAGTATCTTTCTTTTTACCGTCTTCTATGATTGGCCATATTAGATGTTCTCCTGTCTGTAATTTATCAGGGTCATGTAAGGCCTCCTCAACAGCCACCCCTCCTCCTTGTGCATCCATTCCTATAATTTCACACGGAAAGACTTTCATTAAGTCTCTTATTTTTCTTGCACAATAATGGTAAAAATCGTGTTCTATGTCTAGCCCAGCTTTCTTAGCGTCTTTTAGCCTCTTCTTAAACTGAGACCTATTTGTAGACCATCCGTATACTATTCTAGAATGGTCAGAGTGTAGCTCTATAACTACTATACTAAAATTATCTTGCTCGGAGGCAGGGTCGATACCATATACGTATTTTAACCCACTGCTTCCTTTTGTTGCTGCATCAAACCAAACAGAGCCAGAGGGCAGCATTATTGGGTTTGCATCACTAGCAACACATCTTTCAATTAAGCTTCTCTTAAAAAACCCTTCGCTGTCAGCAGTAAAAACTGCACCATATTCCATTTGGTAAATTCCATTATGTATTGTCGCTTTAGCCCTAGCGACATTTTTATCATCCATAAAGCCTTTGGGGATTAATTCATAAGGAATTCTAATTACAGAATAATCTGTCCAATCAAAACTGTCAGGAATATCTTCACCAAAAATTTGTTCTAATTTGTGTCGGTCTCCCCCGCTCTCAATTATGGCTCTATATCTTTTCCAATAATCCGCAAAATGTTTAAAGTCATAATCTGCGGTTCCTGAAATAATAGCTTGGTTTGTTCTTTTGCTTTTATATTTATCTTCTAGCTCCTGTGTCCACAGCCCCTTCTCCTTTAGTTCTTCTCTTTTAGCAGCCTCTTTAACATTTTGAACCGGAGATGCGGAAACAGCGGCAAAACCAGCAACGACTGTTTCATATATATCTGGAGGAATGGAACCAAATTCATCTGCGATGATGGTGTGCGCTCGCAAACCACGAATCTTTTGTCCGTCTCCTAGCGGAACTGCAATAGCCCAGCTATCATTGATTCTCATCGTACATCTATCTACGTCTCTGCGAGGTCCGCTGCTGCTATCACAAATGCTCCGAAGTATAGGGGCGTTTCTCCAAAGGGTCTCCATGTATTCAAAAATAATTTTAGACTGCCTAAAAGCCGCCCCAACTATAACAACCTTTGTCTCTGGAATAAGGGCGCACTTAAGCATTGCGTAGACAGCCATGAGCCACGATTTACCAAAACCACGACTAGCTACAAACATGGGGAATGCTCTGCTCCAAAATTCTCTCAGAACTGCTATTTGAATAGGTAGAAGTTCTATATTAAGAAGTGTTTTTGCAGTGAATCCCAAATACTTTGGGTCTCTCATCAGTCTGATAAGATGCAGGTCTGGTCTCTTTATTTCATCGTGACTTCGATTTATAAGAGGGTTTTGTATATTGGAGAGACTGTCTTTATCATCTAGCTTGAGCCAAGCGTTGTTTGCCGAATTAATTATATCGTTCATTTACTATCAAATATTCTTTTCATGATGCTGTTTGCCATATGCCACCCGGATAGATTGTTTCCGCAGGGTATGACATGAATACCGTGTTTCACTTGTATCTCTGATAATCTCTTCAGAATAAATCTTCCGCTAATTCTAATTTTATTCCACGTTTTTTTTGGTATATCTGAGCCTACAGGAAAAGAAAGAATGTCATCTAAGCTAAATTCTAAAATTAAAAATTTATATTCAAACTCCTCCATTCTTTCCAACTCTCTTTCAAATCTTTTATCTACAATATTATTTGCAAGCTCAGAAACACAACCCTTTCTTTCTATGCACAAGATATCTTCAAGACCCTCTATGGAATAATCTCCTGTGTCTAACTTTTGTTCGAGCATTCCTTGGCAGTATTCTGTTTCTTTAAAATACCAGCCATTTTTTTCTCTTGTATCTCTTATAACTGTAAATTTATTTGTCATCGTTCTTTCCCATCGTTTTTGCAAGTAGTATCTTAAAGAAGAACTGTTCGTATTGTTCTTCTTTGTTTTGAATATTTTTATGACATCTCCAACAAAGCGTAATCCCATTGTTGACTTCAAAACGTAAGACGGGATTATCAGCCCACCTCTTTATATGATGAGCGTTTAATCTCTTTTTTGATTTGCACCCAGGCCATTGGCAGGTATATTTATCTCGCGCATATACCTTTTTTCTCCAATTAACATAGATGGGGTCGTTAAAATTTCTATAAGTCATTAAAATCTGAATTGAAAAAAGAAAAATCTTTGGGGGTTAAATTGCAACTGATACATCATTCTTCTTTGATTACAAGAGTAACAACGACAATAGTTAAAATGTCCGTAATATGGCCTTGGAGTATAGTATATTACCGCTGGTGGATAGTATGATATCTGCGGCTTTGGTCTTTGTTTGTTTTCCCACCAACTAGCTTGTCCTGTTCCGTATCTAAAATTTTTCAATCTTGGGTTGGGAGATTGTCCGAGCGTCACATTTGTTATAAAAAGACAAGCAATGATTGCTATAATAAATCTCATAAACTGGCTCCTTGTTCTTCCCTATTGTTTTTTATATCAGAGACTACCATTCTTTCGACTAATCCTTCAAAGTCTACTTCTCTTTTCCAACCTAAAAGAGTGCAGGCGTCGGCAGGGTTTCCCAGTAAATAATCAACCTCTGCGGGCCTATAAAATTTTGGATTAATTACAACGTACTTAGACCAGTCATCTATACCTATACACTCAAAAGCTTTATCTAAGAAGTCTTTTATGCTATGAGTTTCTCCTGTAGCTAGTACATAATCCCTGGGTTTTTCTTGTTGAAGCATCAGCCACATACCCCGAACATAATCTTCAGCATGACCCCAATCTCGGTGAGAGTCAAGATTTCCTAACTGTAAATGAGGTAGGCTGTAAAAAGCACCGTCCTTTCCTTTCCAATAGACACATTCTTTTGTTACGCTGCTTTGCACGTCTTCGTCATTTCCGCCCGTTCTATCCAACTCACACTTAAGAGCAGCTACGTAGTTTGTAATCTTTCTGGTAACAAAATTCTCTCCTCTTCTCTCGCTCTCGTGATTAAATAAAATTCCACAGCTTGCGTGAATACCATATGCTTCTCTGTATGTAAAAACAAGGTTGTGAGCAGCTACTTTTGAAACCGCATAAGGAGAACGGGGCTCAAGAGAAGTTCTCTCGTCTTGAAATCTATACGGACTTGATAAGGTTACTTTCGCGTCGGCAGGCTGCTTTATTTCGCTATAGTTATTTCCAAACATTTCGCTAGTAGAGGCTTGATAGAAGCGAGTCTTATGACTCCCTGTCCTAATAGCTTCTAACATATTCAAAGGACCGATTGCGTTTATTTTGAAAGTGGTTTCGGGTTGTTCAAAAGAAGTGGCTACATGACTTTGTGCTGCTAAATTATAACACTCTTCTGGTCTATGAGTATTTATTATTGAATAAACCGAACCAGAATCAACTACATCTCCACAAATCAAGGAAAAATTAGGGTTGTCTTTACAACCTTCCAATCTCTCTGTTGTATCTATACTTGACCTTCTATGGACGCCGACAACCTTGTAATTATTTCTCAATAAAAATTCTGATAAATAAGAGCCATCCTGCCCAGTCACACCAAAAATAATTGCAGTTTTCATTCTTCCTCGTCCTTTTCTAAAACAGTTTCCGGCGTTAGTATCGGTCTATCTACAATACCATCTTCATATGTATGATACCCGCTAAATTCCTCAGATGATTTGTCCGCTGAAATACTCATTATCTCCATATCTACTCCCTCTCTTTCACGGACCATCTCGTCTTCTAACATTCTTAATAGTCCTATCCAGCTTGTCTTACCATCTTCAATTCTTTGTAATCGCTGGTCTCTTGTTGCCTTAAGGTCCTTTGCAAGGTCTTTGTATTCTTTTGAAAGCTTTGTATATTCTGTGGTATGTGTGCTCTGCGCTCCTCTAATCATACTCATTTGTTGTTCCAGATTCATTATCCTATCAACGTTTCTTTCTCCCAATGGACGAGCGTATTCTTCTTTAAGTAAGCTATCTAGTCTCTCGATTTCTTCCAAATTTCTTTTTCTTTCTACCATACAGCGATTCATTAATATATCGGTAGTTATAAGCTGCTTGATTTGAAGTTCTTCTGTGGGAAGGACATCTTCTCGAAATTGCTGAATGAGCTGAATCCAGATAGCTACAAAATAGTCTATCTCGCCGGGTGTGAATTGGCGATTGACCTCCGGCCAATATTCTTTTGAGTAAAGCCTATTTCTTAAAGATACCTTGTCATATTCGTCTTGAGACATATCTCTATGACTCAGGTTTAAACTCTCCACGAGTTTCTTGATTGTCTTGGGGTTTCTATCCAAATACTTAGCAAGGTCTTCTATGCTTTTTTCATGAGCATGTTGTTTAACAAAGTTAATTTCTTCTTCACTAAACTTTCCTCTTTTACCCATTTAAATCATTCTCCTTGAGAATACGTTTTATATTTTCGAGTATAATATTTTTTCTAGGCCTAGGAAGTTTCAGTCCGTTTTTTAATCTTAAATAATCTAATCTTAATTCTAGTGGAATATTTTTATCTATTAAACCTAATAACTCTTTATTCACTATGCTATCTAAAGAAGAAGAAGAAATATTCATATTCTTCTCGCCATCGTTTCTGACCTCAGACATTCCAACTGGAGTCATAAGATTTTTTTTACTGGAATTTCTGGATGTCCAACCAGAGTATAAGACACATTCGTACTTATCTTCAAACTCCTCGCACTCATTTCTAGAGTTTTTACACTTAGGGTCATAGAATGGACAAGAGAAGCACGGCTTGTCAGGTCTTTCAAAATTGTCTCTCTTATAGTTGAAAAGCCTGTTTCTAACATGTGTCCAAAGGAAATTTTCTAGAGGACGAGATTCATCATAATTGTCCATTCCCTGTATGGCGAATAAGCGAGCCTGTTGCTTCATGTCCTCAATATCATGATAACCAAATCTAAATTTATAAGACAGCTTACCTGCTATCTTATCAATTATCTCCAGAACTTCCTTTTCCGTCATGTTCTTTGGTATCTTCATTAACTTCCTTTAAAATAGCAGCAGCCTTCTCTGGCGAGGGGTCAGGAATATTCAATTCTTGTACCACTTCATCCTCCAATTCCTTCGATGCCTTAGTAAATAAAACGGAGGAAACGAAGTTTTTGTCTTTCGTCATTTAAATTTCTCCTTTTCGGATGTACAAAAGTGGAAATGTGGACTATAATATATTATACACGGCTTATCAAACAAATTGCCATTTTTCACGCGGAGAAAAGCAAATGAATAAAGTGTGGACGGAAGAAGAAAAACAATTTATTAGCAATAATGCAAATATGATGACAGATAAGGTCTTATCTGCAAAACTTTCTCAAATAACTGGTAGAAATGTTACTCTACAAGCCGTAAGAAAGCAAAGGCAAAAAATGGGTATTGCTAAGCAGCCAGGCAGAGGTATTTGTGCTGTGGTGGAAAAAGAATGCTGTGAGGAGACCTGTAATCAAAGTGGATGTACAAAAGATTGAGTATGAAATTAGAAAGTCTGAAAGAGGTCTGTCGGTTTTGCTAAAAACACAGAACAGCGCCACCTCGCACACAAGGAAAGAGCATGACTACGCCATACAAAGTTATGCAAATAGAATAGCTGTACTGAAGAAAGAGTTATATGAGAAAACGGGTCGTTGTACCCCTAAAATACCAAGGTGGCCAATATGACATGGGAAGAACTTCATTTTGATTCTACTACTGTAGATTTGCATGCACATCCTTCTTTGAAGTCTTTTATTCTCTACGGAAATTTAAGAGCTAAAAAAAGAGGATTGTTGTCAAGAATATTTGACAGAGGATTCTGGCCGTTTAGTGGTAGGGTGACGTTTCCGAAAATGGAAGAAGGTGGGATGGATGTATTGCTATCGACCGCCTATACGCTGGAACAGGGATGGATAGATGATATCTCCCTGATTAGATGGCTATTTAGACTGTTTCCCGGTGTTAGAAGAAAGGTTGTAGACCCAACTTACTTTGATGCCACGAATGCCATGATGGACGAGATGGAAAATCAAGTAGAAAAATACAATGCTTCGATTGAAGGACAGGAAGAGCGGCGACGTGCTAGAATGACGCTTAATCCTGCTGAGCTAGAAGAAGGAATCGCATCAGGTGATATGTGTATCGTTCATGCGGTAGAAGGAGGGCATTGCCTGCAAGGAAAAGCAGGAGCAAGAAGAATAGAAGACGCAACAGCTAGCCCGCAAGAGATAGAAAAAGAAATTCTAGAAAATCTAGAGCTTTTTCACAAAAGAGGAGCTGCCTATCTGACGCTCGCACACTTCTATCCAAACCACCTAGCGTTTCCGGTTTTTCCCTACCCTGAGTACGCAATGTCTCATATGAAGTGGAGAGACGTGCTTGGAAGATGGGATATGAACATGGGACTTAGTGTACTTGGTGAAAAAGTTGTAGAAAGAATGTTAGAGTTGGGCATGCTGATAGATATCTGTCATTGCACCCCGAACGCAAGAAAACAAATCTACGATATCGTTGACCACCATAAAAAGAAGTCTTGTGTCATCGGCACGCACATGGGGTGCTTTGGACTCAATAGAGACCCATACAACCTAGCCGACTGGGAAATCGAATGGATTGCCAACAACGGCGGCGTAGTAGGCGTTATCTTTATGAATTACTGGATATCTGCCGTAGATAGCGGATTAGGACTAAGACATATCGAAGCAACCATGGATAGAATGATTAATGTCGGAGGAGAAGATGTTGTAGGCATTGGAACTGACTTTGATGGATTCATTGACCCTCCCGATGAAATCGTTGATATGTCCGAACTGCCCCGCTTTACAAAGTATATGAAGGCACTTGGGTATTCAGATGAAACAATGAAAAAGATACTTGGCGGAAATGCCCTGAGGGTTCTTAGAGAGGGTTGGAAATGAGTTATTTAAGTTGTGCCCGAGTTTCCATGTTTGTCGCCCTAATCATGATGGCAATGCAGGGATTTGTTCCTAACTATCCCGCACAGGCAATGTTGTGGCTGTCAGTAATGTTTTATGAATGGCATAGTAGATGATAGTAATAGCTGGACCCTGCGTAATAGAAAGCGGACCAGAGGCTTTAAAATTAGCTAAAGAACTTCAAAAAATAGGAGACCGGCTAGGTCTCGATATTATCTTCAAGGCGTCTTTCGATAAAGCCAACCG
>CEUX01097718.1_pt1 | contig 10872 bp, 10 predicted proteins | sample 531361 | NCBI WGS metagenome assembly CEUX01 (sample SAMEA2622736, study PRJEB7988) | marine metagenome | isolation source: saline water (ENVO:00002010), including
GTTTTTGTTAGAAGAAGGGAGACCTACGCCGTATGCAGGCAAAAAATTAGTATAAGGAATTTTGCCATTAAAGTTAATTAATTCTTTTAAGAATTTTATATGAGTACATCCAACGCCGCCATGACAATGCACGCAATGGTTACTTTTGTGTCCGCCTTTACCTCCCGTTAAACCACCAAAATGTGTACAGACAAATGCTACGTGTGATTTTTCCTTTAAAATGTTCACGCATTTTTTGTAATAATCGTCTAAAAAGAAATTAATATCATCTTCTACGAAAAACCAGTATTCGTAATTGTTTTTATATTTTTGAAAAGCATAATGTCTAGATTTAAATCCGAGCCCCTTCCCATTATCATAAGGCCTGTTCATGGTTATGATTTTACCATTTTTAGTTTTAGTGCCATTTAATGAATCTAAAAGTTCAATAACCTTATGGCTATTCTGTTCACATAAATGATTAACAATTATTGTATCGCAATCAATGCCAGCATCGACTTGTTTTTCTTTTTCTATCATTTTAGAAAACATATCCATTGATTCTTCAAAGTTATGTGGATACCTTCTTCTGTTTCCGAAATATGTTGTAACTATTTTACAATTTTTTTTCATTTATTTTTAAAATTTAATAAAGTTTTATTCCAATAAGAGAATTTAATTTTTTCATTGGATTTATTTTTTGCCACTTTAATATTATTAATAATGTACTGTTTGTCAAGTAATTGTTCTGGATTCTCTAAGAGAACGACGGGTAAAAACTTATAAAGTGTTTTGTATAAATAACCTTGACCATGAGAAAATACTATAGGTATTCTATTTGCGTATAAAGTTTCGTATACTCTATGAGTATCTACCCCATTACCACAGGGACATACAACTGCTTCGTGAGAGAGTATTTTTGATATAAACTCTGGATAACTCAAATTTGACTTTTCAAATGTTATATGGTTGGATTTTAAACAAACATCTTTTATTTTATTTCTCCAGATTGGACTAGTGTTAACATTAAAATTAGCATAAACTAAATTAAATGTTTCTCCCGTTATCTTTTTATTAAAAATAGAAGAAAGTATTTTATTTTTTTCTAAGGCAAAATCCCAAGCTACTCCATGTCCAAACCTTTTGCACTCAAATGTATTTTCTATACCCAAGGGAAGACTAACAACTCTTGGGTCATCGCATTCATTATTTTGACAAAACCAAGTTGAAATATTTTGGGGTGCTGTTTTTGCAATTTTATTTGTTATTGCTATATCGCTATTACCACTAATTAATATTACGTCATGGTTAAGTTTTGATATAATGTCAAAGTCTTTTTGTAAAAAGTCTGTTTTACAAAAAAAGATATCTTTCCCATTGTGTAGTTTAGAAAATCTATTAAGCTGTATTATTTCTGACATACATCTTTTATGTATTTTACTTTATCCCAATCTTGATTCAAAAATCTATCAGAATCTATAGAATGGTAACTTATAATTTTATTAGTTTTATAATCTTTGAGTTTCGGAAAGTTTTCTTTTACTATTCTGCTCTCTTCTAGTTGTCCGCATACTGATTCTGGATTTCTTGAAATGAATCCATCGCAATTAACTATATTTATATTAAAGTGTTTACAGGCGTAACCTATCGCTACGTCTCCATAGTATTGAACTTTTGTGTGATGGTTGTAATTTTCTTTGATTGAAAAGAATTCACAAACTTTTTCAAGTGCGGACCTATTCATAACTATACCCGCTCCACCAGAAACAAATAATAAATCTCTATTCCAAGGACAATAGTTAATAGCTTTACCAATTATAATGGGCTCTTTATGATCTTTAAAATTATTTAAAATTTCAATAAGATGGTCTTTGTATATGTAGGTGTCATCATCCGCTAAGACATACCACTCCGTATTAGGCTTGTCTCTCAATAAATTTAAACATAAATTAATTTGTTTTTCTCCCGTGGATTTATAATCGTTTCTATCAGAACATTTTATAAACCTTAAGTCTGTAGAGTGTACATCTGTAGCAAAATAAATATTGGGTACATTTTCGCCCCATGTTTTCAAAAGTGATCGAGAACTATCTGAACTCCTAACTGGAATGGTTGCTCCGGGGCTATCTGGCTCTGTTCTTCCTGAAGTTAATATCCCAAAGGTTAAATCTGATACGGAAGTTTCTAACGTAGTGCTTTCTTGCGGTGTATTTTTATTATTTTTTTGCAAAACAAATACACATATTCCGTTATGCCAATCACTTTTTATACCAGATGGGTTTGCGTGAGAATCATCGAGAGTAGTCCGAATTTCTTTTTGGAAAAGGATTTTACAGTTATTTTTTTTAATAGAATCAAATGTACCCTTGCGTACTTTTTGCCAGTTCCAATCGTCTATTAAATAAATAAATTCATTATCTAGACATGACTCAAAATGATTTAATGCCTTAAAGTGGGAATCTTCTGAATGGTTCCCGTCGTACATATATATATTAAACTTGCCTAGAGTTTGAGCATCAACATCCCAGCAATTATTTTCAATAAATCTAGAATTAGTGTTTCCTTTAAACTTATTAAAATTTTGTAAAAATTCTTTCTTGGGGCCATCAAACTCGCTCCAGTTATCTATACAAACGCAAGTCATGTTATCATTCTTGTTCATTGCGGAACAAACAGAAGACCCTTTCCACGTTCCAACTTCTAAATATCTTGCGTCATTCATAGAGCAAATATTATTATAAAAATGTCTAGTTTTCTTGCCGCTCATTCCGTCCATTTTTAATATTTCATTTGAAATTTTAGATTGTCCAGCAATTGCTTTTTCAAAACAGTCTTCAACATGTCGAACTAAATTTGCATTGTTTATTGATATTGGTTTTTTTAAGTTCGATAAGACATTGCTCCATTTTTCATAGGTTTCTTTTTTTATTTTTTTATTTTCCTCAAGACTCCTTTCTGAAAGTTTTTTAAAATCAACGATATCTAAAAGTTTTTCAAGGTGTTTTTCGCTATCAAAGTAAAGAACTTCGGTCCAGTTATAAAAGTCTGCAAGTTGAACTTTATCTTTGCTTCTCCAAACCTCGCAAGTTGTTCTGTGGGGATTATCAGCCATGCCCGCATAAAATAATTCACTAAGATTTCCTTTAATTTTAGGTAAATAATCTAAACTTGGAAACAGTAATGGAATGCCTGCCGTTTTTTGTTCAAAAATTGACATTGTAGATATGTTATAAGGGATATGTATAATCCCCTTATGAGAATAAATGTTTTCCCAAGATGAATCTTGAATTTTTTCTTTCTTAATTACATTGGGAAGATTTATGTCTTTACATTTAGAGTATAAAATTAGATCATCTTTTTTCCCTGTGTATTTTAAGTTTGTATATTCACATAAACTTGGTATATGTTGCCATTCTCTGTTTGTAAAATGTTCACAATATGATTTATCAAATAAATTATTGCTTATAGGAATGACCATCCCTTGGTCGATTTTGTCTTTTAAAAAGTTATTAAACTTACTCCATTTACCCCAGTTTGCACTAAACGGGGCTTCATATCTTGTGCTTGCAACTGTTATAATTGGCTTGTTGAATTTTTCGTAAAGCAAAGCGAAGCATGGGGTATGAGTAACTATAAACCCATCGTAACCTGATAGTTCGTCTTTATATCTTTCATAAAAAGCATCGCACATTTCTGGAGATATGTGATACCAATTGCGAGCACTTATTACATCTACTTTATCTGTGGTTCTATTAAAAACCCACGTATGAAAAGACAACGACTTACTATCTACTTGATGGCCTAGGTCATTAAATATAGTCTTAATATCTTCAATAACAGATATATGTAAATCTATATTAAAAAATTTCATTTTTTTATTATTGTTAATGATGGAAATGCATCAAGGGTATGTACTGTATATTTTCTTTTTATTTTATTTATAATAGGTCGAATTTTAGGAAAGTTAAATTTATTCATCCATTCATATTGATCTCTTTCTTCTGATCCTCCCTCTAATAAGACAATTCCACCTTGGGATATTTTTGGCATATATTTATTCAAGCAATATTCGTATGTATCTCCATTATTACTTATATCAATATGTAGTATATCTATAGAATTATCTGAGTGGAACTTATATATGTTTTTGTAGTCTGCTTTTTTGATATGTACATTTTTTTGTTTTGAAAATTTTAATTCTATATCGTCATACACGGAGCTAGAAAATTCATAATCTTCAAATAAGTCATATGCATAAATTTGACACTGCTTATTAGCCGTAGAACACAATGCCTCTAAAGAGAAGCCGTCTAGGATTCCTATTTCAACTATTTTTTTAGGAGAATTTAAAAAAACTATAGTTTTAAAAATTAAGTTATAATTATTTTGTATGTATGAAGATTTCATTTTAAATTAAAAATTTTCTTTTCTGAAAACCAATCATCCCCCTTTTCATAAATTTGTTTTAAATAGTCTCTGTATTCGCTTTGGGGTATAGATTCAATTTGTGTTAATAGTTGTTCATATGTCATGAATTTTTGTTTTATGCAGATCTCTTCTATGCAGCCTATCTTATATACCTGCTGCTCTTCAATCGTTCTAATGAATTCGCTTGCTTTTTGTAATTCTAAACAGGTTCCCGCGTCAAACCAAATTACTCCCCTGCCTAAGTCTTCAATAATTATATTTTTTTCTTTTAGATATTTTCTATTAAGGTCTGTTATTTCAAGCTCACCTCTTCCGGAGGGGGATAAAGATCTAGTTTGATTAACAACATCCTTATCGTAAATATAAAGCCCCGGAATCATATGATTTGATGTTGGGTATTTAGGCTTTTCTTTTATGTCTACAACTTGCCTGTTTTTTATTTCAATTACCCCAAAATTTTCTGGATCTTCAACAAAGTATGTAAATATGTATGCTCCAGACTTAAAATCGTTAATTTTTTTATCAAGCTCTAAGTTTCCATAAAAAATATTATCTCCAAGCATTAAACATACATCATCTTCTGCTATGAAATCTTCGCAAATTAAAAAAGCTTCGGCTATGCCTCTTGGTTCTTGTTGAGGAAAATATTGTATATTAATTCCCCATTGAGAACCGTCATTGAAAAGTAATTTATATTTATCTAAATATTCTGGAGAACTGATTATTGCTATGTCTTTTATACCACCTAGAAGAAGGGTACTCATGGGGTAATATATCATAGGCTTATCATGAACAGGCTGAAGTTGCTTGTTTGATGCTACTGTCAGGGGGTATAATCTAGACCCCGTTCCTCCAGCTAATATAATACCTTTAGTAACTTTCGACATACCAATTCACTGTTTTTTTCATTCCTTGTGAAATAGTATACATCGGCTTCCATCCCAGCTTTGTAATTTTAGTATTATCAATAGCATATCTAAAATCGTGAGCAAGTCTATCGTTTACATACTCAATGTGATCTTTAGATCTTACCTTCATTAGTCTACAAATTTGTTGAATTATTTGAAGATTTGTTTTCTCTGTATTAGCGCCAATATTATATACTTCTCCAATTTTACCGTCCGTAAAGATTTTCCATAACGCCCTGCAATGATCGAGAACATAAATCCAATCTCTTACATTTGTCCCCTTGCCATATACTGGAATTTTTTCATCTTGGTAAATTGAATCTATAACAACAGGAATAAATTTTTCTGAATGTTGTTTAGGGCCATAGTTGTTACAACATCTAGTAGTAATCGCCGGGAAATTATATGTTTTTATATATGAGGAAACTATCAAATCTGCGGAAGCCTTTGTTGATGAATAGGGTGAGCTTGGGTCAATTATAGATTCTTCTGTAAATTTACCTTCTTTACCTAAAGTTCCATATACTTCGTCAGTTGAAACGTTAATGAATTTTTTGATACCTACTCGTTTGCACGCATCTAACATACTCATTGTTCCAACCACGTTACTTTGAACAAAAGGGAATGGATTATTAATAGAATTATCTACATGTGACTCTGCGGCTAAATGAAAAACATATTCAATGTTGTGTCTATAAAACACATCCATCACGGCTGCGGTATCTCTTATATCGCACTGTTCTAAAAAATAATTAGGATTATCCGAGTATTCTTTATTATTTTTGGTGGAGCCAGCATAAGAAAGACTGTCTATATTAATAACTCTTTTTACGTTTTTTTTATTTAGTAAAAGACTAATTAAATTTGAGCCTATAAAACCAGATCCGCCTGTAACTAATATATTCATTTATTTTCTGTGTCCCATTTTTCTCCAAAGTGTCCAATGGACGCCCTTATTTCATCGTTGGGGTCATACTTCCTAGTAACATAATACATTAAAATTGACCCGGGTTCCAAACATTTATATCCATGATAAACTCCGGGTACTATTTTTAATACTCTAGGATTTTTATCTGACAAATATTCAAACTTGCAGCCATTTTCATCTGTTGCTAAACCCACTTTAAAAGACCCCTTTAGGCAAGTCCAATAGTCTGTTTGAAGGTTGTGTTTGTGCCAAGCTACAATATGTTCTGTTGAATTTACATAAGAAACATTAACCTGTCCATCAAGTAAATCAAAAACATCTATTAGTCTCTGTGCTCTATCGTCTTCGTGGTAATTCATGTTAATCTTTGTTTTTTACTTTTCTCCAAGCATCCCAAGTTTCTTCATCAACATATTCGACACCCTCTTCGCAGAAGTCACACAAATCTGCACCTTCTTTAAATATTTTTTGTGCGTGTTCTGATTTTTGATATTTTTCCCAAGATTGTTTTGATAAATCTCCCATTATAGAACTTAGGCTATAGTCTTGACAACATAAAGATAATTTTCCATCGGGGAGCAAAACATTTTGAGCTACTCTTGGACATTTTCCTCTGATGTTTTGTTCTGGTGGCACTTTATCTTTTTTAACATGCAGATTATTCATTGCCCTGCTATTTATTCCGTGAACTTCTACGTTTAGAAAATCTTCAATCCACTTTAATTGTGGGTGAAGACTTCCATGGCATTTCCAGTGTATTGCGTTGCCATAAAAATCCATTCCTTTATAACAGCATCGTCTATGTGGGTTATTACCAATATACTGAATCATATCCATGTATTCTTCTCTTAAAGCTCTATGCTTTTTTCCTTCGTGTTCAATCCATCGTATTGGTTTTTCTAAACCAATCGCTTCTTGAAATGTACCTGATGGAAGATGTATGTGTACATCTTTAAAAGGTATATCAGAAAGACTATCCCAAACGCTTTCAGTTAAACCTTCTAAAGTTGTATTTAACATTATTTTGTGCCCTTTTTTGTGTGCGTGATGGATCATTTCTGGAGATTCTTTTGCTAAAAAGACTTCTACATAACCAGTGAAATGTATATCCACAGTATTAGGAATAGTTGAAAGATAATTAACAAAATCTTCAAGAGTCATTTCTTTTTTTTCAGAACCTTTTGTTTTCCATTCTTTTAATAATTTTGTTTGAGGACAATATTCACACATGTTTGCGCAGCCTATCAATGGTGTTATTTCTAAAATCATATTTTTATATTGTTCGTGTTATTATGCTAAAAAATCTATGTCTTTATATTTTTCTTTATCGTTTAACTTAAAATTTTCCCATCCCGCCATAAATGGTCTCGTCGGTTGTATGATTCCAGCTAGTGCATCTATACCGCTACCAATATCTAGAAAAACTGCGTCCCTATATTTTTTTAAGCGATGCAAGAGAGCAGATTTAACATGACCTATTCCAACAAGGAAAATTTTTGAGGTGGAATTTTTGAGTTGCTCCGCTACCATTTTTTCCGTGGCTTCAATATCATCACAAGCAAATTTTTGTGGTATATAAATATAATCTTCAAACTTTTCTAAGCCTAAATATTCTTGATATTTTTTTTCTTTCATTAACTCTTTTGCGAGTTTTATCTTTTCTTTGCCTCCAATTAGTCCCACTTCTCCAGAGAAGGTTTTTGTAAGCCATCTGTTTGCTGTGAGCGCATACCCATACTCTGCGGGAAAATCAATTTCTTTTTCTATAACTTTTTTAAACATGATTCTATTTTCTGGATAAATTTCACAGGTATAATAATCGTTAAGTAGTGCTCCACTTGTAAATTCTTTTAAATTTATATCGGCGTACTGTTTACTTAAAGCTCTTTTACCGGGGCTAGCACTTCCAAATGGAACTCCTTGTAGAAAATAAAAATCTCCGTCTCCAAATTTATAAAAAGTCAAAGGCTTGTTTCCATTTCTAACTGCTCCAATTAACAAATCTTTAAAAGTGTCCATGTCTTCTTGAAAATTTTCATAAGACAACTCATGGTTGAAGCATGGATTATCATCGATATTAATCGATCCTTCAATTTTATATTTATCTAAATAAAATTGTGGATATTCTTTAATAAACTCGGATTTCATTGGTAAAAATTTATAGATTGTTCTTTTAATGTTTCTTCACTATAATCATAGTTATTAAACATACCATAAATTTTTTCAAAGTCAAATGTATATCCCGGTATGAGGTCTATAAATGTAATTTTGTCTACGAGATGTTCTTTAATTAATTTTTTATAAAAAAGAGACGTTTTAAATCCTCCTATTTTTTTGTTTTCTTTGTGGAAATTTGCATGTCCTCCATAATAAAATAAATAATTTGCACCAATATTTATGGAGTCTATGTATAGTTTGTTTATTCTATTTTTTAAAACTTGTTCATCATCGTCTTTGTAATCGCTATAAATATGAGGATAGTCGTCTTCTGAAATATTTATTTGTGCTGCTAAGATGATTTTATCTGCTTTTCCGTTTACATGAATTGATCTACCTTTGTAGTTCTCCATATGTTTTTGTATTGATATAACAGAACTTTCATCAAACAACAAGCTTTTGTTACAATGAATAATAAAAGAGTCAATAGTTTCTATTGTTAGCATTCCATTGGGGTGACTTCTGATTTTATTGCCATTAACGTTTGTGGTGTGGTCTATTTCATAAATTTTATCAAAACCTAGAATTTGTATGGAATCTTTAAGCCAAGTGGATTTTCTTTTTGGTATAATTATATTAATGTTTTTTGGAAACATTTTTAAATATTGTTCATCAAAGTAGTCTTGGTCTATATTGGATATTAATACGCTAAAATTATTTACATTATCTTGAGCTAGGGACAATAAGTGAACTGGATGAATACAGCTAGGCGGAGATGGTAGCCATTGTCCGCACGCTGGCCTGTCATACCAAGGATCTGTTAATAATAAAGATTCTCCATTATCAATTAATAATGAGGTATTGTTTATGTATTGTATAGATGTCATTACCAGCCTTCTTTTATTGATTTTATAATATGCTCTCTATCGTTTTCTGTAACCCACCAACCATTAGGTATACAAATCATTTCTTCTGACAATTTGTCTAAATTTGGTAAAAGACTTTTATATTTAGAAACACATGAATGGATATCATTTCTTTGATGGACTTTGCTGACTATTATTTGTTTTCGTTTCATTAATTCCATAAATGAGTCTCTATCTTCTACTTTAATTGTATGTATCCAACAAGCGGATTTTCTGTCTTTTTGTTTGGTTAAGGTTGTGACTTTTTTAACGCCTTTTAGTTGCTCGTCGTAATACGTAGAATTTTCTATATATTTTTTTGCACGTTCTAAAAATAAGGGAAAATTATGTATTCCAATTGTCGCGTTTATATCATTCATATGATATTTATATCCCCATTCTTTTATATCTTTTTCGCATCTAAAATCTTTTGAGTTTGTTTCTCTATCTATACCATACCATCTTAACATTTTGGCTCTTTTATATAATTCTTCATTAGGTAAAATAATTAATCCACCGTCTCCGGTAGTAAAATGTTTAATAGCCTGAAAACTATAAACGCAAATATTTCCGTGATTACCTAGCATTTTCTTGTTGAATTGGCTGCCCATTGCATGAGCGCAGTCTTCTATAATTGGTATAAAATTACCAAACTTAGACTTTGCTTCTTTTTGTATTTTTTTTAATTCATTTAAATCTACTGGATACCCTCCCCAGTGAACTAAGCAGATAGCCTTGGTGTTTTTAGATATTTTTCTTCTGAGGTCATTTAAGTCTAAATTACAATTAGTTTCATCAACGTCAATCCATTTTATATTTAAGCTATTATCTAGTATTGGCCAATTTGTTGCCGTGCAAGTTAATGGAGTTGTTAATACTTCATCTCCCGGTTGTAAATTTAACAATCTGTAAGCCAGCTTTAGTCCAGATGTGGCAGAGTTTAAAGTTATACAAAAAGGGTTATTAAAATAATTACAAAGTATGGATTCTAGTTCTTCTACCTTTTTACCCTGACCTATATATCCAGATAACAAAACTTCGTTTAATGGTTTAATAACCTTTTCACTCATTGAAACTTTAAATAATGGAATCATATTATTATTTTTTTTTAAAATATTGATTAATCCAGTAAGTTACATAATTTACATCTTCTAAGGTCATTAAGTTGTGGCAAGGTAGAGATATTAGTCTTAACCACTCCTTGTCTGCAACTGGATAATTTCTGTTTTGTTTGTTTATTGGGTGTAGATGTAGTGGTTTGTAATGTACTCCAGTGTGTATATTTTTAGTTAATAAAAAATCCATTAAATTATTTCTATACTTTGACTCTGTTCTAATTATATAGTATTGAACAGTTTCAGAATGACTTGGGGTTTCAACGATGCCTTTGAGTTTTTGGTTATACAAAGATTGAATTTCTCTACGTTTTTGCATAAACAAATCATTTTTTTTAAGTTGTTCTATTGCAATAGCAGCTAAAATGTCAATCATGTAATATTTATAGCCAACTTCGTGCGCTTCATACTCCCAAGCGTAACCGGGTTTATCTTCTGTTTCTTTTTTGTTT
>CEUX01102749.1_pt1 | contig 10857 bp, 15 predicted proteins | sample 531361 | NCBI WGS metagenome assembly CEUX01 (sample SAMEA2622736, study PRJEB7988) | marine metagenome | isolation source: saline water (ENVO:00002010), including
ATTCCCACACTTGGAAACACACCAGCAAGATGCATTATGTGGGCCATTAACCAATTGTCCTCAATATGCCATGCAGAGTCCTTATCTTCCCAAAATCCGAAAGATTTCATGTCCTTTTCTGACATACTAGGATGGATGAAGTTAAATTCGTTATTCATTCGTAACCTCAACGATTGTGAAATTTTCTTCTGGATTCATTTCAGACAGAACCATTTCAAGTTCGGCCGCATTACCGAAATCCCCTTCGGTGGCGACTGTCTCGCCAGCAGAGTTCCGTATCTCAAACATATCTTTCCTCTCAGCAATTCTCATCATATATGTACTATAACATACTGATTATAAATTGTCAAGAAAAAAGTAGCTATTTTCGTGATTTTTTTGCGAGTTCAGATTTAATCCACGCATCCGCCCTAGTGTTTCGGACTTTGCGTCCTAACAGGCCTCGGATACGTTTCCATACGCCTGCGAATACGTCTTCGCCTGCATCGTTGTTGTCAACGATTACCATACCACTCTTGAATAGGTTATTGAACTTACCTATATTCCCTTGGACTTCCTTCCATGAAGAAATAACAATAGGTTCTGGTACAGAACGAGGGCGGTCTGTATTGCGTTTTAATGCGGTATCTAATGAAGTGTTGACAAATACCATATAACAGTCATATCCTAACTGTTCTAGTCCTGCCTTCTGTTTTTGTATCTTATCATAATCCTTACCAGTGCCATCAATAATGAGTCCAAGTCTACCTTCTAGGTAATTGTCCTGTCTCTTTTTGGTAAGGTCTTTTGCACGTTTGCGTTGAACATCCCTTGCATCTGCTTCACTTTCAGGCATTTTTAGGGATAGGTTGGCCTTCTTCAGTAGACGCTCGAAAGCATCATCTGAATTAATGGTCTTTAATCCACTACCGCCGGTGGTTTTCCTGACAACGTATGACTTACCGCTGCCAGGGCCACCAGCTAGGAAGAACGCTTTAAATATATTGGGGTCGTAGACTCCCTCTTGTAATTGATTGAATGTTTTCATTCGGTATTCGTTCCCTTAGTAACTCTTTTCTCGTATATTTATTATCTTGAAATTGTACAGTTTCTTCTGTTCTCATCTGTTTCTGAAATGTCATTTTTTTAATTCTCTGTTTAGCTCGGGGCATATTATTCTCCACTTTTGATTGATTGAGTTTAGCATTTTTACGAGAGAGTTTTTTTGAAATTGGGATAGCCTCCTATTCATACATATCATCTAGAGCGTAATCATAAAAAGAATCGTGTACAATTCCCTTTGTCTTGCTTCTAGGTTCGGCAGCTGCATTGCCACCATTTTCTAATTCTTGACCAACCGAATCCTTTACCAATACTAATCCCATTTCATGTTTTTTACCAGCAAAATCGAAATCATGTCGAATACGTTTAACTAGAAATGGGCCTTGATAAAGTTTATCCTTTTGGTCATGAATGCCTTCTACTTTCGATGGACTACCTAAGTCCATACTGAAACTAACAATATCACCCGCCTTAACCACTGTGTTACCATACGCTGTCATCATCACTTGGAGTCCAGAGTTCAACTGAAACATTTGTGAGTAGCGTCTTTGTAACCATTCTTGTGGTTTGGATGATTGATACGGATACCGTCTATTACTAGAGAAGAAACTTGCATTTGATTGTGTTTCCCTGTTCTTTATAGAGGTTGGTAGTACATATTGTCTAGTTGGGAAGTCTGATATTCTATTCTCATCTTCATCAACTGGCGCACTAGAATATATAGGAAAATCACCATCTGAACCAGCATAGGAGTTAATATGATTTTCATTAACGAAATTATCATGTAAGTTATATGTGTGTGTACTGTAACTCTTATTGAAAATATCATGAACAATAAGTTTTGATGAAGTCGCCCCTATATAAGACCCCGCCAAAGTATCCGTCTGACCAACAACATTATGGCTCAATGCGGTCTTTAATTCATTCTCAATATCATGTTTACCATTGTCTATATTTTCCTTACCCGCCACAGTAGGTTTATAACTGTGGATTGCCCCTTGTGCATATAAACTGTCTAGGCTTCTAAAATGATATCCCATTGCAGTTTCAAAGAATAGATATGTGGGTGACCGATTTTCAGATGCAGTAGCCATTGACTGACACTGTTTAATAACTCCAAATGGTGATTGGTGACTAGCGACCATTTGGACATTACCAACGGTTGGTTCTATGTACAAATCCTTCTTACAGTCAAGTGCAACCAACATCTCTTTGACAATATCAGATAGTGTGCCTCTAAGAGTTTTTGATATCTTGGTACGTTGATTACGTACTATTTCTCCACTGGTAAAGTTTAGAGTATACCCCTGTATACCCTTTCCCATATCTTCCTTACTGTTTATACTGTGAATATGAAAAACCTCTTGAGTGAAATCTATAGTCGTATCTGGGTCATTTAATGTTGGGGTTTTAAGTTTTAGAGATAGGTATTCCTGTCCAATGAGTGGGCCAATACTGGACAACGCTACCGCATCGAACATCAAAATCTGTCCAGAAATTGCGGCCTGGAAAATATCTTCAAAAAGAGTGAGTGTGATGATGGAAGTCGATATGTCTACTTCAAGTCCAGAGGATGTTATTATCCACGCTTCAGAAATATCAAATTCACCAGCGTATTGTACACCAGCCATTACTGATCAGATTCCTTCATTAGTGCAATATGTTCTTCAACTGCTTGTGCCACATATGTTGGGTCAAGTAGTTTAATCTTGCGTTTTTCTTCCTGTAGAGATTCTTCATACTCGTAATTTGTAATCGCAGTTGCAGATGGATAGTCACTATTATCAGTACCAATATTAATCTTCTTGGTTGTATCACCAGAAGTTGCAAATATTTCGTAGTGATGAACCGCATCTACGTTATCATATTTGTCATCAACATAACGATTAAAATTTTGAGTTGACATCGGCCAATCTTTATAGATATTCACGATATTATTTACTATGAGAATTATCCAATGGAGTTCGGCATCTTCATATAACTTAAATGCAATATGTTCTGGCATTTCACCATCTTTAACGTCATAGGTATCATACAAGACATTTGTTGATTTTAATTTTTTTAACATACCAGTACGTCTACAGAGATTGGTTAAAACCCTAAAATCATGGTTACCCTCAGCGTCATATGGTATTAGTGGGAAAGCATCAAAATACATCTTAGTATCCTTGGTCGATCATATCTCTGTCGAGAATTTCTAGTTCTGTAAACGCAAGAGCTATAGTTGTTCTTTGGGGTGGTGTTTCTCCACTAGAATCATATGCTTTATATCTGTCACCACCATACGTTACATCAACTGATTTAAGAACAGAAGTACCTATTTTATTGAGAAATGTATTCTCACCAGATAGACACATATATTCTATGTCGAATACGTTAGGGATAGTTTGCATCCGTTGGCCATTGAGAAACTTAGATGACATATTGTGTTTAAATGAATCTACAATGTTATGTACCGTTATTGCTTCCTGTTCATCTTTTGGAATGAATGTAAACGTGAAGTTGAAACTTCTACGCCCCATACCCTCAAACATTAATTCCATTCTAGGTGCAACAACCTTACCCATGTTCATCTGTGCAATTGCTTTAGCACCTTCCATGCCTGGAAGTATAGTTACTCCATCTAATGTTTTAAGTCCATATTCCAACAACATTTGAGAACCACCAGCTGCAAAGGACTGTTTTGCTTTTTTGAAACCTGCTGATAGGGTATTACCAATACCCATGAAACCGCCTGGCGTGGCGTTCATCATACCCATTATAACGTCTGACCCAATTTCAGAAAGAATACCAATTTCTTGTTCTGCATATCCTGCTGTATACTGTACCTGTACTTGTGGAGGCATATACAATGCAATATGGTCAGTATGATGTTTCTTCGTTGCACCAGAACCAATCTGTTTTCTAGATTTTGCAGCTGCCGCCTCACCCTTCTTTTGTGCAGCTTTCATTTCGGCTGCATTTGCATATTTCTTATCTTCAGTTTGACCCTCTTTTTGAGCGTCTGATTTTTTATTACCAGACTTATTACCACCATTTCCATTACCTACATTGTCATCTACAGCCTTACCGATTACATCTCCAAGTACTGCTTTCGCATTTGTCATTGCAACTTTAGGCGGGGTATAAACACCCACTTTAAAGATTACATAGTGTCCTTGACCGTCTGTACCTACGTCAGCAGGGTATGTGAGGGTTCTTTTGGAGAACTTATGTTTTCCACCAAAACTATTTAATGAGCCTGGATTATTAGGATTTGCAGAACGTCCAGTTCCAGCAATCTTGTTCAGACCACTAGTAAGACTACTGGTAATAGCAGACCCCAATCTGGATTGTGCTTGATTTCGTAACGCATTTAATGTGGTGAGAGCCATGTCTAAATAATCCTATAAACTTATATTTTAAACTATTTATACGGTTCAGATGGCATACAGTGGAAGATATCATATAATTAACTCTAAGAAGTACGTAGGTGATCCCTCAAAGATTTTCTACCGTTCTCTTTGGGAGCGTAAATTTATGGTATATTGTGATAATAATGATAAGATAATAGAATGGGGTTCTGAAGAAATTGTCATACCATATCTATCCCCTTGGGATGGGAAAATGCATCGTTATTTCCCCGATTTCTATATTAAGGTTCAACAATCGGATGGAAAATTAAAGAAGTTCATTATAGAGGTTAAACCCAAAAGACAAACAAGGCCGCCAAAGCCGGTATTGAGAAAGACCAAAAAGTTTATAAAAGAGGTCAGAACCTTCGGCATCAATGAGGCGAAATGGAAGTATGCGAAAGCATGGTGTGAACATAACAACATGGAATTTAAGATTCTAACTGAAGACCATCTGAACATTCGGTATAAATAGTGTTATGGCACAGAGTAAATTCGTTCAGAGTGTAGTAAAGGCCGCTAAAGGGCGTCCAAGGTCTACCGCATGGTATAAAGACAAGATTGCTGACTTCGGCAAGCCTGGTGCTATGGATTTGATTCGTGACGGTAAACAATCAAAGTCACCGCACTATGGACGATTGAATATGTTTTTCTATGACCCAAAATGGAAAAAGAAATTGCCTTATTATGACCGTTTTCCTCTGGTTTTACCATTGGAAAAATATAACGATGGGTTTTTAGGTATTAACTTTCACTATCTACCTATGGATATACGAATTGGATTGCTTGATAAAATGGTAGACTTCTCCAACAATACTCAATTTGATGAAAGCACTATACTACAGGTTAGTTATGATGCAGTCAAGGGTATTCGGGGAGTTAGACCTACAGTTAAAAGATACTTAGCAGGACACGTTAAAACCAGATTCCGTAGAATAGATGCTGATGAATTTACAGTTGCGGTTCTATTACCAGTACAAAGGTTCTCAAAAGCAAGTGCTGAAGAAGTCTGGAAAGATTCTAGAGGGATGTTATAATGGCATTAAAGAGTTTCATAGAGGGCGCAGCTTTTGGTATATTAAACGATATTCTTTCAGAGTTTCGTTCTAATGAGGGATATGCTAAACCAAACAAATATGAGGTTATCATATATCCACCCATATCACACTCCGCAAACAAATTAAGTAGTCCAGGCGCAGGGCGTCCAGTAAGTGGACAAGCGATGAAGAACCTTGCACTACGTTGTGAGTCTGTACAGTTGCCTGGCCGAAACCTTACCACCAGTGAAGATGTTAATGTTTACGGCCCAACTCGACAGGTTGTTGATGGTGTTACCTTTGCAGAAGACTTATCCTGTACGTTTCAAGAAAGTACTAGTCTGGATGTACGTAAGTTCTTTGAACAATGGCAGGAAAGTGCATATAACCCTCAAACATGGAACATTAGGTATTACAAAGAATATATTGGGGCAATGGATATTTTTCTATTAGACCAAAATGACCAGAAAAGATATGGTTTACGGTGTATGGAAATATTTCCCAAAACGATAAATGCAGCTTCATTAGGATATGGTACGAATAATACATATATGACTACTGAAGTCTCGTTTGCATTTAGAAATTGGATCAATGTTGATGCAAATTCTACACCACCTACCCTTGGTGAAAAAATTACACAGACTATAGTTAACACTGTGGAAAGACAGATTCAAAGGAATGTACCAAAGGTATTGAATAAATTATTTTAAAAGGATGAAAAATTATGGCACTACCAACACTTGAAACGGCGATTTATGAATTGGAATTACCGTCAACAGGAGAGATTATACATTATCGACCCTTCTTAGTTAAAGAACAGAAGATGTTGATGATTGCACAAGAGAGTGAAAATGAAAAGGTTGTTGAAAAAGCCTTTGCAGATATCATCTCTGCTTGTGTAGAAGAAAAGATAGATGCATATAAAATGCCTCTATTTGATATTGAATATGTGTTTTTGAAATTACGTGGTAAGTCTATGGGCGAGAATGTTGACTTAGAAGTTGTTTGTCCAGACGATGAGGAAACTAAAGTACAGGTCAAGGTAAACCTTGATGAGATTGAAGTACTAACTCATGAAGACCACACACTTGATATTAGTTTAACAGACGATATCAAACTTGTTATGAAATATCCTACGTTGAAAGAAATGAGTAAGTTTGACAACAAGGGATATGTTAAATCAGTATTTGCGGTCATTAGAGATTGCATAGCGGAAGTACATGATGGTGACGATATTCATATGATGGTTGATATTACCGCTAAAGAAATGGATGCTTTTATTGAGAGTATGACTACTCAACATTTTGAAAAGGTAAATCGTTTCTTTGAAACCATGCCGAAGCTTCAACATGAAATTGAAGTAACCAACCCGAACACCAAAAAGAAAGGTACGGTGTTAGTCCAAGGATTAGAAAGTTTTTTCGTATAGCCCTTTCTCATGATACGTTAGAGAATTACTATCGAACTAACTTTGGAATGATACAACATCATAATTATAGTCTTACAGACTTAGAAAATATGATACCGTGGGAAAGGGAAATATATGTAGGGTTACTTCTAGAATATATTGAAGAAGAAAAAAGAAAGATGGAAGACGAGGCAAGGAAAAATAAAAACCAATAAAGGAACTAAATTGTGGCTAGACAAAAGAAATTACAGAAAGATTCGGAGTATGCACATTTAGATTTGGATGGTGATGGAATTGTCACTGATGAGGAACTTGAAATGGATGAGAAAATGTTACGACTTCAAGATATGAAGTCAGATATGGAAAATGAAGACAAGAAAGAAGATGCCCAACGTATGATGGCATGGTTCGCCTTGTTTGGTATGTTGTTATACCCCGCCTTGGTTGTAGTCAGTATATGGGCGAAAATGGAACAAGCCGCAACAGTCTTAGGAAATATGGCTCCAACATATTTCGTATCCGTTGCAGCCATTGTCGCAGCCTTTTATGGTAAGGAAGCATATGCTAAAAGTAAGGTAAAAGATGCTCCAAAAAAATAGGAAGTAACACATGGCAGATTTTGATTCAACAGTAGATAAATTAGCATCGACAGTCAGTAAATTTGACAAAGCAGTTAAAGTTATGGGCGGGTCTGGTGCTGTAAGTCAAAAACCCGCTGGTGCAGCTGCAGCAGAAGATGCACGTGAGCAACGTATGGCTGCAGCCAAAACGAACACTCTATTAGAAGGTATTCTAAAGGGTGTAACGAAAGGTATGCCTGGAGCGAGTGGTAAGGAAAAGAAACCCAAGTTTGACTTCGGTAAACTGATGGGTGGTATTGGTCTTGCTGGTATGGCAACCGCAGCTTTGGGTGCAATTAAATCTGGTATTCTGGGTTCTCTGGGGATGATAGCAAAAGGTGGATTGTTTCTTCTCAAAGCACCATTTAAACTTGCAGCTGCTGGTTTAGGTAAACTTGCATCGGCAGCATCTGGTCTTATAAGGTCTGGCATTAGTGCAGTTTGGAAAGTTGCATCCCCTGTATTGAAACCTGTAGGTACATTTTTAAGTAATCTAGCAACAAGTGCTGGTAATTTGGTAAAAAGTTCCTTAAATTCTGTATGGGGAGCAGTAAAGGGTGGTGCTGGAAAAGTACTCAATCTTGGAAAAAGTGCAGTAGGTGGAGTAAAGAGTATAGCAACGGCTGCGTCTTCTAGAATTAGTAGTGCATTATCGTCTGTCTGGGGTTCTGCGAAAGGAGCAGGAGGTAAAGCAATATCTCTTGTAAAACAACTTGGTATGAAAGTTGGTGGTGGTGCAGTTAATATAGCAAGAAATGCGGCCAACAGTATTAGTGGTGCATTAGGTTCAATATTTAAAACTGGTAGTGGTGTAGCAGCCAAAGGTGCTGGTGGTCTTGCAAAAGCTGGTGGTGGTTTATTGAAATTGATGGGTGGTGCAGCTAGATTTGCTGGCCCAATTGGTCTTGCTGTTACAGCTGGTATGGGTATCATTGGTGGTGTTACTGCTGGTATTGAGGAATATAAGAAAAGTGGTGATTTCGGTAAAGCAGTTAAAGAGGGTTCTGCTGGTGCATTGAGTACACTAACATTCGGGCTTGTTTCACAAGAAACATTCTCTAATGCATTTACAGCAATCGGTGATAAATTTAGTTCATTGACTACTGGTGTTAAAGATGTAGCATCTAAAGCATGGGAAGGTGCAAAGAGTCTAATACCTACAAAGGAAAGTCTTAAAAAGAATTTTGAAGAAATTGGCAATAAACTTAGTCCTCTGAAAGAATTAACAATTCCAAAAGAAATTTCTTTCAGTGCTGTTAAGGATGCAGTTACTACTAATGCAAATGCCATCAATTCAGCGTTTAAAAATATTACTGGTATTGATGTCAAAAAAAGTCTGGGGGATATTGGTTCACAAGTAAAGAATAAACTAAGTGCTATGAAGACAGGGTTTGAAGATATCACTGGTATTAAAGTACCTACCTTCTCTGAAATTCAAGATAAAATGACTAAGATGGGTACAAGGGTTAAAGATAAGTTTGAAGATATTACTGGTATCAAAGTTCCTAGTTTTACTGAAATGGGTAATAAGATAACTGATATGTTACCAGCAATCGGTAATCCTCTACGTAAACTTGCTGATGGTTTGAAGGGTACAATGAACCTAGAAGAAATTTCTAGTTGGTTGCCAGATTGGAGTATTGGTGATGCATTGTCTGGTGTTATCACAAAGATAGTTGGTGAAAATTTAGAAAAGAAAGCTGGTGGTGGTGCTGTAAAAGCGGGCGTTCCCTATATGGTAGGTGAACAAGGGCCAGAATTAATTATACCAAACGGTGCGGCTACAGTTAAGACCGCATCACAAACAAGTCAAATGATGCAGGCAGGATTGAATAGACAAGGCGGAGCAGGTGGTGGTAACGTAAATACTATCGTGGGTGGAAGTCCAGTTACAACTAACAATAATAATTCGTATACTTCTAGTGAAAAACCTTCGATTAACCCCACTTCGGTCTTCGGACTTGCAAACACGGCAGCTTATGCATATGAATAGGGGTATCTACAATGATAAAATTACAAACGCCCCTCTTGAAAGAGGTTGCTAAATGGATGCTTAAATTCTACATTGTGTGGAGTATTTGTGCAGACATTATTATAGTAGGTGGTATTATATACCTAATTGTATTCTAATGATTACAGATTTTAATGAGGTGGTACAAAGACGAGTCAATCGTAGACGTTTCGACATTGATAAAATTCCACCAAAAGAAACCATCGAACAAATTTTAAAAGAGACTATTGACATTGCACCTGTCAAGAATGAATACTATGGCTTTAAACTTAACATTTTTGGGCCAGAGTATGCAGAAGAAAAAAAAGAATTAGCTCTCCTAACCATGACAAAACGTAAATGGAAATGGAGAAATCGTGGTGACCAAACTGAAGAAGAATGGTATAAATTTATTGAAGAAAAATATGATAATGAATGGAAAAGGCCTCAGCGATACCAAACATTTAATCATCAAGTAAGAGCGCCGTGGTTAGTTGTAATGGTAGAAAATCATCAGACATGGAATCCGAATGGGGAACAACAATGTAGACAACATACTAGTTATATGGCAGGGGTATTTGGTACAATGTTATCCTTGGTTGCAAATAAACATGAGATAGACTGTTCCTTCTGTTTATGTTTTGATAGACATCCAGACCAAACATCTAGACCAAATAAAATAACGTCTGGGTATGATTGGAATGGGGATGAATATCCTATGATATTATCACTTATTGGTTTGGGTCATGACCTTGGTGGTGGGCACGCAAACGATAAATATAAACCAATGTTAGATGTTATAACAGAATGGAATTAATATCAACTTTAGGACAAGCACTGTTTGGAGTACTAATGGATAAATGTAGAAATTGTGGACACGATTCTCATTGTGGTGTTCCTCTTTATAAGGATTTCCGTCCAGAAGGTAAAGGTATTCAAGGGCAAATAGAAGTGTGCAAACACTGTAGGTGTCCTAAATGTACAATACCAGATTGGGGATAAAAAAAGGGGAGACTCAATGAATCTCCCCTAAAAATTGCGGTGGCAATTTTATTCGTCTGCTGCGAGCTTTTCAAAGTAAGACATAGTATCATCCTCATCATCAGACGTAACTGATACGGTAGGAGCAGGCTCCTCTTTCGTATCAACCGTAACCGTGGTATCTAATGGTTCATCGTCCATTATATCTACGGCAGTTCCAACAGTAGTTGTACCAGCGAGTACGGTATCCAGACGTTTCTTCAATTCGTCATAGGATTTGAAGTTCGTAGGAGCAGTAAAATCTGCAAGAGAATATTGCTTCTTCCAAACTTCTTCAAGTTTTGCATCGTCTTCAAACAGAGCAGATGGTGCTTCAAACTCTGACTTA
>CEUX01104651.1_pt1 | contig 10836 bp, 11 predicted proteins | sample 531361 | NCBI WGS metagenome assembly CEUX01 (sample SAMEA2622736, study PRJEB7988) | marine metagenome | isolation source: saline water (ENVO:00002010), including
AATTATTTTTGTATCAAATTTTCAAAGCCTAAAGTCATTGGGAATCGAATTATTTCTAAGCTTGATAAAAAGGCATATAACGATTTTCGGAGAATGTTGATTAAAGAGGGATTCATAAAACCAATGGATGAAGATCTAATTGGGATCTACAAAACAGAACAGGAATCAAAAATCAATCGATTGTATCAAGAGCAACATCTTCCACATATCAAAGATCAGATTGAAAAAATCCAAACAGATATTAAAAACGCTGATAAAGCCTTAATCATTAAGGGTAAAAAATGAGCGATCAAAAAAGGAAAGAAGCTGTTGAAAGAATGACAGCGCGCATAATGAAACACGGAAAAATTAACAACCAAAAAATGAGTGAACGCGAAGCAAGACTTATTGCTTTACGTGCAGAAAAAATAAACCGGAGAAATAAAAATGGCTGAATATGCAAGTGACATACTTTTTTCAATCGATACAGCTTTACAGCTTAAAAATGGTTTGAATGCGGAAACCATTACAACGCCAAAAGTTTTAACTTATCAAGATTCAACTTTTCAAGCGCTAAAAAATGTTACGGGCTCGCTTGACGTTACGTTACCTTCTCCGAAATCAGGTTGTAACTTTTGGATTAAAAGCCGCGCTTCAAGTACTTCAAACATAGTGGTAAAAGATCATAACGCCGCAACCGTGCAAACTTTAGCAGCGGGTAACAGTGTACTAGTGGCTTGTGATGATTCCGCTTGGTATAACATTGTTGTAGGTTAAAAATGGCATTATTCCCTAGTCCAAGAATCCGATTACATGAAGTTCTAGAAAGGGCAAAAACCCAAACTAGTACCTTGATAGTGTATGAAGACGGAGCCGCTGTTGTACCCGTGAGCGCTACCTTTACGCTTATAGATAACAATAACAAAAAAGTTATTGACGGCGCGGCGGCTAGTATAAGCGGAGGAGGGGAATTAAGCTATATAGTAACGGCTGCGGACATCCCAGAAACATTACCATTTAGTGATAATTATCTCATTGAGTGGGATGTAACATGGGGCGGCGTAACATATAATTTTCGCAGGGCTTGCGCTATTGCTAGAACAAAGTTGTATCCTGTGGTTAGCGATATCGATTTAACCGCGCAATATAGCGATTTGGAAAGCATAAGACCCTCAACAATGACATCTTTTCAAAGTTACATAACCGAGGCTTTTATTCAAATAATTGAACGATTAAGAGCTGAAGGAAACATGGAATATTTGATCATCTCCAATCAAAGTTTACGCCAGGTTCATATCGATTTAACCCTAACCATTATTTTCCGTGACATGGATTCTAGTGGATTGGGAGAGGGTCGCTATTTACAGCTAGCCCAAGAACATCGGAAAAGCTACGAAGCGGGATTTAAAAGATTAAAGTTTACCTATGATTTGGATGAAGATGGAATCAATGATGATCCCGATGGGATGAGAGCCGCAAAAAGCGTTATTTTTACGTCTCAATCACCAGAATGGTACTGGTACAGGCGAGGCCGAAGATATTAAATGTCAGTGTCATTTTCAACGATAAGAACTCGCTTTGCGGATAAGATTAAAACTTTATCGGGATTCACTGAATCAAGGAATCCCTATGATGATTTTAACCGCAATCCCAACACAGTAGCGCAAATGCGTTTCTCTGTAGGAATACAAGATATTGACGCCATCCCAGAACAGCGGGAAAGCGTGTCAGTGGGAGTTCTTTGTAATACCACAGTTCAAGTTAAATTCCCCTATCGATTGAGGCCCAAAGATCAGGTAACCGATTACGGTTTGGCGCTAGACAAAGCACAGGAAATTATCAAAGCCATAACAAATCGAGCGGCGCCACTTCATACGGGATTACAAATATTTTTTAACAGCTTAAGCAATGAGATTACGGATAGTGGAGAATACATAATTCAAACGCTATCTTTCAATGTGTTACATTCTATTTCACTTTCATAAAAGGGGGGCATTATGGCCTATTCAAGCGCGATTGTAAAAACCAAAAGAGACGGTACCGTAACTTTAACAGACGGCGCGGCTAATTCATATATTGCCAATTTTCAGGTGGGAGACTTTTCTTTTGAGGAAGTTAAACCAGAATTAATTGTAATCCGTGATAGAGCAACAATAGTTGGAGCCCGGAAAGGTGATGATGCAGAAAGTACCCTATCTTTTACTTGTCATCTCCGAGCGCTCACAGATAGCGGAAATGATGCCCTATTGGATTTTGTAAATGGTACGTTATCGGGTAGTGCCCTAACTTCAACTGGTGGGCTGGGATATGAACCTTTCATGTGTACAGTAGCCTACAATATAAATGCAACGGCTTTGGGAGACTCTAAGCAGTATACAGCCACCTTCTCAAAAGTCGAATTGCGGGCTAGCATAACTGAAGGCGACCCGGATTCCATTTCAATCAGTGGTACAGTATTGGGCGGCGTGGCTTACTCCGCTACATAAAAAAACACTTTTTCACCAAGGAAGGATTTATGAAAAAGAAAAAAGATGAAATCAATTTACCACCATTTGGAAAAATCCAATTGGTTAACCCTAAAATGTCAGTAATTTACGATATTGTCAGCACCTGGACCACAGACCCAAGCACAGCTCATGTAGGGCGGCTATCCGCTGCTGCTATTGGAGTGTGTGCAGTTAATGGCCTTCCCAAGTATGATAGCGATCAAGCAAGACCGATCGCTTATGGGGGCCGGGTAATGGACGCCCTACTCGATAAAGGCGTACCACCTGCTTTAATCGTTGAAAAAGGTATGGAGGTTTTAACAAAATTGGCGCCGATGCTAATTAAGGAAATCGAAGTTAAAAAAAAATAGAATACTTTTTACTTTCCCCAGGTGGAAAGCTTGAAAGAATGGGTCTTGCCATCTCTCATTATTGGAGGCAAGACCCTTTTTGGTTTGAAAGTTTACCACCAGCAAAACAAATCCTTTTGATAGCAGATTACAATTTAACGAATACAGATCCCAAAAAATTGAAAGCACAAAAGCAGGCTATAATGTACAACAAAATTAAAGAGCGGCAAAACATAATTAGATCCGAGGGTGTGAAAAATGAAAATACAAGCGGGTGATAAAAATCTAGAGAAAATGATTCAAAGGGCTTTATTTGATCAGCTTAAAAAGGCCCATCCAATAATGATTAAGACAATCAAAAAAGAAATCAATGAGGTAGAGAAAGAAGCCAAAAAGAATTGGCCTATTCGACAGGAAAAATATGGGCAATCCCAAGGGTCTAGAAACAAATTTGTAAAGGGATTACAGGTAACAAAAACGAAAGTTGAGGGCTTTATTGAAAACCGAGCTCCATACGCATATGCGATTAAAGCAGGTAGAGAATCAGATACAACAGTGAAACCGGGTAAAAGGGTAGCCGATGTTTTATTGGTTGACCCCATCAAAAAAGCAGCAAAAAAAGCGTCTAAAGAGATTGGAAAAAAGATTATTGAGCAGGTGAAAAATGGCTGATTTGAACAAAACCATAAAAATAATCCTGAAAGGCGAATCCGACAAGCTAAATAAATCCATTGGATCTGCAAACGCATCTTTTGCAAAGTTTGCCAAAGGAGCCGCAGCCGCAGGAGCGGCGATAGTAGCGGTAGGGAGCGCCATTTTTAAGATGAATCAGAAAGTGGCTAATATGGTTAATCTCCTTTCTGATGCTCAAAGTAAGACCGGTATCAATATTTCTACCCTCCAGGGACTCAAGCTCGCTGCGGAAGGCTCAGGGCGGTCGTTTGAGTCTATTGAGGGAGGGCTCATACGCTTTCAATCAGCGATCAATATGGCGAGCCAAGGAACGGGGAGACAAGCCGAAGCCTTTCAAAAGCTAGGGGTACAGGTAACAAATGCAGATGGTAGTTTACGCGATGCCAATAGCGTATTTAATGATAGCATACAGGCGCTATCCGATATGGGAGAGGGGATAGACCGTAATAGTACCGCAATTGACCTCTTTGGCCGCACAGCTGGAGCAGCTCTTATTCAGTCAGGCGCAATAACGAATATGGAAGCCTTCAATGAACGTGTTGCTGAGTTTGGCCTAAAAACAGGCCCAGCAGCCCGCGAAGAGGCAGCAAAATGGCAACGCGCAATGGCTGATATGCGTATGGTAATCGAAAGAGCAATACAGGATATCGTAGCCTATTTAACCGGAGGAGGAAGCCTATCGGAGGCGGTAGTAAAAGCCACCGGTAAATTTATTTTCATGAAAACTGTCGTGGGTGATGTAATGCGCGCTATCGGCGCGGTGATGAAAAGCGTAATTGGATCTGTAACCTCTGTAGCGCTTGCTTTAGGGCAAATTAAATTTGAAAAAATTACCAGTGCAGTAACTACACTGGGAAAGGGTGTCGCGGGAATAGCCGCAGGGAAAGTGTTATCTCCGGATACTTGGGTAAACTTAGCCCAAGGATTCAAAAAAATGAATGCCATCAACCAAGAAGTAGGGCGGGTAGCAGGAAAATTATCGGCCGCAGTTAATGTAGAAACCGCTGACGCAATCGATAAATTAGGCAATACCCTAGGGCGCGCTGAAGCCGCATCCAAAAGATTTATTAAGGGCGCCAGTTTAGGAGGGGGAAGGGTAACCGGTGCTGGTGGTAAAGGGGGCGCGGGTGGCGGCGGCGCCGGAGGCGAAGACGGCGGCGCCGGTGGCGCTGCAGCCGCAGCCGCGAAAGAAGCGGAAACCCTGAAAAGATTACAGCAAGAAGTTGACGCCATTATAAGCAAAAATGCAGAGAAACATCTTACTGAAGAACAGAAAATCACGAAAGAATATCAAGCGCAAATTGATAGGCTTAAAAAAATCACTGAAGAATCTAAAGGGAAAATTAATACCACCATCGAGCAAGCCAAAATTGAAAAGGACATGCAAAATGAGATTTTCGAATTAAGAAAATCAAATGAAGAAAAATTGATGGAATTACAAAGAACAGCTCAACAAGAACTAATGCAAGGAAACCAAGAGATAATTTTAAGCATGATCGATGGGATGAAAAATTATGGTTTAACGGCTACAGGTTGGCTTTCTGACTGGGGATCTGCAGTTACTACAATCATGAAAAATAATGGCTCATTGGTAGGCAAACAAGCACGACGAATGCATGCATTGAATCAAGCCGCACAAATCGGCGATATCCTTGTAAATAAAGCTAGCGCGGTATTCGCCAATTATGCAAAGTTTGGGCCAGGTTTAGGGACTATTTTGAATGCTCCTTTAATCGCGTTAGCCGCCGCACAAATAACTGCAATCAAAAGCACTCCTCCACCAAAATTTCACCAAGGAGGGGTAGTGCAAGGGCCAGACGTAGTAAATGCCAACCTATTACGCGGGGAAATGGTTCTTGATAGGGCCACAACCCAAAGGATAGGAGGCCCTTCTGGTGTGCAGAACTTAGGTCAACCTAAAATAATCATAGCCAACCCATTTAAACACTTTGATAGATTCACAGCCGCATCTATGAGAGGCGATTCTCGCATACGTGAGTTAGTGGAAAGTCCTAGCGGACGGAGGGGATTCTGATGGGAATTGATAGATCACCAGCAAACCAAAGGGGATTTTTAATCCCGTTGCCATTTACGGATCAGGATATTTGGGATGCGGAAAGCACGCATACAACAGCGGAAAAGCAAGCAGGGCCCGCATTGCCATATGGAAATGAAAAGTTGATTATCAACACAAGTGGAGCCCAAACGGACGAGCTCGATTTAAAAACCCAAAATGCGGGAACACCTGGTAAAAACCGCGCGGGATTTATATGGAAAAGGGCAATGGATACCAATTTTTATGGTGATAACAGCTTGAATTCTATTAATGATTACAAGCTGTTGAAGTTGCAAAGATCTGTGGCGCCCACAGCTAGTTATGGGCCACCTTCATGTTGTCCGCTTGTCAATGGTGATTTGTTAATGGCCTATTCTTCTACTGAAACAGGTGGGAATAATGGGATAATGGTTAAGCGGATGAAGGCGGATGAATCTACTTTTTCAGCGGGAACATTGGCTTTTAATTCGTTAGATTTTCTTTCCACTGGAACGGCTAGCTATCCCGCGATGGTACAGCTACCAGATGAAAGTGTGCTGTTAATTCATTGGATAAATTACACATCAGCAGTATCCGCAAATCTAGCCAATTTGTATGTACATCGATCCACCGACAACGGCGTAAATTGGAATCTTATTTCAGAAGGTGCTCTTGATGAGGACATCTCCACCAGCACATATACGTTAGGGAAAATCTTTGTAGAATTTTACAATGGCCAATTATTGCTCATTGGAGATGTCACAAAAACAGGCGCGGCCAATGGAGACGATTTATTGCAAGCAGCTTCCATTAATGAAGGTGTAAGCTGGAAAACTATTGAGATTGGACAAACAAAAGAATATTTTAAGCCTTCATTATGTGTTACAAAAAATGGCTTCTTTTTGTCCTTTATTACGCGTACAGTTTTAAACCAATCAAGAGGAGCATGTCGAATTTTGCCAAATGCTTTTTTTCCAATTTCAGATTTGGTTTTTGAAGAATTGACTAATTATGATGTGGGAGAATGGGATAATGCAGCAAAATTATTTATTGAAGGTGAGCACATAACTTGGGTAGATGATGAGGATAATATCTTTGCAGTATTCAAAAATCTATCTACCCAAAATAATACTTATGGAGGAAATGGGGGATTATGGATGGTAATATCTCCAAATGATGGAGAAAATTGGTACCGGGTAGGAGAATCCCCTTTGTACCCAACCACCGACCCAACCACCAATAATATCAGTAGCTACATTTTTTCCCAAGATGATGATAATTTTTATTTGCGAGATTTATCTGCTTGTACTGCAAAGGGACGCAGTTGGATATTTTCACGATACGTCACCAGTGCGGGAACAAATGATAACAGTATTCTTTATTTTTCAATGAGGGGCTATTCCTCAATCACATTACCCGGCAAGACGAGCAATCCAACTATTTATCAAGAGTTTGGGTGGAATCATACGTATCTTCCATTTGAATTGCCTGTTTCATTATCAACTTGGACGGAAACAAAAGCCGGAGCGCCAACGGTAGAAATCACCACCGACGGGCTAAAAATAAACACTTCAACCACAACAAACCAAACCTATCAATACGCTTTTTCTCCAGATTTGGGTAGTACGGATCCGGGAATTGTTGCGCGGTTTGTTGTCCGGTCTGTATCCGGAGGGACTACCACAGCAAACGAAAGAGCGGTAATTATTTATAATTCAGATGCGGCTCATAGCTACAAGGTAGTATTTCGATTTTCTCCGACACAGATATTAATGAGGGATGATCTAGCAGGAAGCAGCTTAGCCACAGTGACGCCCAGCCCAAGCACAATAATTACTGATATAGGGGTGGAAATATTGGTAGCAATGGGAAATGGTAAAATTAGCGCATGGTTTCGAAGCAATGATCATATTGATGCAAAGGGCTGGAATGAAATTGGTGTAAACCTAACGATAAGCGATGGAGGAGCTGCAGCCGCAAATTACCTATCATTTGGAAACATGGTGGCACCAACGGCGGGAACGGTAGATTCTTATTTCGGGGAATTTTGCATTGCCTATCCAAAAAGCGCCGGGGGAAAATATTTTCCGAATTTGGCGGATGGGTTTGGAACACCTGGAGATCTTAAAGGAAAGCTTTATCCGGGATATGGAAGCAACACATTTGTACATAATGGCCTATTTCTTTCCACTATGGATGGGCCAGCATTCAAAGGGGATGAGTTCGCAATTAATCCCCAGTCTAACTATGGAATTGAAAACATTTTCCATAGCCAATCCCCATCTCCTCAAAATGGGTGGAGATCAACAGCCGTAACGAGTGGAACAGTACCCTCTGAATTTATCCCGCTTCAGCTCGATGCCAATAACGAAAATATTCAATTCATGAGCGATGTTTACGGAATTCATATGGAGGGAATTAACTTTGAGGAATTTAAAATCGAGGGATACAATGCAAGCACATCTAGCTGGGTTGTAATCGCGACAATAAACACAGGTATTAATGTAAAATCCTACCGATTGGGAAACCGATTAAGGGCGGATTCCACAGGCGCGGCGCCATATCCCTATTTTTTCCATAATGAGCTCGAGGGGTGGATAGCAGACTTAGGGAGTGTGCAGCGCAGGATAAAAACAAATAGTGAAGGATCATGGAGAGGACTATCACAACCACGCCCAGCAATAATCCAATTAATGGATACGGAAAACACCGACCCAGCAAATCCCAACACAAAATTAATCCCCGACAAAGTGAGCGTTGTCTTTAATCTTAATAGCGATCAATACAGCGCAATAGGAATCCGCATATCAACCCAAAATACCATTACAAACGATTTTCGAATTGGCCATTTGAGCATTGGACCAGTCCATATTATTGCTCCCCAATATGCGAGGGGTAGATCAATCAGTTTCACAGCAAATACCCAAGAGTTTGAACAATCAGACGGGATAATTAGAACACGAAACCGAGGGATAGGAAAGCGATCGTATAGGGTAGCATGGAGTGAACCAATTGATACCAGCGCATTCTTTCCTTATGATGGGAGCCCAGATCCGGATTATTGGAGATTGGGCACCAGTGCCGGTTCCCAAGCAGTGGCCAGCTATGGCGGGGCACCATACAACTTTCTTGGCTACATCCGACATATCAAAGGGACCGATCGGCCTGTGGTTTACCTGCCAAAAATAGATTATGCAAACAGCCTAGCCGAAGAAATAAGAGTAATGAATCGCTATAATCAACATGCTCTTTGCTATATGGGAAATGATGTCAGTATCGAAAATGTAATTGGAGATGAATTTTTAAGCGATAACAAGGGAGAGGCCTTTAGAATCTCCACTATCTCATTAACTGAGGTGATTTAAATGAATCGGATTAATCGATCGGATTTGTTAGGCTCTACTCCTGTTTTTTTATTGGAGATTCAATGGAATGGCAGAACATTTCACTTCTCTACTTTCCCGATCGATATCTTAAAAGATAATGGAGAATCAATTCACTTTTCAGGGGGCTTAGCAGATCCCGAGCTCAAAGAATCTATCAGTGATTTAAACCGATCACCACAAGCAAACACATTATCACTGGAGTTAATTTTCCCAATTAATTTGGTTCAGGAATTTTTTGAATTTGGGCGCTTATTGGACATTGCCACAGGTGAATTATCCCTCGTAACAGAAAGGGAGGGCTCCATAGTCCAAACCTATGAAAAGCGGATGCGGATTTTTAGCGGGAGAGTGATTCAGCCCATTATTGGAGACCCGGATCAACCTAGCGGCTATTGTGCTTTAACAATTGAAAGAAATGCAAACAATGAGCCGCAAACCATAATTAAACCAGATGGTATTTTTCGGGGAAATGGTAGCTATATCAGTCCATCCGATTTAACAGGATTTTCTAATGGAAAAGCCTATCCAATAGTATTTGGAAACCCCAATGAATATGTGCCGTTTATAAGTTCCGCAGCGGGCCCCCTTGAAAAGTATCAAAGCTATCCCACACCGGCTTTTTTGATTTGGAGAGAACAGCCAGCAACTCCGACAAATAATTATGATGATCTATTTCGGTTATGCATAGCCGGACATTCAGTGGAGGCAACTACATGCCTAATTCGCGATTACAAGGGCAACATAAAGGATAATGTCCCTATTTTGGAAGCTACCACCAGACAGGGTAAAGTAATTTCTTATGTAGAATTACGATTTTGGTTTTTGGCAACTTTAATCGATGGCATTGTGAATCCATGGATGGAGGGGGCCAGTGGAAGTTATGGCGATGCCAAAACAGATAATCCCGAATATTTTGTTTCCTGGACAAATGGCGGGGGGATGAAAAATCCCTATGGAGAGGGATATCTGGAAGGCGCCGGAGATATTATTTTATATTTTTTGAATCTTACAAATATAGAAATTGATAATCAAGCATGGGCTAACGTCTCTGGTTTTTTAAATGGTTATAAATTTGGTGGTTATGTCGATGATCCGGAGGCTACAGCGTACAAATTTCTACAAGATAATATTTTTCCATTTGTTCCAGTACATGCAACCAATAGCGCAAAAGGATTAAGGCCTGTAATACCATTGCTCTATTATTCGCAATATCCACAGCCAGTTTTAGAAATGGATTTGGGTACAGGTTTTTATTTAAATTCAGCCATAGAATATTCCAGTGAGCCCGATGATATCGAAAATAGAATAATGATGAATTATGCTTTTTGCCTATTTCGCAAAAATAATCCTGCGGGATTGCTAGTCGATGGAAATCTAGATGATCATACAGCGCAAAGGACTAACACCGAATTAGCCCAACTTTCATATCATAGATATGGCGATAGATACAAAGAAATTATTGTGTCATATGTGTATGAATTTGAAACAGCAATGAAGATTTTAATGTATCGATTGAGAAGAAGAGCATTACCAAAAATGAGAATAGAGATTCAAGCTGATCCGGTGTATGGGTGGATTCAATTGGGCGATGTAATCAGCATAACAAGCACTGAATTGTATATGGGAAATTTTCGAGGTATGATAATGGAGAAATCCTACTCTGAGGGGGCCTGGGTCTTCATAGTTGAATTGGAAAACAGCGTGATATTGCAGGAGCGAAAATAATGGCGTTAATTTTTTTAGATAGGCAACACAGTGGAAACCCCGGTAGGCGTTCCAGCTTGGGAGCGGTTGACGATTTGGACGGCGATGGAAAGAAAGAAATTCATGAAGCTGAAGCGATATGGACTGCGCGCTATTTATTGGCTTGTGAAATCCGATTGAGACAGCTGGGCCATGATGTAATT
>CEUX01085663.1_pt1 | contig 10835 bp, 15 predicted proteins | sample 531361 | NCBI WGS metagenome assembly CEUX01 (sample SAMEA2622736, study PRJEB7988) | marine metagenome | isolation source: saline water (ENVO:00002010), including
AAATGTTTTTTCCACTCATTAAAATCTTTATGCCAAGTATCTTCCACGTCTTGTTTTGATACCCATTCTAATGCTTGTTCGTGTGTTATCTCTTTTATTATCATAATAGTATACCCCAACTATTATCTTTCTTTTTTATATTACCAATTAAATGTATTCTATCTTCCCTAGAAGCATTAATAGCTGTATGTTTTTTAGAAGTATTAACTATATAATAATTTCCATCTGCAGGATATCTAATAAGCTCTTCATCAACTATAAAAAAACAATTTTCGTTGGTGATAATAGGTATATGAAATCTTTTACCTTGGTCTCTATGGTAGGTATAACAAGTTTTTCTTTTTAGATTCATTAATCTAACTCTATATAAATCGTGTTCTTTAATAATAGAGTTTATATAAGGTATATCAAATAAAGGATATGTAAATTCTATTTCTTTTTCAGGTAAGTCTATTGCCTTACCAATACCAGCAAAAGGATCTTTGATAGTTTTTGTACCTTGTAGACAAATTTGTTCGTCCCATTTAGGTAAAGTTTTTATCTCATCTTTTATTTTATTCAAATCATACATTTTAATTTTTCAACCAATTCAATATCTATTTTAGATAACCATTTTTCATAACTAAATATTTCATAGTCTTTATATTTATCTGTTCTAAATCTAGCCCATTTCCAATCAAACGCAATTAATTGATTACCATTCATTGTCATATTACTTAATGCACCATTTAATTTATATACATTTTTCTCTTTAAAAAATTTGTACATATCTATTACTTGTTGAGTATCAGGTTTTATTTTTGATGTCATTAAATCTGGACCATAGTATCGTGTGATAACATAGTTATCTCCAACTTCTTCTAATTCAGGTACCCACTTACTCTTTAAATAGTTTAACCAAAAGACTTCATTTTTCAAAAAAGCAAAATTGTCTTCGCCTTTATAATCAAAAGTTTTTTTGATATATTTTTTACCATTGTCTTTTAATAATTTTTCAATCATATAAACACTCCATTAAATCTTTATTCCATATTTTTGTCCAATCTAACTTTCTATGTTTAGATAAACTATTCAGATAATCTATAATCTTTTGTTTAACTCTTAAAGGTTCTCTAGTAAATTCTGTAAAGAATAATTTATTACGGTCTTCATAACCAGTATAGTTATCTTGTAATTGTTTCTTATATTCATTTTTTAAATTTCTAACTGATAAAAATTTAGGATGGTCTACATAAGATTCTGTACACACATCATAGCCTTTATAATATTGTTTTATAATATCTAAATCAAATATATTTAAAAGTTGAACGGTAACATTAACTCTATTAACATTATCTTTATACTTTTCTAAATTTTTTTCAAATAAATCTACGTCTATAGGATATCTAATAAATCCTAATTTATCTTTTATATGGTCGCAAGATACATTTAATCTAATCTTTTTATATTTTTCTAATAAATGTTCATAAGTATATTTCTTATAATTTAAATTAGTCAAGTTAGTATCAAATACTAAATTAATATTTTTAGCATATTCTTTTGGTATATCATCAACTAAAAACTGCCAAACTTTAGGTATTTGAAATGGCTCTCCTCCTGTAATTTGTATCTGACTTATTCTTTCTATATTCTCAATAATATTATTTTTAAATAATTGATAAGATTTATAATCTAAATTCTCATACACAGGATTATTATAACTAGCATAAAGGTCTTTATATAAACCTATATCTTTTAATTCTTTTGTTCTAGTTGTTGAGTTATAAGGATGACACATCAAACAACCTAGATTACAATGGTTACCAAAATGTCTTAACTTAAATCTTACTTTCTCAACCTTAACAGGTAATGTTTCAAATCTTCTTTCGTAAATATATCTATTTCTATTTGAATAGCCTGTTTCTTTTTCTTCTTTATAACATCTTTTGCATTGAGCAATGTTTTCTCCTTTTAAAGACTTATCTCTTATTTCGTCCATCTCTTTTGATAAAAAGAACTCAAAAGGTTCGTGTGTCTTTTGTTTATATTTTTTATCTAATGGATGTCCTCTTTCAGCAAAACAACATAGATTATAACAATCATCAGCATTGCTACTATAAATTGTATCAAATAATACAGGACAATAAGTTTTATTCATTATGATTTAATTGTTCCTTCTGGATATTTTTTAATAACATTAATCTTATCACCTTCACATTTTATTTTACATATAGGTGGTAGTTTTTCATAATTACTTTCTTTTAAATCTTTTTTAAACTCTTGCCATTCATCTGAATAAATTACATCACTAATCTTTTCAACATTATCTAAATGAAATTTATCTTTAATTAATTTTTTAAAATTTTTATCTTCTAAAGTTGGAGGTTGGTCACACCAACAACAAGGTAATAAAAACCCTTGAGCATTAACAGCAGCTTCCATTCTACCAAAACATTTAGGTTTTAAATTGCTCAATGTAACCTCCTTCACTTAAATTTTTTCTGTCTATAATTTGTTTAAATTCTAAATTATGTTTTGTTGCTAAATTCATTGCTTCATTAAGATATTTTAAATTAAAATCCATAAGAATATATTGCCATACAGGTCTTTTATTTAAATACTTTTTAGCTTCTAACATTATATCAAACAACTTTACACCATCTTGATTAATTCTGTAAGTATGACTTACCTCTGGCACTCCATCAATACCAAATAACCATCTAGCGTCTGGATTTGTTTTAAATGCTTTTATAAACCATTCTTTTGATTTATAGCCTGAAGCAGTATGTATTACTGCCATTATATTTTTTTCTTTCATTATATTTAAAAAAGTAATTAATTTAGGATGATGTATTGGATCTGAAACTTGACCACAAAAATTTACTTGTTTATAATGACTAATAATTTTATTAAAAACTTCTAATGACATATCTTTACCAGGAACCTTTAAACCTTTATTTCTATACCATACTTGTCTTGAACAAGAATGGCATTCTAAAGGACATCTATTAGATATATCAATATTTACTCTCCATCTTTCATCAAAATTATTACTTATAGAAGTCATTTATATCTTCCCAATCGTGTGGTTTATTTGTAGAGTGTGTAAAGTGTACCATCTTTATATCAGGATGAAACTCACCACCTAAATAGATATAATCATTACCAGTTACCTCGTAATATTGTCTTTGTATTTTTGCTTTCCATTCAATCAAATCAAAATTTTTAACTCCTATATCTTCTTTAGCACACCATCTAGTAACCCAACTTTCAGGTACAGTAATTACTTCTAATCTTTCATTGGCACTATCCTCTACAAAATATTGTTCACCATTAACAGGACCTTTTGCAATACCTTTTGATATATAATATTTTTGCCAATATATTGGTTGTTGCATAAATCTATCGTAAATATATTTACAATCTTTAGGATAGTACTTAAAGAAACCTCCATTAATCTTATGTTTCTTACCACTTGTATCTCTCCACCAACCAGGTATTGCTAGAAATTGTCCTTTCTTTATAGGATAATCAAATAACTTTTTATAATCATTTACTAATATAACATCAATGTCCATTACAACAACAGGCTCATCTATATCTAAATTCATAGCATACATTTTATTCCATTGTAATTGTATCTTATCATTGATAGGTTCTCTAACCCATATAAATTCGTGTTCTGGTAATTTACTTTCTAAATACTTTTCATATTCAGGACCATACTTATCACCTATTCTAACAGCAACTATTTTCATTTAATTCCTCCATCATACATACCAAATGCCCAAAACTTTTCATAACACCAATAACATTTTTTACAAGGTAATTCTTTTTTTGATCCGTGATTATTATATTCTATACAACTAATTGTTTCTTTGAATATATCCATTAAATTATATTTCTTCCACATTTCTGCAATATAACTCTTATCTAAATGATAGAAAGGTAAATAATGTTTAGGTCCTATTAAAGGATTTAATCTTCCACTTCTTCTTTCTTCATATACAACATTTGAATCTTTTAAAACTTCCATTGGAGGATTACTAGTAGAACCACAAACCATATAGTCAACATCTCCATTTTCAAATCTTTTTTCTTCATAATATTTACTTGCTAATATTTTAGCTTGTCCTGTATTACCATCTTCTTTTATTGGTAAATCACCAGGCGTTTTAATTGCTTCTAATTTCCATTTAGAGCCTTTTGTACAATAATCAACTGAATCAATTAAAGGTTCTGTTATATTTTTATTAGGTAAAATGGAATTAAAATACTCAACAATTTTAAACAAACTAGGTTTTTGACCTGGGTATTGTGATTCTTCCATATGATATGGAATAATTTTTCTATTAGGAAAACATAATGCTGTTAAGTAAAGTGCTAAACTAGAATCTGTTCCACTAGAAGTACTTACTGCTACTTTATTTTTTTCTGATATATCGTGTTGAAAAAAATCTATAGTTTTATTTTTAACTTTTATTTCCATTCTATAATTTCATTATAATTAGGTTTTGATACATAACTTACGTGTCTTCTTTGAGATTTATCTTGATAACCAATACCTAATAAAAATGCAATATCTTTTTTAGGTTGTTTAGATTTTAACAATATATCAGTAGGCATTATTTCATCATAAAAGAAACATCTACAGAAAGAAGCATTTAATCCTTGTTCAGTACACAAATAAGCAGTTGTTATACCGTGCATTGATGATTGAATAATCCAATCCATATCTTGTTTATTACTTTTTTGTTGTTTAAATATTTTTTCAAGATTACCTGATTTATTATAAGTTGATTCTAATTGACTTTTAGTTTTAAAATCAGGTTGATGTGTATACACTAATAGATATGGTGCTAAAACCTGTGTATTAAAATTACAATCTTCTACTTTAGGATAACCTTTTCTAGCATTTTCTTTTGAAGTCCACCTATCGTAGATGTCTTCTAATTTTCTAAAATTTTCTATTGTAGGATTTTCTCTAAAGAAATCTTTACCTTCGCCACCTACTGAACAAATACCTATCCATCTTTTTTCTTCTTTATGTTCAGGACCCCATACATTTATTTTATATCTATAAAAGTTATTTTTATGAGGAGTTAATTTATGTGCTTCTTGCAATATATTATCTATTACAGATTTTTCTGGTACTTCATCTGTAAAGAATTGTGTATTGTGTCGTTGTTTCATTATATCTGCTAAACTAGACATTTTTCTTTCTCCTTGTTCCAATTACCATATATCTATCATAACTAACAAAAGGTTTTACATATGCTCTTACATTATCTAACTTATCAGTATATCTATTTCTAAATTCATTTATATCTTCACTTATGTTAATATGTTGGTTGCAATCTTTATAATTATTACTTTGCAAAACAACTAGTGTATCCGAATGCAATCTATCTACTACGTGGTCAATATCTTTTTGATTTAAATGTTCGCAAGAGGTACAAGTAACCAAAGCAAATTTATTTAAATAATCATACTTTAATTTTCTAATATCTTTGTATTTGTAATTTACAAAAGTTGCTCTACCTGATTTTAAATTTTCTGCGTCTTTAGGCGCAAACAATATTCTTCCTACGTTCTTTGCTAAAGGATCATAGTCAAGTGTATCAATACTATTTATTTTTTGTAATTTAAATTCTTCTATTAAAATATACGCAAGAACACCATACCAACCCGCTAATACTAATGCGTCAATTCCTTTTTCACTAGTCTTATCTCTAAAATCAAATTTATATTCATTTAGTTTTTCAACTAACCAGTATTTACTTTTTTGTTGATTATCATTTAAAGAATTACAAGCGTCTGTAAACCTTTCAGGATACTTTTTCGCTAAACTATTTAAAATATTAATCGTCTTCTTGTCGTATATCATTGTACTTTCCATTGTATATCATAATTGTGTTTGTCTTAACATCTTCTTGCCAACTAGATATTTCTTCTGTATTAAACGTTCTATATTTTAAACTTAATCTATTTCTTTCATTAAAAATAAATCTATCAATACCTGTATATAGTCTTAAATATAAATCTTTTTTCTCCATAAACTTTTCAAATATATCGTATGAATTAGACCAACGCATAATAGAACTATTGATTAAAGTATTATTTCTAAATTTAAATCTATCATCTGACTTTAAAGCTTTCCAATTCATAGAGTTTATTAATGTTAGTTTATTAAAGTCTTCATCATTCCAAACTAAAAAATCAATGTTGCCATTTATTTCTATATCTAAATCAAAATATAAACACTTACCTACTTTTTCAAATAAAGATAATTTATGCCATACACCTTTCAATTCAGGATATTCTAATCCTTCATCATAATCCATTTCAGGCATATCTGTTAAACAAGTAAACTTATGAGGAACTGTAAGATGTTTTGCAACAGAAGATTTTAATTTTTCTACAAAACTTCTATCGTATTTTGTTCCCCATTTTACACAATAAACATTAATCATTAACTATCTCACTATAATATTTTAAAATTTCTAAAGGTGTTTTTGCTTTTCTAATTTTTGCTTTTAATTCATTATTTGTACTTTTCTTTACTTGTTCTAACTCAAATATTCTAACTTTAAAAGCGAACATAATATCAAGATGTAATTTTTCTTCTTTATTAAATTCTATTATACCTTTTGTAAAATCTTCTATATTAGTTTTATGAGTTTGATTTACTATAGCCTTTTTTTGTGCATTTACTATATCTCTAATTTGTTTTGCATAAACAGCATTTCTATTTAATGTAGACTGTGCTATTTTTTCTGAACTATATTCAGATATTAAATCTTTATAATTTTGATCCTCATAATCAACTGGCAAATAAAAAGCAACAGCTTTATCACCTTCTCTATAGATAACTTCAATAGTATCATTTTCGGAATTAGAGTAATATGCTTCAATTATTTTTTTAGAAAAAACAGCCATTAGTTTGTTATCCTATTCTTTGTTATATAATCTTTCAATTCTACTTTTGCTTTCCAACCTAAAGTATTTAAAAATTCTACATTTGCTTTATTATCTATTCTTTCTCCTTCATCACCTAGTTGTTGTTTAGATACATCAATTGAAAAATAATTTATTATATCAGTTAATCTATGAGATACTCCTGTGCCTATTTCAACTACATCTCCATAAGGAATTAAATTATCTTCTTGATTCATTAATGTTTCAATCGCTGTACATATATCATCTACGTGAATAAAATCTCTCCAATGGTTTGTATTAATATAAGGAACATCATTTCTTAATATTCTAGGTATTAACATTTTATCTCTTGCTTGTGGACCATATACTGTAGTAAATCTCATACCTACTGATTTTTTTGGTGCAATTTGTTCCATAGAATATTTACTCATTGCATATGGATTTCTCCAAGGTTCAGCAGCTGTGCTTGAACTTGCATAAAGTATTTTTGTGTCTTTGAAGTGGTCAAATAATCTTTGACTTGCGATAACGTTTTGTCTCCAATAATCTGTAGGTCTTTCAAAACTATCTCTAACACCAGATAGTCCTGCTAGATGTATTACATAATCTACAGCGTATTTTAAATTACAAGATAATAGATTACTACCTATATCTCTATCTATTGGAATTATTTTATGTTTGTCTTTAAAAAAGTTAGAAAGATTTTTACCTATAAATCCTTCAGCACCTGTTAATAATATATTCATAACAATATTTATATCTCATTTTTAACTCTTACTTATTCGTAAATAATATGTATTCGCTGTTGTAGGAGAACCATTTGGAAACTCTTGAGCTCTATAATCATTTGTTCCTACAAACCTTGTTTGATAATTTCCTGTTCCAGTTAATATTGTGTCTGCAATACCAGAACCTCTGGTAACACCTGAACCTGTTGTTCCTAAATTATAACTTATATTATATCCGTTACCACCTTGATGTACTTCGTATCTAATAGCGTCTTGTAATAATGTATTTAAATTTGTAGTAGAATATTCTTGTAAATGATTTCCACCTGTAATATAAAGTGGTGTTCTTGAAGGCGCATTATTAACACCATCTATTCTTTGTAAGTAGTAAGAATTAATTGTAGTTGGTTGGTCTAAAGTTTCTGGAATACCTCCAGATGTATAAGCAGCTGTATCTGCTTGAGTATTTAAAAATATAGGTGTTGAACTTACTAACGTTGAACCTGATACCGATGTTGATGTTGAAATATGATAAGTACCTGCTTGTTGAGAAGTTGTTCCTGCACCTGATATTAAATTAGCTGCTGGAAATACAAACGTATCTTTAAAATCTTGTAAAGTCATTGCTTGTATATCGTCATCACTTCTCTTATAACACATATACGTTTTTCCTGAATCAGATGGAGCTGTTGTTGTTCCAGAAGATAAACTTAATCTATCATAACTAATAGTTACCGAACCAGGTTCATCTGTTGTTGCCTCACTAGGAAACGCTGAAGCGTCTGAGGACATAGCACCTGCTGTTTGTCTTGTATCAGTTATTGTTCCTAAATTACCACCAGTTGCAACAACTGATAATATTACTGAAGGATTTAATGAGTATTGATAAATTGTTTGTGCGATATATTCATCTACTTCAGCACTTGTCATTTCTTTCAAGTCGCCGCCATCATAGTATAAAGGAGCTCTTACTGCCATTGTTTATCTCCTATGTAGAACTGCCAACAATTGTCTTTTGCGCTACTCCCGCTGAATTGTATATAGTTAATGATACCGAAGTTGAAAAAATACTTCCTGTTGCATAATTAGATGTACCACTTAAAATAACTGTTCCACTTGCGTCAGGAAAAGTTATAGTTTGATTTGAAGTAGGATCAGTCATTCTTAAAGTTGTGTAAATACTATTTCCTGTTGTATCTCCAGAAAATAAAATATCTTTACTCATAATAGTTGGAACTGATCCAAATACTGTATAACCTGATGTTGATTCAATATTGTTTGAGCCTGCAGGATTAATTGTGGTAACACCCATTTTAGCAGGACCATTAACTTGCATACCATCAGCAATTTTTAATTCTGTTGAATCAGTAGAACTGATTTCATTACCTGCAATTTGTATTGTTCCTATTGTTTGTGTACCAGAACCTGAAACTGTTAGATTACCTGCAACACCAACATCTCCTCCAACACTTGAAATATGTCCAGTAACCGTTAAGTTATTTGGTATGGTTACATTATTTGTAAAACCAATTGTCAATGTATCTGGTGATGATACAACTGCTGTTATTTGATTAGATGTACCAAAAAATCTAGCTGTTTGACCTGCACCAACTTGCTGTACTGTTGAAGAGGAATCTTCCATTCTCCAACCTTCAGCGGCACCAATCTGAGCAGACAATTCATTAACAGCACCGATAACGGTTGTTGCTGATATTGAAGCGTCTAGTGTACCTATATCACCAAAATCTTGAGCAGACAGAGCATTAAACTCCTGTCTAAATGTTTCTAGTGTATCTGTTATTGCTATTTGTCTTGCAGCCATTTTACTTTATTAATCCTTTAATTAAATCTTTTATTTCTCTTAATTCTGCTTTTAAAATATTTATCTCTCCACACACAGCTCTCATTTTATCACCATCTATTTCTCTTTGTTTAACTCTTTTCATATAAACACTATACTCATTACTTGTACGTACAATAGCATTTGTTTGTGTATCTCTTACTAAATCACTATGTCCTTCAACTTTTAATACAGCCATTTTCTTATATTGCCAATGCAATTCCTCTCATATCTTTTATTCTAGGTGCGTATGATGATATAGTACCTTTCATTATAATTTTAATTTGGAATGAAGTGAAATCATTTAATCCACTTGCTGAATATTTGTATTCTCTAAATGTATCATTATCTTCAGCAGGTGCAATTGCAATATCTTCGCTACCATCATTGTTAAATGGTAACCAATTTATATCTTCTATTTTTCTTGTTTCAGAAGGACCAGACGTTCTATAATAAACTTTTATTTCTGAACTTGAACGTATATTAGCAGACAATCTTATATCAAGAGCCTGTGAGTTATTTTCTAAAACAATAGGTCTAGTTAAATAAACTCCAGCAGTTGACGTACCTGTGTTTGCTGTATCAGCAACAAAGTCTGGTGTATTACCAGAACTTGGACTATTTAATCTATTTGCAATTACATAAGCACTTGCTCTTTGTAAATCTATAAATGGTGATAGTTTAGTATTTGTAGTTGACATTTCAACATCTATATAAAAAGATTTTTTACCATTCATTTCGTTTGTTTCATTAACTTGACTTGCAATCATACCAGGCGCTGTCATATAGATATTATCATTTGCAACAATAGAACTTGCATTTGCAACAGAAGTTGTACTAAATTCTGATTCAGAACCGTGTACTGATTTACCAGTTGTTGGTCTCATTTTAAAAGATATATTTGTTCCTGGTAAACTCATTGTTGCAATATTTAAATTTAAAACATCAAATAATCTATTTTGTGTAGCTGTTACCGCATTACTTCCAATATCTCCTGAAGCAGTTGCGTTTGTAGAACCAGGTATTTGTATATCATAACTATCTAGGGTTACGTTTGAAATACTTGTATATGTTCCATTAATTGAACTATGTGCTAATCCGTTGTAAGTTCCTGAAGGCACTCCTGCGATGGTAACGTTATTAGATGTACCGTGCATCCCGTGGTTTGGATGGTAAACTCTAACAACATCTGATCCGTTTGTTGTTCTAATTGGATTATTTTTAAGTGTTCTTGCTGGTAAAGATTCATTAACAAGTGTAATCTTAGCAATACCACTTGAATATTCTGCTCTGTTTAATGTAAATTTAACATCTTCGTTTTGTTCAGCAGTCCAAGTTGAACCGTTTTG
>CEUX01021951.1_pt1 | contig 10831 bp, 8 predicted proteins | sample 531361 | NCBI WGS metagenome assembly CEUX01 (sample SAMEA2622736, study PRJEB7988) | marine metagenome | isolation source: saline water (ENVO:00002010), including
CAAGCTGGTAGTGTTGGCCGCAATCGATGCAGTCGATTTGCCAGTAGCTATGCTTGCCTGCGCGACGGCAGCGGCTGTCTTTCTTGCTTGTACGGCGCGGTACATAGCAAGAGGCTGCATGGCGATGTAGGCCACTGCAAGGGCGCCCAATATCGTGCTTAGACGCTTCGTCCATCGAACAACTGCCTCAATATATCCCGGCACGTTTTTCAAGAATTCCATTAAACCTTGGCCGCCGCCAATTAGTGCCAGTAATTCATCTGCATTTTGAGCTAATACAGCTTGCAGTTGTTCCATGAAAGTTTGAACTGTTTTGGAGTTTTCTGCGAGGGCTTCTTGCTCTTCTGCAGTCTTCATCGTTGAGCCGGCAAGCAAATCTTGTCTTCCTGACATGACAAGCGCTAACTCATTAACATCTTTTAGCCCCATTGCTTGCGCATAGTAGATTCTTTGATAATAAGACATGTCATTAAACTGGAGACCCGCATCTTTAAGGGCGCCGGTCATCATTTCAAATCTTGCAGTGGGATCTGTCTCCATCATCAGATCCATCGCGTTTACCATGTTGCCACCGATCGCTGCATTAAGTTTAGCGGCAGTCGTGGCGGCTCCTTCAAAAGTATCAGCCACATCGGTCATTTGCTTTAATTTTCCGATTTCCATACCGGTGATTTTTGCTACTCTCGCTAGTTCTTTGAAGGTGTCGATACCATCATCACCAAATTTAGCCAAACTTTCGCCGGCACTTGCGAAATCAGCAGCCATCTGTGCTGGCGCGACCCCAATTTCTTGTGCGAAGGTAAAAAGATCTCTATTGGCCTCCTCTAAAGCGGTCCCAGTAAGTCCAAACGCTTTATTTTGGATTTGTAGACCTTTTGTTAGATCTGCGGATGCTACGCCATAATTCACCAAGGTTGCTGTTGTTGCCGCTAATTGGGCGCGCTGCTCTGGCCCAACTGTCAAGTTAAAATTAGACATATTGTTGAATAAATCTTGATGAGCCTGCCCTGCTTCTTCCATAGTAACGCCATATTCATCTAGTGCCCTATAAGTAGTTGTGACTTCAGCGGCCATTTCTCGACTGGCACCGGTAACCTTCATAAAGTTGTTTTCTAAATCAATTAATCCAATAGCCAAATTGATTATGGAGTTCAAAAACGATCCAAGAATTGACATCGCCCCTCCAGAAATAGCAGCAAGAAGACCTTCGGGTCCAAATCTTATACTCTGCATGCCTTTAAAGACTTGTCCCATTTTTCCAGCAATATCAAGACCGCCTTTAAACGCATTTAAAGATTTGCCAAATTCATCTCCTAATTTTGCTGCCTGATCAACGGATTCTTTTTGTCCGGCAATAAATTTATCAGCTAGCGCAATTGCTTGCTCTTGTTTAATGATATTTCTTTGTGATTCTCTGGTTCTTTTTTTGAACTCCTCTAATGTAATTTTATTAGATTTAAGTTGCGCCTCTAAGCTTGCTTGATAGTCTTTTTCTACTTGCACCATCTGCTGACGGACTATTAGTCGATCTTCGAGTGATTTTGCTTCTGCTTGGTATTTTTCAAGTAACTTTTGTGACAGTTCAAGCTGATTATTGGTGTAATCTAAGGTTTTTCTCTTTTTCTCAAGAATACGATCGAGGTATGCTTCTTCCAGTTCATTGAGTTCATTAAGTCTCTTTTTATTTTCAATTTCCTTGACAGTTAATTTGTCAAGTTCTGCTTTTTGTTCTGGGGTAAGTTGGTCAGCCAAAGTTTGTTGCCTCGCTTTTGTTTAGACACAATAAAGCGCTATGTATTAAATAGTTTTATAATAAAAAAGGCAAAGTTTTCACTTTGCCTTTAATACGTTGAATTCTACCGTCGAGGTGGGCCCCCAGGAGGCGCATTATACTTAGTTAATGTTTGGGCGCCACCAGAGCTAGATTCTCCTGATTTGCCTTTTTCAATAGCATCGTGCTCCATCTTAAGTTGTTTAATCAACCTATCCATGAACCACTTCCGCAAGCCAACAGGTAAATTATATGCCTCTGAGAATGACCAACCGCCCGAATACTTTAAGAAGAAAAACATCTCATAGACGTTTTCCATGTATTCATCGGTCAGGCCAAAAAAAGTCCGCAGTCAGCGGGACCTCCATTTCGGTCTCAAAGCCGCACTGCTCACACTCAAATTCTTCTGATAGTTCAACGTTGGGGGTTACCGCGCGCTGCGCAAAACGCAAATGTCGAGAATCCATAGAAGGAATATTTTCGATTAAATGCGTTTTTGCTTTTAACGAATCATCGCCGTTAACTGCAACAATCATTCCTTGTAGTTGACTGGTAACGTTGCTTTCAAGGCCCTTTGTTTTCATCTTGTTTCTATTTTTGCGGCTATTGTTAGCATGATTCAGCATAATTTTTTCATCTCTGCCGGTCAAAATCTTGAACGTAACTCTAACCTTTGTTACGGGAAGTTCTATATCAAAAGTTCCATCTTTGTTATCCAAAACATCGAATGTATCAAGCGAATTTTGCTCTACTTCTGTTACATTAGCATCGATTAGGTTGAAATCATATTCTTGAGCGTGACCGCACGCAGGACACGTAACCTTTGTTTTATAATCTGCTCCATAAGACGATATTCTTGCAGCGATAACGATTGCGTTTCTATCACCAACAAGCAGTTCATCAGCGTTAATTGATCTGTTTACAATCAAATTTTGGATGACCCTATCTAAAGCTAAGCCCTTTTTAAGAAGAGAGCGGGAAGTTAGAATATCTTCTTCCTTCGCGGTCATATGCTTGATTTCAACAGTCTCTTCGTTGTATAGCGGATGCTCAGGACTATAGTATGCCCCTTTTGAAGGTAATTCTACAAATTGAGTCGGAACCACAAAAGAAAAAGCATCTCCGCTGGAGTCTTTTTCGTTCTGTTGCGCAGGGGGTTTGGTTCCTGTATTTTTTTGTTTTGTACCCCCTACGCGGTCTCTATTTCTTGACAATTTACACCTCGTTTGTTTTTGTCTTTATTTATATCATCATACGGTTGTGGTTGCGGCTGCTAGTGTATCAAAGTAATCTTCAGTGCCATTAGACATCACAGCCCAGTCGTACTTCAGCGTCATGCTGAGTTCGGTAAGGTCATCTGCTCCATACTCTAAGTCGCCAAATTTAAGTTCTGTGATAATGGCGTTTTTAAGTGTCCACTGTTCAAGAACACCGCCTTCGCCATCAATTTGTGTGCATACAACTGATTTTATGGCGGACGCCATGCTGGCTTTTGTCATTGTGTTGTGTACATCATAGGTAGCCGGAACACCATATCCGGCGGCCGCCATGATTTTACCGAATGCGGTGCCAACATCAGGAGTGGTTGGATCGACCAAAGTTATTGTAACATCTTGCCACGTAACAGTGCCAGGATAAAAGAAGGTGTGATTTAAATATTTATGCTCAGCGGTGGCAATTTGAAATGAGGGCTTTGTCATCGTCTTGGCATACCATACATTATTAGTGTCGATTCCGCCAGTTTCCTTCATGCCTTCCATCGTTACCGTAAATCTAAATTTCCTTTTAGGATCTTTGATTGATGCGTTTTCCGCGTAGTCACTACTCCAAAAGCTAGACATATTATATTTTCTCCTTCTTTATATTAAATAGTCCTGTGTATTTTTTTTTAGTCATCGAATGATGCTCCGCTGGACATAACCACAAAGTCAATCGCAATATATTCGATTGCTCTTGTTGGCTTAATCATAATCTTCGCGTATAGAACATTTTGATCGATTAGGTCTGGCGTTGTTGTTGTTTCATCTAGAATCAACTTATAGTCTTGAATACCATAGGTAGACATTGTATTGGCCAAGAGCGGCTCGACAAGGGCCTTAAAACTTAACCATGTAGCTTGAACATTTTGCTCAAACAGCACCTGATTAGACAAAATTGAAATCTGTTTTTTAAGGAAAATAACCAATCTTCTAACGTTAATTCTGTCTAGAGCGCTTGTTCTCTCTTGAAGCGTCTTCTGTCCAAACACGACAATCCCGCTAGATGGAAACGAAGCGATCGGATTGATTCTACTTTCATACAGTGTATCACGCTCATCAGATGTTAATCTTTCGGATACATTTGTGATTGGGATTCCTGCAGCACCGTCAGAGAGACCTCCTCGGTTGAAACCTGCAGGGGCGAACCAAAGTTCCGAAGCCTTCTCGGAACTACCGAGAACACCCATCATAGCGACAGAGGGCGGGATCCAAAGAAGTCGGCCGGTACTACTATCTCTTGTCTGCACCCATGGGTAATAAGTTGCACCGTAGCTAGAATCGATTCTTCTATCTCTGAGTGCGTTGGCTGCATTTGTTGGAGTTGTTGCGATTCTCTGATCCTTAGAGTTGTAGTATGCTTCGTGAGAAGGCAAGTACACGTTCGCCAGGTCGATGAGCGCCAAAGCATCCGCGCGCTCGGCGCAAGTATTAATCATATGCTCTGTGAGCGTATCTACGGTGAGACCTGGAGCTGTCAATACGTTCATATTGATATACTCTGGATCGGACACTGTATCGATAGCTCTCTTATAGGTGTGATAAGCATAAGAATTGTCTTCAGATACATTGGTGATATCTGTCATTCCCTTATTATAGAGCGGATCTGGTTTCTGGACGTCAAATCCATCAAAACCGCCCCAGAATGGCGCTGTGAATCTGTTGTAACCAGCGTTAAGCAATGTCTCATAAGAGGTTTTTGCTACCGACTGTCCTCGCACGCGAGATCCGGATCTATGGAAATACATACTATCGGAATCCTGAGCCACATCATCGAGCGAGAACACATAGGTCCAAGCGTCGACACCGGTGATCCCAGACGGGTTCTTTGCAGGGTTTTTGCCAGCAACAGGATCGTCAACAAAGCCAGAATATAGAAGTCTGTGCATGTCAGTATAGCTTGTAGCTGCAGTTGTACTTCCTGAAGTTCTTGTGTTCTGGAATCCGAAGTATGCCTTGGTAGGATCACTGATTCCGCCATCGGAGGCAGAAAGGCGCACCCTGTCAACTGGCCAATAGAGTGATGCGGTAAGTCCATTTTCCGTTTGAGCAATATTGCCTGTTCCACCGCTCATAAATTGTCCACCACTGCGGCCGCCAAGCTGCACTGATTGTGGCATACCGCCGCTCAGAATGATAAACTTGTTTGAAGGATATCCACTAGCTGCCGGCTGACCTGATGCCGAAAGAATTGGCGTGAATCCTGGAGGTCCAAAGTATCCGAATGGAAGCAGCAAAGGATCGGTAGCTCCGACTTCAACTTCTTCGTTCATCTCAACATAAACATATGCCGATCTATTATCGTAGTCACCGTATGCTTTAAGTCTTCTCTGCGTGGTATCCCATTTGTTATACTTGTCGCCGATTACGCGTGCAATAAAGTTAGCAGAAGAAGGGTCAAGCGTTAAGTTGTCAAACCTCTCAAGCACAACGGTGCTTCCATCATGGTCGCGAATATCTCTTAATACAACTGAGAATGTTCCATAATCAGAAGTGGAACTGGTGGAGGCTCTGACTTTCTCAATAGAAACCTTAACATTTTTGTGAAGCCACTCTCCGTGACCTCTTCCCTTAAGGCGGAAAAGCTTTTGCTGCTTTGCGGGCATATAGGTAGCGTAGTCTCCGGACAGATCTTGGCCAATAAACCAGCCGGCAACGGCTTCGCGTGAAGGCTGTCCTTTCATCGCGTGAGGACCAGTTGAGACGGTTCCGCTAAGTGCAATACCGTAAATAACGCCATGCATTGGCTGACCTACCATAGAAGTACTTCCGGAAAGCATATAGTCTCTAACGTTGTCTTCGAAACTCTCTCCAAGAAAAATATGGTCTTGTGTCGCATAAAAAGTACCAGAAGCATTTAATAGCTGTGGATTGGTATTAAACCGCTTGCGAATGAACGTATCTTCGTTGTCGTCAAAGCCGAATTGAACCGTGTGCTCTACTCTGTCAGAGTCAATGTAAATGGCCGTAAAGACACCATTTGAATCACTAGCGATGGCTATAGCGGTACCGCGACCGGGCTCAGGGGTGTCACCAGGGGACTTACCATTTCGAAGAGCGCCAGTCAGTTCAATCGAGCCGCTATTCATATACCAAATAGCAGCCAAAATACCGGCATTAGGCTGAACACCACCTACAGTAGGTGCCGTGGGCTCTTGTCCGTCTTTAGTCTGAGGCACTCCACCGGGAGTAACTGAAACAGGGGCGTGGCACATATTTTGCTGAGATCCTGATGGGAATACCCAAAGTCCGTAAGCGCCGCCAACAGAAACGTCAGAACCGCCCTGGCCGGCGCCGGGACTGGCATCAGTAAATGGCTTAGCGGTTTGACCAAGGTTATTTGTAGTTTTCCAGCCTGCAGCTGCATCGTTGCCGGCAGAGGAACCAACAGCAGTTTCTTGACCAAGAAGGCGAATGTACGTCACAGGAGCTACGTCCGCTCTAAGGAATGCCTTTGCGGCATAAGTTCCGTACATCGGAGATTGATAATTTCCGTCACGATATACATCGCCACCGGCGCGGCCTGGGACCGTATCGCCGAAAACATCTAAAAACTCAGAGAACGACTCAACCGTAACCGGTTGCATCGCGATACCTTTCTTTGAACGACCGATAATAACCGGGCCGATATCGGGATTGACGGCGCTGCGCTCCGAATTGTCTATTTCATTGATAAACACTCCAGGAGATACAAATTTAAAGCTCTTTACTGACATATTGTTGTTCCTCTTTTAAAAAACGAATCATTTTAGTTCGCAATCATACTTTAAATAGTAATTTGCATTTCAAAAGGCTTCCATAAAACCAAGAAAACCGTTTTTTCAGTTCAGGAAGTGATATTAAAGAAACCTTCTTCGTCTGGGTGCACTATTCCTTCCTGGGGGTACATGATTTCTATGACATTTTCATCCACCCTTACGATGTTTCTGTCGTCGTTCGGACCTTCTCCAATCAAGTAGCCTAGAACTCTGATTGTAATGTCGCTCGAAAATGTCCTAATATCCTCCCCAAGATTGCCGACGTTATTATTGTGAGTAAATCCTTGATCAATGAAGCCTTCATATAGGTGGCCATTTCGACGCATTATAAAAGCGTTAATTTGTCCTGTTCTAGTCATAAATGGTGCCATTAAATCATTCATCTGTTGCTGATACTCTGTCTTAATCGCAATTTTATATTCAACGTTAATATAAATTGGGATCGGCACGCTAAGAGTTTTTACAACAATCCTCTTGTTTACTCTCTTAGACCAATTTTGTCTTGTCCCGTCGCTATTTGTGCGTGTACCAGTGGAAACAGCGAAATTCCTTGTTTTGTCTTCAACGATCTTTTTGGCAATTATAAATCGGCCGGTGCGGCCGTCTTTTTTGTCAGAATATGTATGTGCCTGATATCCTCCCTTTCTGTTAGGATCCTTAGTGATGCCGGTTCTTTCTATGCTAATTACGGGAAGCTTAATTCCTCCAGCATCATCGCGCAAGTCTTTATTGTGTTTTATTTGATATGCGCGCTCGGGCACTTGCCACAAAACCGGCACACCTTTGAATCCCTCGTTCGTATAAGCACTCAAATCTAAATCTTGCTTAAGCCAGTCCATTATGGCAGAATCTATATTCTCAATGTCTGAGGCTAGCATTCCAATTTCAGATAATTGTAAATCAACTCCTTCGGGAATCATAGCAAAGTCAAAATTATCAGGTAGCATCGAATAATCCCTTTCTTGCCTTTCTGCAGCGTGCGGCAATCTCAAATTCTTTATTAGTTTGGCCAAATAGCAGTTTCGGCTCGGAAAGTTTTACGATTTCATAATAATAATCATTATAAAGTATAAAATCACCCTCGCGAACATACAAGTTTTGATCTTCTTCTAATCTTCTCTTGTGAAAATGCACTAAAACCTCCCATTCTTTATCAATGCCAACGCCTTCTAAGTAACTAGTAGAATAGTCTGTATATTCAACAAGAGCATATACTCTTACGGGCGGCATAAACGTTTTTTCGACCGCTTCACCATATAATGGGTGAAAATCAGTGGTTTCTAAATCGATCGCATAATACAAAATCTGCTGACCAATAATCTTTTCGATTAATTCGTCATTTACCTGTTTTACGAGGTCTCTTTCTTTCTTGCCTAAGAATAACGGAGGCGGGGGGGCTTTTGGCCTATTCCACTGATCATCAGACATCTATCGTCACCCCACAAAAATTGGCAATGGAGAATTTTTAAATGCCGAAGCGGCAGCATCAGTCATTTCCGCATCATTCTTAGCCAGTTCCTTATAAACAACGCTATCCAAGATTTCCATTAATTTGTCTCTGAGCTGTGTTTGTTCCTCTTTGGCCTGTGAAAGCAATTCTGCGTGATTTAAAGTTACGCTTTCGCCAGGAATAGGCATTGTGGTAAACTTACCTCGAATTTGACCAAGCATTTCTTTACACAAGGCTAGCGCATATTTACGTATCCACTGCTTACCCATAGAGTTAATGTTTTCGTAAGGAATGTTGTTATACGGCAACGTATTTAAATTATTAATACCCAGCATCCCTTCATCATAGCGACTATTGACTTCCCACGGGCTCTGATCTACATAAAATTCAACCCAAATACGATCCATATCTTTCATACCCCAATAGCTGGGTGTCGGGTACAATCTTAAGAAGTTGTCTTTGATCTCATAAGAATAATGTGATGTTCTGGTGTATATCGAATCCTCATACATAATCGCCTGCATTTTGTTCTGCCATGTAGGGATAATTTCAAACGTAGAGTCGTCAGCAAACTGTCCATATGTAGACATATTGCCCACCACGCCAACACCGCCGTAATAGCCGTAAAAACGCCACATAGCGCGCGGAGAACGGTAATGAACCTTGGTTACCACGACTCGTTTATTATCAACTTTATCTTGAAAGTCTACCGCGTTTCCTGCGTCATCTTCGCCGGATGAAGAGGCAGTCTCAATTATAGTCTGCAAGTCGTAGTCTTGCTGATCGGTACCGGGCTTAAAAGATGCCGAGTAAATTCTATTTGTACCGCCGTAGCCGCCAACAGTAGATACAGCATCCCCGATCTTTCTCGCTTGGGCATACTGGAACCTCGGATATCTTAATTCAACGTTGGAACCACTAAGAGAGTCGCCTACAATAAGCTGCCCCTCCTCGTTAAACGATCCTGTAGCTGCACCTAACGAATCTGCAAGGCTGTTTTTGCCTTGATGAATATTGACTATATATGAATACTCTAAACAAGCCTCTTCGTAAGCAGAATATACATTAGCCGGCGTAAGCTCAATATCAACAACGTCACCGCCCAGTTTTTTATAAACATAATCGACTTGCTTAGAGGCGCCGGTGAGAAATCCTTGCGAGCCGGTATACGCCCCGATCGGACAAGCGACAGCAACTTTATTCGCGCTTCCTGTCGATGTTAAAATAACAGTACTGGTTTCTGATATCGGTGTTAAATCTCTTGGCATTCATGAAGCCTCCCACTAGTAATAAGTAGTGTAGGGATCAGCTTTCTTTCTTAGATTTTGATTTCGACTTTGCAGTGCTAGTTGTCTTCTTAGGGCGCCTGGGCGCCTTTTTTGTTGTTTTCTTGACCGTTGTTGTTTTTGGCGCTGTTTTAGTGGTGAGGGTGGGCGACTTAATGGTCGGATTCGACACAATATTGTCCTCTTTTGGCGTTAAAGTTGCGTGCGTCGTATTTTGTGTTTTTTCAGAAATATTCTCTGCATCTACGGATGTGGTTTCTGTATTTGTTGCTTGCTCGATTGTGGTATTGGCCAAAAGTCTGGCTCGGGGGTGACTAGCGTGCTTTGCGGCAAACTTCGCTTTAGCAGAATTTAGTCTTCTTTTCTTGCCCATAAAAAACTCCTGTTTTGTGTAATAACTAGTGTAAAAAGGCAAAAATCTCAAAAATTTGCCGGGGAAAAAATTTGACAGATCGCCATTTTATAAAAAACCCCCCAATCCAGAAAGGAAAGGGGGGAAAAGTGTATTTTAATTAAATTAAAATTAGCATTAGCTCTTAATAATGTACTTAACAAACATACTCAAATAGCCATTAGCATCAGTGAGATTAGCGCCAGCAACGGTAACGCGCATGTAAATAGTAGATGCGCTGCTCTGGAACAGTGGTGCTGCAGGAGCAAATCCAAGCGCTGCACCGCTAGCGTGAGGCAAGTTGCCTGCCGAAACACTCTGTGAAACACCATTGGCGAGATCACTGCTCGTTTGGTTAACCTGCACCGCAGCAACGATATCCTGTGCTCCTTCGGAATCACCGAAAGAAACAGTAATTGTGCTACTTGAAGCAGCGTCCACATCGTCCTCGCTGACCATATAGCCAACATCGGTGATAAGTGCATTAGCTGGAAGCGAGACGCTCCAAAGATCATTATTTTGCTGAGCTACCGGAAGTGCGACAGCATCGCTGTACTCAACAAGTTCGACACCCTTAGCCTTATTAATTACCGATAGATTTAAATCTAGCTCTCTCTTTAAATTTTCAATTAATGCTTGGGTTCTAGCCAAGCCTACTCTCTTTGTACCCATTGTTTATAATCCTCCATTTATAATCGTATCACGAAACAATACAAGCCCCGAAGGGCTCGCAGGTAAGTAGTTTCAGATAAACGAAAGCCCCCGTCAAACGACGGAGGCTTTACATTTATATTGTCGCTATGATTTAGCTAGTTGCACCAGCCTCACCAAGGAGTCCGCGAACGACGACTAAGCCGTACATATCAGGACGCACCATCTTCTTGGCATAGCGAGTCATCACGCCCTTACGGGGCACGAA
>CEUX01104215.1_pt1 | contig 10823 bp, 13 predicted proteins | sample 531361 | NCBI WGS metagenome assembly CEUX01 (sample SAMEA2622736, study PRJEB7988) | marine metagenome | isolation source: saline water (ENVO:00002010), including
GTAGCGTTAAGCTTATTGGCGTACACGCTCTTGAGCATGTCGAGGGTTGCCGGGCTATCAACTGTTATGCGTATCACTTCTTCCACCCCTTGTCTCTCAGGTCTGGGCCGTCCAGGTATATCACCTTGCTAGACCCTCTGAACCTGGAGCCTACCGACTCATCGTAGGTTGCGCCAAGCAGAGGTTGCTCGTTGGATATGAAAATATTCCTGAGGTCTAGTCGCTCAAGGCGCTTACGCATCAGGTCTTGGATACGTCCTCGCGCCTGATTGCTAGCTCGCGCAATAGCACTCCCGGCCTCATCCAAAACCAGCAGCTTGCAATGCACCGCCTCGTGAAACTTCTCTCCGACAATGCCGTACTTGGTTTCCGTTGCATACCGCACCAAGTCTCCCTCATTAACCCATACGAAGGAGTCAATCTCCCGGTCACCCACGATAAGCTTCCACGCACACCTGGCCGCAGCAACGCTTTTGCCTGTGCCTGGTGGTCCGTACATGAAAAGATTAGGGGTAAGAAGGTCGCCGGATAGGTAGGATTTGAGCGCATGGTCCACCTCCTTTCGGTGTGCGTATGCCTTGTAGTGCCCGGTCGCTGTGCGCCTGAGGTCAGGGGGGATGCGGTCAAGCAGTCGCTCCCTGTTCTCACGGGTGTGGTCACGCTGGCAGTCTTGGCAGAATGGTGTTGGCTCATCGTATATGCTCGCGCCCGCAGGCATCACCAGGTCATTGCACCCCCGGCAAGTCTGCGGAAAGTATGCACCACAATGCACGCACCTATAGGTGGGGTAGTCGTTTGCTATGCTGTAGCAACACCCGCAGTGCCAGCACGGGTCACCATCCTTCATGCGATGAATATCCCATGCAGCCTTCTCCGGTTTCACCCGGCGCAACGAATCAAAATAGCTCATGCGAAGACTCCTCTACAATCGTAGGTCGGGGTCGCTCGTCTTGCGCTACGTCCATCACGTCCCTCCACTTCTCATCCTGCAACCAGCGGTGGAACCCTGGCACATAACCGCCGGCCCATCCAGAGTTGGTGCTCTTCTCAAGCCTGATGGCAGAGGCTATCTGCATCCGGTCTACCAGCGGCATCTTGCGCCATACGTTCCAAGACTTACGCCTACTCGAACGCTCCCTGCCTACCTTGGGGTAATCCTTCCAGGCATCCAAGAACACCTGGTCCTTGACCCAAGGCGTCTCATTACGTGGAGCGTCACCCGCTTTCTTCAGAAGCTTGTTCTGGATATCTTGAGTCTCTTTCTTTTTAGCCAGAGCCTTTTCCGCGAGAGCGCCTTTCCGCTGTACTCCTATTGTCTCTGATATATTCTTTACCTTATTAGTTAATTCTAAATAAGAATTATTGCAAGGCGTGTGCCAAGGCTCATCGAGGAGCAGGCGATACACCGCTAACACCACGGCATGATTGACAGAACTACATAGTATGCCGTCCTTGCACACCACCTTAAGCGCATCCATCAAATACTTAGGGAATCTTATGGTCCGAACAACCTGTTCTGTAACCGCTTCTTGACTCATTGTGTAACCTCTTTGGTTGGAGTTGATAACCGGGTTGTAAATCTTTTTTCTTTACTATGCAAATACTTTCTTGACAGGGGTGTCATACTTTATGCTACATATCGGGTGTAACACAACCCACTAGGAGATGGTGATGGCCATTAAGATTGATATGACTAGCGAGAGCGTGAACCGGTACAAGGGTATCTGGACTCACCAGATACAGATGATTGACGTGCTTCGTCGCACCATCATGACCGCTGACGAAATGGCCAAGGTGCTTGGCGCATTGTCGTTGGATATCGAGCCCCTCAACGAGGCATGCATGCACGTGTGCTCTTCAGCTACAGAGTTGTTGCAAGACCTCGACCGTGCACAAGGCACGCTGGAGACTATGCTTGAAAACTTAGACACTGCCCTAGATGCACACTACGATAAATCGTTTGACTAGGGTACAATACGCGAGCCGCTTCCTTGGTCGGGCAGCGGTAAGTGGAATGCCATGCAAGGTAAGGCATGAATCCTTGCGGGGTGTCTGCCCCTTAACACCACAACACATCCTAGTGGGTTGCCGGTTTCGCTCGGCATCTCAAGGGGCAGACACCCATCTTTAACTTCAAGGAGGTACAAGTGGAGAAGAGAAGAAGCTCATGGGAAATCATGAACGACATCACTAAGATGGTGCATGACTACACCCACGTAATGTCGGACCCTGAATCCAGTGAGGTGGAAGCCGAGCACTACGAGAGTGAGTTCTGGAAGCAGTTCGATGCTGTCGTTAAGGAGCGCGACGAGAAGATGTTCGCGTGCAAGGTGGTAATAGAGAGGGCAAAGCTAGAGGCAGAGGAGGCTCGGAAGAAGTCTCGCCAGTGGACTGAGCGTGCCCGCATATTGAAGGGTCTGGCTGAGCGGGTGTCTGAGAATGTTGTCGGCATGATGACTGCCAACAATGACAAGAAGGTCACGCTCTCTGACAACTCTAAGGCTACGCTGTGCGAGCGCACCGCATATGACTTGGTGGGTGAGCTGTGCCCCGACTCATTGCCCGATAGGTTCATTAAGAAGGAGGTCAATAAAGGTTTAATTAAGAAAGCGTTAAGGCAGAAAGAAGAAGTAAAAGGGGTGACCCTTAAAGAAAGGACAACAAGGTTTATACGATGGTCAATCTGAAGAATAAGAAAAGAATCTGGGACGAGGTGAAGTGCACCGACCCCCGGTTCACAAAGAAGGTTTCCAAAGGTGCATACGGTTTCACTGCAGTCGATGCCCACTACAACGTGCTTAAGGCTACCGAGCTATTCGGTGCTCATGGCGACGGGTGGGGATGGGATATCGTTGAGCACTCCGTTATCGACGGTGTGTTCATGGTAACCGTGCAGCTTTGGTACAGCGAAGAGATGGGCCTCGGCCCTGAAGGTGAGGTGATGGTCGCAAGGCGCACGTGTAGCCCGGTGTTTGGCACCTGCAAGTTCAAGGGTACGAACAAGAGGGGCGACTACATTGACGAGGAGGCACCCAAGAAAGCCCTGACTGACGCGCTGTCAAAAGCGTTCAGCTACTTAGGGTTCTCGGCGGATGTGTTCCTCGGGTTCTTCGACAATCACAAGTATGTTCAGTCAATGACACAAAGGTTTAATAAGGAGAAAGCAAGTGAGTGAATGGACGTTTAGCGCAAAAGAGTATACGCCTGCACCGCAGGAGCCCAAGGCAGACCCGAAGTGGTCCTACAATACAGTGGTGCCAGAGGGCACGTACCGTGCAGAGATTGGCCTGGTGCGTTGGAAGCACTGGGACGATGGCGGAAAGACACTGAAGGTGTTCTTCAACCTTGGAACCAACGACGACGGGACCGAGCACATCATCTTCGTATGGGACTGTAGCGTTGTGAACAAGCGCAACAGCAAGTACGAGGACAAAGCAAAGCACATGCTCTATGAGCTATGCACTGTGCTTCAAGTGGACGGACTATCTGAGTCCACGATAGAGCAACCCATTGGCTCAGGTGGAATCTTAGGCGGGAAGTGCCGCGTCAAGCTTGTAGTGCTTGAGCCTAGCGACAGGTTCCCAGACCCCAAGAACTGGCTAGTGGGCTTTCGCTCCGTTGATGGAGATAAGCCCTATCAGGTAGACCAGGGAAAGGTAGAGGCCAGCGTAGTCGATGATTACGACGACGATGACATACCGTTCTAGGAGGGCTTGCTCTTGAGGGCTTCTTCCTCTGTAGCATAGGTGCCAATCCAATTCTTCGGACCCTTCCAATAGAAGCGACCGGTGTCAAAGAATGGCAGCAGCTCAAAGGTCGCACCGTCAACAGTAACCTTTTTATCAGCCTTAGCCTCTGCCTTCTTGGCAGGGGCTTTTTTCTTTGTGTCTTTCTTACTCATGCTTCCATCTCCTCTTCTTCAACCTCTTCGGTTTCCATTTCCATAGGGGCTCGCATAGGTGGAGTCTTCTCTTTGCGTTGAGCAAACTCCACAAACATCTCCGCATTCTCTTGCTCGTCCATCTCGGCAACCTTCTCCTCGCCGCCCTTCTCACCAGGGTAGGGCAAACGATAGACTGCAAAGACGCCTTCTTCTTCTCTAATGTCGTAGGGCATTTACTGTTCCTTAATCTTGATAGTGTCTACTTCTACCTTGGTGGTAATCAGCTTCTGAATCTGGTTGTGGATATTCTCCACCGACTCCTTAAGCTCCTTGCTCTTTACCATCAAGTCCATAACCTCTGAAAGGATTGGGGACAAATCCATGGCTACTCCTTGGGGCAAGGCTTCTTAGCAGTAGCCTCTAGGATGAGTGAGCCATCGACCTTCACCGTCACCTTGCATGCGGGAGCACGTTTGATGGTGAGGTCTAGCGACTTGCCTTTGACGTAACGGGTACACCCGGCAATAAACACCAGCGCGATGGCGATTAGTAGGACCTTCTTCATTCTGTCACCTCTGCCTTGTCCTGCGACTCCTCGACACCGATGGGCTCACGAGTAATAAATCGCATACCCACCATAAGCACGCTTGATACAATGGCTGACCACGCAGCGCCGAGTGCAGCAGGCTCAAGCTCAAGCACACCGGTATAATGTAGTACCACGCTGGTAACAGAAGTTACCAACAGGGCGGTGCCCGTCTGTATTGTCCGAGACTGTAATGGTTTCTTCATTAGCTTACCTTTGTTTCGACCACCGTCACGCGATTGGTCAGTTCGTTATGCTTTTCCCAGATGTTTGAGCGAGCATTCCTAGCATCATCAAGACCCTTCTCCATGCTGGCAAGGCGACTCTCCATCGCATCCATACGGTGAACGAGCATGCTAATGCGTGAGCCCATCCACCAGGCAGTAGCAAGCATGGTTGTTCCAAGAGGTACCGTGATACTGAGTATGTCTGCTAAACTCATCCGCCCCACCGTGCTTTTCGTCCCCTGATATCGTAATGTACAAACGTCTTGTACAGCCCGATTCCACCTTGCTCCATTTTGCCCTCGCTAATCAAGACTTCTATCGTTGCCTTGATAGCCTTTGGGGTCATGCCGTTGACTCGGATGTCTGCTGCCATAGCCTTGATGTGGTACGAGCGTGAGGCTCCCCCCACTCTTTTATTGTAGGTCGATGACCTGAATCCCGACACTACATGAATGGGCTTGCCAATGGTGTCGCGTAGCACCTGAAGGTTGTTGGCTAGCTTCTGTACGTTCTCGACTAGGTTCCAGGGTACGCCGGTCCCGTCATGGCATTCAAACTCATTGATGGTAAAGTTCTCGGTTAGGGTCATGTTCATTTTACTTCCTCTTTGCCCATCTTTCGTCCAGCTCTCGCATTGCCTCTCTATCAAGCTCACGGGTGCTTTTCTGGGGCAGGATTGCGACTTCTTTTTTCCTTGCGGGTTCGTAGCCAAGGCTTTCTAGTTCTCTCTTAATGCCCATTCTTAACAGTTCTATCTCTGCATCTACAGCCCAGCTCACTGCCAGGTTCCTGCGCTTAATTGCTTCGAGGTCCGCCCTGTCCTTGTCCGTTCTGGGGGTGTACGTCGGCGTTCTTAAACTGTTCTTCCACTCCTCTGCAAGCTTGTCGAGAGATTTGTTCACGTAATTTTGTACGTAAAACTGGTCTTCGCTCCTTAGATAAGAGTCGTCTCTTATTCCGGCGTACTCTCGCACCGCTTGGGTGACATTTCCTCCATCCTTAAAAGTCTTAGTGGCAATGTCACCTATCATCTTGGAGCCGGTTGCCATCCCTATAAGCTGGGCTATGAGGTAAGGAGACAAAATTGCGTCCGATGAAGGCCCCCATGACCTAACGGTTTCAGCAATCAATGGGCCTGCCCCGCCCGCTTGTAAACCAAAAATAACGGCCAGGTCGCTTGACGTGTTGCCAAGCGATGGGAGTGCAGACCTCACCTCCTCTACTATCTTCAGTCTTTTCTCAGGGTCTGCAAGCGTGCGGGCCGCGTCTACAATGCGTTTAAGCCTTAGATATTTCCCGGTGCGCTCTCTTCTGTCTAGTGCGTCTAGATTGGGTCCACCCTTAACCTTTGCTGCAATTATCGAATCAAGCGCAGCCCTTTGAGGGGTGCCCTCAATAATAAAGTCTTGGATGCTGCCATCGAGCATAGAGCCCGCAGCCTCTTTGCCTCGCAAAGACATTGTGACCTTGCCAAGCAATCGGTTAAACGGAAGCTGTGCGCCCGATACCTCGAAGCGGTTCATCATAAACCGTGTCATTCCGCCGGGACCCTTTATCAGCAAGCCCATAAAAGGGGAGTCTTTTGTAGGACCATACCCGCTTAACATCCTAAGCTTATCAACCTCAGACTCAGGCAGCTGTCGCGCCATCTGCGATGACAACACGACCCCAAGCCTTCCCCTGGCCTGCCTCGCCTTGCCCGCGCCTATAAGCTTTGTGACGTTCGGGTCTGTAGACTTTATGCCTGACAGCCCTCCGTTAATAATATGCTTTGCTAGCCCCTCTTTTAAGCCCGGAACCCACATGGCTTTCCAGAACCATGAATAAAATGGAGACGCAAAGACGTCCGCGCCCGACTCACGCAACAGCCGGTTCAGGCCAGACACCTTACTGTAATCAAAATAAAGCCTATTCCCGGCCAAGCGTCCCGCTTCCGCCAACAAGGAGGACACTTGCTTGGGTGACAGCTTTCGGCCGCGTTGATTGTTGAGCCGTAAGTTACCGTTTATGTCCTTATAAATTGTCATGCTTCTTTCTGGTGACACGTCGAACGTAAGGGTCTTTTGTTTTCCCATAGTTTTCAGACCCTTATCCAAGAGCCTGCCGACAATAAGTCCCCTCTCAAGCTTGAACCACACATCGGATAGACGGTACGCTGTCTCCATCTTTGTGAGTGCACCCTTCCACAGGTTTAGACCCTTAGATGCAGTTCGCACCAGCAGGTTGTCGGCTGCGGTTGCCGTGCCTTGCATGACTCTAGAGAAAGCCTGCGCCGCATCGGCATCACTTGCCTCTGCTAGCCACTTGCCAAACTTGTCGGCCACGCCCTTGCCTAAAGCCTGCCTGACTTCAACAGAGGTAAAGTCTCCCCACCCTGCCTTCTCCCACTCTTTTATCATGGCCATGTCTAGCTCAAGCTTTTCCGCCAGCGCATTATTCTTTTGCTTTCTTGCTTGTGTTATTTGCCTCCGAAGTGCTCCGCTCTTGTACCTGTTATAAACGCCTGTAGCCTCTAGCAACCCAATCGGTGTGACGTTTCCATCCACCATTGCACGTAAGGCCAGGTTGGAAATAAAGTTACCAGCAAACGTAATGGGGTTCATTGCCGTCATCATCGCTTTCCAAGATGAGCTTGCCACCTTTAGCAGGCCTTTACCGGCAGCCCCCCCTCCAAACATTGCCCTCCATCTCTGGTCCCACTTTATAAAGTTCTGCACCTCTGGTTGGATATAAAGGTTGGACCCCTCGTCAAACCCAAGCCACTTCTTTTGCTCTGCGGTTGCCGCCCTTAATCCAAAATCTTCCGGCGCCCTGCCGGCAAGAGTTGCGTCTGTCGCCGCTGTTACCTGCCCTTCAAACTGTCCGGCGCGCGGCTGGAGGCCCGCAGCAGAGTTTGCAATTTCTTCTTCGAGGATTAAGCGGCGCTCTCTTGTGACTATGTTTGTAGCCACGACGTCTGTGTCATCAATGAGCTGGGCAAGCCCTTGGGCTCTTGTTTGCGGGTTGCGAATGGCCGCTTCGACTTCAGGAGAAACACTTACTTTTTGTTTTTGCCCAAGAAAGAACCCGCGAACCGCTTCTCCTGCATCCAAGGCTCTTTGCCTTCCTTGCATCAATGCGCCAATAAGTCCGTCAGACCCCATTACGGTTCCAAGCCCTCCGCCAGGAACATTACCTTTCGGAACAGACAATGATTCTAAATACCTAGCCGTGTCGGCGCTCGCTGCTGCTACCTTAAATGGTTTGCCTGATTCAAGGCCTGCAATCACATGTGCAATTGCCTGCCTCTCGCCGGTTATGCCGTCGTCCACCTTGCCGGTAGCACGCTTTATTCTCATGCCGTATTTGCTTGTGTGCAAACCGGGAGCCCTTATCTGTCCGTCTTCTAAAATAAGGACCGGCAAATCGGACTGACTAATTACTTCCGTATCAACCTTGGGCCTTCCTGGGTCAAAGCGCGGTTTGCCCGGCTTTGAGTGCTGAGTGCCTTCTATAAACTGAAGGTTTCCATCAGCGTCCAATACTTCTTTGTAGAGCGCAGCTCTCGCCTCACCCATGTCTTTCTCTACAAGCTTCTCAATGTACCCCAGGTTCATTCTTCGTCGCTGGCTTTCGCTTTTTATTGTGGGCTCCAAGTCTTTTATGACCAGGTCCCTAAGCGTGCCCTTGAGAGACTGAAGCAACCCGCTAGTCGCGTCTGATGCTTCAAGCACAAACACATGCGGAGCATCTCCTTTTGTATCAGCTAAACCCTGAACAAACCTATTATAGCTTTCTTCCAGACGAGGCACTGTTTCGCTTGCTGGTCGCGATATATCGACGTCATCCTCTAGCCTGAGCAGGTCCTCAAAATAGCCTTCGTCAGCCAAGCGCGCCGCGCCAGGCGCGGGCGCAACATCTGCGGTCGCAACGACTGGTGCGGCGGGTGTCGGCGCTTCAGGCGTCGGAAGAGCAGGGGCGTCAGGGACAGGGGCAACTACAGGGGCTTCAGGTGCGGCGGGCGCAACTGGGCTAACGTCTCTCGGCACAACCGCAGGCGAAGGCGTTGCAACAGGGGGCTCTTGACCGGGAACCGAAGCTGGAGGGTCCTCCAAATTTAGAACTTTCTGCCCCCTTCTCTTTGCCACGCTTCTGGCAAAAGAACCTCCAAGCGGGTCATCCCCTCCCTTTAGCATGCGAAGAACTTCGGGCCATCCTTTCTGCTCTGCTGCTGCATTTAGGGCTTGAGTGAACTCTCCTTCAAGAGAGCCGCCTTCCCTTTGTATTTTTTGTTTAACGCTCTCAACGTATGACACCAGCTCGTTTTTCAGACGAGCTTCTTTCTCCAACAAGGTCCCTGCTTGCGCGTCGACCCTAACTTTAATGTCCTCTTTGGCTAGGTCCGAAAGCCCTTGCTCAAACGCCCTGTCTCTGCGTGCCGCGTTAAACGTGTCGTTCGGGTCTTTAAGTCTTGCTTCCAGCGTCTCTGCAAGTCTGCGAACTTCCCTTAATGCTGAAGCAACAACGCTCTCTTCTGCTGCTTTTTTTGCAGGAGCAAATGCGTCGGGCGTAGCTCTAGGTGCAGGGAAAGGCTCTCCCCTTTCCGTTTCTGGCCCCCTTGCGGGAGTCTCGTCACCAAGGCGCATGGCTTGTTCAGCCTTAAGCGTTTCAAACAGCGACCTGCCTGCCCGCTCTGCGCTGACGGCAGCATCCTTCAGTCCAAGCTCTCGCAGCATTACCTCGGCATATGCCTCTTTCAAAGGCGGGTCTAGAATCTCGTCCATCTTTTCAAAGATAGTTGAAAGCGGCATGTCGCTAGATGTCGACTGGCGGAGCTTTGCCATCTGCTCTTTGTATACCGGAGAAGCGTCTCCAACCGCTTGCAGCTCGTTAACAACCCTATAGATGGGACCCGTAGGCCTAACAAGAAAATCCTTTAAGAAGCTGCCAACCGGAGCCATTGCTGCACCGACTTGCTGCAATACAGGTCCCGCTAATTGATATCCAGGCAACGCCTGAGCAGCTATCTTTACCGGCGCAAACATGAGTGCGCCATCCACCTGGTTGAGGACCCCGGTGATTAGCTCGTACCGGCTTACTTGTTTTCCACGCATTGCCTCTGGCACGTAGGGTTTGTTTGGTGCCGTTACCATTTTACTTTGCAGATGCGACTTTAAGACAGGGCTCATCTTAAGCGCACGCGCTGCCCCGGTAAACGTCATCAACGTAAACAAGGGGTCTGACTCAAACGCTTTTACAGGGTTGGTTGCAGTGTTATAAATGCTGGCACCCATCGCCTGGACCATGTTTCTAACCGTGTCGGCACGCTTGCCAGAACGCATAAGGTCGTACTCTTTTGCCGTAAGAGGACGGAATACGCCCCGGTTCCTCATGTCTGCAATGACTGACCGTTTGACTATTTCTGGAACGTCGTCCCCAAGCAATCCGTAGGTTTCCCAAATCAACTGGCCCAAGCCAACTACCATCTCACCAATGTTTTTCGCAAAGTTGAGGGGAAGGCTGTCTTTGCCTCGCTTTCCTACCCGTTCTTTTTCAGCAACCAGTGCTTGGGCAAATGCTGCGCTTCCAGCATCTTCAGAGCGGTCAAAGAAGCCTGACTGGAAACCAGTCCAGTCAGTGGGTAGCGACCTGTAAACACCCTGTGCTATGCCTTCTCCTGCTCTAGCGACAGGGGTTCCAAGAAGATACGTGCCAAGCGCCCCCACCGGGCCTCCCGATAGAAACCCTACTGCAGCTTTTTCTAGGCCACTCTTGCTTGGCGCTTCTTCATCAACGCCATACCTGTCTAGCGATTTGCCTTCAAGAGACGCTCTTCGCTCGTCTTCTACCGTTTTGTCCGATGCCAGGCGGTACGCGCCCAGCTTCTTTAGGTAAGGGTTAATGATTGCCTTGGCGTCTTCGCTGTACTCTTTGTCGTACCTGCCATCGTAGAAGTCGTCTACGATTCCTTCTGCGGTGCTTAACAATAGCCGGTCAATTTCTTCTTTCGACTTGTCTTGCAGCAATAACCCAAACCCTGTCTTCTCTAGCATCTCCCTTGCGGCACCCATAAGTTCTCGCGAGGGCTTAGACCTTAGCTTTAGAAAGGCCTGTTTAAGGTTGTCTGCGTGCCTAGCGTCCTCACTTT
>CEUX01003721.1_pt1 | contig 10813 bp, 12 predicted proteins | sample 531361 | NCBI WGS metagenome assembly CEUX01 (sample SAMEA2622736, study PRJEB7988) | marine metagenome | isolation source: saline water (ENVO:00002010), including
TAGAGTTGACGAGAGAGCCCCACAGCGAAGTCACAGATATCTATCATCTCCTGAACTTCGCCAAGACTTTCTTGGTAAATCTTTCCAACTTCTGAAGTTATTATTTCTGCGAGTTCTTCTTTCTTTTCTCGGAGCTTATTTCCTAGGATTCTTATAACCTCTCCGCGCTTTGGGGCAGGGACTTCTCTCCAAGTTTCAAATGCTTCTTGTGCGTCTATAACTTGTTGCATTTTAACCTCTTTCTTTATTCCTTTTTCTCAAATCTTTCTTTGAAAATTTCTTTTGTTTTTTCTTTCCGGCGACCTCATAAGGTCCAATTTTCCTATTTTCACAAAAAGTGTCAAAAAATTCATACGCTGTGAATTTCTGCTCTTTGCAAAGATCCTTTATTTCTAGCCAAATAATTTGCTTCTCTTCCTGATCAGATTTAAGGTATTGTTCAGCGAGGCTTATTAAAGATGGAAAATCTCCCAGTTTTATCTTTTTTTTCATCTTTTTCGCTCCTTCTTGGTGTTTTTGAACCATAGGCATTGTATAGAGACTTATAGACTGCTCCTTTTAATTCTGCTACTCTCTTCTCTAAATCTCTCATAATAATTTCCGTGTGAACGTTTGAAGCGGTTTGCAAAGATTCAATGCCTAATATTTCATCAATCTCTGTTCTTAAACTTTGCAAGCTTGCGCTTAATGTAGCCATGTGACCTCCTAAAAAATTGACCCAAGTAATGCTTTTTAGTTTTCTTTATTCTCTACAAATTCTTTAATTTTATATGCCTCTTTGAATACAATATCCAGATCGGGATACCTAGGCTTGGGAATAGGCTCAACGGGCCGGCCCTCTTGGGAAAGTTGAAAGGCAGTTCTATAGTCGGTTAATTCTTCAAAATATTGTTGCTCTGCTCGTTTTTGAGCTTCACGAAACATTTCAAATCGTAGTTCATATGGGTTCTTACTTTTCATAGTTATTCTCCTTTTGTTCTGTGTTAGCACACTTGGGTCAAAAGGTTCCGGCAGGACTCGAACCTGCTTCCTCTCTTCTTTACGAGAGTACTTTGCCCGTTAAGCTACGGAACCAAAATGGGGGCCTTTCACCCCCTCGCACCTATTCTTCCTTTTCTTCATAATACTTGCTGGCTTCCCCTGTGCGAGACTCAAACTTCATGATAACTTCTTCATCCATCACGTCAAGAACAGCTTGTCTAAACTCTGGATCTTGAAGTTTCTCAATCCACTGTTTAGTCTGAAACTTATATTCTTTTCCTTTTGAACTTAAAGTATACCATGCCCCTGCGTTTGACAAGGCATCAGAGCCTTTTATCGCATCAAGCCAGCTTTCTTCATCTTGGATTCCAATCCTTTCCCCTGCCCACAAGATTTTATAATTACACATTCGTCCGGCTGTTCCAAAACGTGATTTCTCAAGCTTTGCTTTCACCTCCGAACCAATTCTAAAACCTTTATCGTCTGAAACGAAAGAAGCTTTCGCCTTACGACCCGTAAGCCACACTCGCAAAGAATATGCGTAATGCATGGCTTTTCCACCGGGCGTGAACCAAGGAGTCGTTAGAGCCTCGGCTACATTGCTGGTAATGTTTGTTTTTAACTGGTTCAAAACCAGTAACGTACATTGAGCATTTGCCAAGGGGACTGTAAGCTTTGCCATACCCTTTGAAAGGATACGAGGCTTCACAGCCATTGAAGATTGAGGGTTGAAATCTCCTTCCAAGTCTTTTTTACTTGGAGTGAGTGCTAAACTATCCCAAATAAAGAGAAGTTTATTTCCAGAGCCTATTAGTTCTTCAATATACTCTAACACTTCCTCGACAGAAGTTGCCTGAACGTAAAGAAATCTGTCCAAGTCAATCCCTATTTTTTCTAGGAATTCAGGATCAATCGCTGATTCAGAATCAAAATAAACCACATCAATGTCCATTTTCTGGGCATTAGCGGCCACTTGTGCCGCCATATATGACTTACCTGTCGCTTCCAGACCTGCAATCTCAGATACCTTCCCAACCGGGATGCCGCCAAGCTTTCCTCTACAAATAATAGAATCAAGCCAACGGGCTCCGGTTGGAATCCATTCAGTTACAGCAGTTGGATTATCCGAAGAAAGATCATGGGCGACATTGAGACCTGCTTTTTTATTCAGCAGTTTTCTCATTTCCGCCATGTTAAGCTTTCCAGCTTTTGCTTTCTTTACAGCCATGATCAACTACCGAGAAGTTCGGAAAAAGCTTGGGTGACTTTATCGTCACCACCAGCGGCGTACTTCTTGATTTCCTCTTTTTCTTCCCCACCTTGCATAAACTTGTCAAGAAGTTCTTGAACTTGTGCAGATGTACGGCGCTCAAAGAGGCCATCAAAATCTGGAATCTCTTCCAGAAGTGCTTGGCAATCGCTATCTCCTTCTTTGCAAACGGGAGAAGCTTTGCGCTTTGGAGTAAGTTTTGTACTTGGAAAAAGAGCACCTGCCTTCTTTCCATAATTCAAAACAAGATCTGTTCCTTCGTCCACGTCGGTCACGTCGCCGTAATCGGGATTAAGAACAAGCTGGAGTAGTTGTTCATATACAGTCTTGGAATAACCCCAAATACGAACACCCTGTGACTCCTCACCTCTTACGATAACAGGAGAAAAGAACCTTTGCTTTGGAAAGAGCTTCTTGGCCATTTCAATTGAATCGGGCGTACCTTCTTTATAAAGAGCCGATGCAAAATCGAGAACCGGAGAGTCTTCTCCAAAGTTTCTTTTTGGACAAAGAACAGGGGCTTTATCTAAATTATAATAAAACCAAAATTCTTTGAAAGGATCGCCATCAGAAGTCGGCAAAATGCGGATTGTTTGATCCCCATCCTGCGGCTTCCAAAATAAATCCTTTTTCCCGCCACCTTTGTTTTTAAGAGAGTTATACTTTTCTCTCATCTTTTTCATGTCAATACCCATTTTAAACTCCTTGTTTTTGTGTTTGGGTTAGATTAACTTCTACTTCCTCTACTGTTCCTACAACAGTTTTATGATTAAACATACGATAAGCACTATTCTCCACATCCCATACTAATTCCATACCTTCTTGAACCTTTGGACTTTTTCCTCCTTTTGATTCCGGCAAGATCCCCTCCGGAACTTCATCGACCTTCATAAAAGTCATAGTCCTTACTTCACCACTTTTCTTCATAAATGTTCCAACATAAGCTTTCATTTTTTCTCCTCTCATTGTTATGTTTCACATTATAGCAAACTATTTTCGGTTTGTCAAGAAAAAAGTTGCCCCTGATGAAAATGAGTTCTTTTCACGACAATACCGTAATCATATTCTGATTTGTTTGAAAAAACTTGATAACTTGCGCTTTCTTTTTCTTTAAAGTTATCTTTTATTGTTTTCACCAATTCAAAATCTTCCTCTAATATTTTCTGAGGTATGGATATATAATACACGCTTTCGACTGGACTGTCAAGAGAAAAATACATTCTTTCTTCATTTATTTTATAATCATATGATCCTATTGATAAAATTCGACAATGTTCTTTGTGATCAATCTTTGTTTTTGATACTGGCTTGGTGTTTTCGAAGACATTGATCGTATGAAGTGAATAACATAATACTTCATTTATTTTATCATATTTGTTCAGAAATGTTAAGTTTGGAATGGTGTTTTCCAAGATCTCATTTGAGATCAAAACAATGTCCTTAAACATGCCCGATCTAGCATAATCTTGCAAAGCATTAAAGATCAGTTTATGTTGCATTGCGTAACTTTCCAGCATTTCAGTTTCTTCTGGAAGGATTAATACGATACGTATTTCGGTTTTATTAAAATGATGAAGCAAACGAAGAGATGCTCCGGTTATCGCTCCTGATGATGCACAAATAAAAATCGTCTCATCATGCTTTGGTTTAAACTTATACTTTGGAAAGTTGTCTTCATAATCTTTGTGAGTTTTCTGCTCTTTCAGCACTCTGGAGTTTTTACCCTCTCTCTTTTCCGTGTCGAATAAATAAATTTCATATTGTGGGTATTGTTTAAATTTCTCTGCTATGTTACAGCCGCACTGGCCTAAACCTACAATGTTCATATGTTCATCGCTTTCATCTCTCCGAAATCTTTTCCACCGGAGAAGTTAACTTTAAATTTTCCTAAATCTGTGTTTGAGAACTCTTCGATCATTCGATTGACCATTGCTTGATCAGATAGGTGAAAATCAAGAACCAAGGAATCATGGATAGTAAAAGCCACATTTGTTTCTTTTCCTTTCAACATTTTCCAAACCTTTATCGCTTGACGCAGGAATAAATCGGATGTTGTTGATTGTATAATATAGTTTAAAGCGTAATGTTCTTCGCAAGGTATGCTTCTTTCGAAAACAGTTGTGATGTGTTTTGTATTGTAATTATAATACTTTTCCAGAATCTTCTTTCTTTGGAAGATTTTTTCTAACTTTTCATCTTTTTTTCTCGGATCATATAACCAACTGAATACTTTTTGTTTTACCTTGTCTCGCTCAAACTTGCCTCCATACACCTCTTCGCCAATCCAGTTATGAATATCTTCTTCGGGTTGTGGAATATCTAAAAGAGCCAAGAAAGTTCTCAACTCAGCCGCATTGAAATCAAGCTCAACAAAGCAATGCTTATATGGCTCTATAACACCCCTACATTCCTTTTTAAGGTTCAAGATAGGGAAGGACATAGGTTTGATGCTCAAACGTCCTGTAATCGTCTTATAGGCATCATATTGAATGTTTTCTGAAGTCCTTTGAAGCTTCTTGTATGTATCTTGATGTTTTAGGGTGTATTTTATCTTATCCAAATTTAGTTTTAAATTGTTTTGGGCAATCTCCGAACACATTTTGTGCAGGTCATTCATAAAATCATAATTAACTGGTTTTTCAAAGTTTTCAAAAACGTGCTGTGAGATAAGGTTTTTATAAAACAAATACTTGAGAACGAACTTCTCTGGAATGATTTGTTTTAGTTGGTAGTTTGATATATCTGCGCCGACTGCTTGATAAGATCTAATGAACCCTTTAATCTTCTTGCTGATCTTCTTCCAATCTTCATAAAACTGATCAGGACAAAGATCGTCCAAAGACTGTCCATTGCCCCACACAAATGCGTAATCAGCACTGTGATCTTTTAGGATCGTTTGGTGATCCCAAGTCTTGGTGCAATCTTCTGGAAGGAAGTCAAGTACCTGATTGTTGTGAAAGAACTGGTTTTCAAAAACTTGAAAGAACATGTGTGCCTCATTTTTTAGCAGTATTTAATTTTGTTGAAAGTATACCGCACTAACGATTCTTTGTCAAGTCCTTTTTTGGTTTTATTTGCAATATCAAAAAGAAGATTATCAATATTCTCTCTTCTTTTGAATACAGTGTTTAAAGAAATAGCGTACTCCATTAGTAGTTTTTCAAAGTTCTTGGTGACATATCTGTCAAATTCAGCCCTAGTAAAGCCATCTCTATAGAACGAATAAGATCTATTAATTCTTTTATCTTGTCTTCTGCCAGATATACATGTCGAGATTACTTGTTCATCTCTTCTGATTAATGGAGAGTTTTCTAATAATCTTAAATAAGATAGATACATTGCATCTAAAAAGAACTCCATCTCTTTTAAAGTTCCTTCAGCGACATCAAAGTTTTTATCAAAATATTGTTGTTTGGTAAGGCCACCGATTTTTTCAACGGTTGGTCCCAAATTCAAATCCATCACAAATCTCCATGGAGCATTTTTATCATAACGCATGCCATAAATATAAAGAAAGCAAACCAGCCTTCCAAATATGGGGAACCTGTAATAGTTTTCAAATTTTCCTAGATTGTCATCATATTCTGTTTCCGTCTGTATCTCGAAAGCTAGGCCAGTATTTGTAACAGGATTAAACCTTGATAATAAAAACTCACTGTACAAAACATTTGCGTCAAATCTATTGAGCTTGAATAGTTTAAAAATCCTTTCGACATACATGGGAAAGTTTCGAGCATCGTCGACCAACGTATCCGAATCAACATAATAATCTGTGTAAGCTTGCGAAAAGATGGTGGAGACAAATGTCTTGTAATCTTGATCAACTTCGCCAAAGAAGCCGGACCCTTTAGATATTGTAAAAACTTCAGAAAATAAATCTATATCTAATTTGTTAATGGCGAAATCAATTTTTAAGTTTTCATAAAAATCTAAATACAGAGCATATAAATCTTTATTTAAATATATTATTTCTCCATTAGTAAACTTTTCATCCACCTCGACCAAGCTTTCCCTTTTTGGCAGAATAGCTCTTCCGAAAGTGTCTACCTTGCCATAAAAGTGGCCAATCTGGTGAAAATCAAACCCTTGTGGCAAACGAATTGGTGCACCACCCTCTTTAAACTTGAGCCTCTCATTAAAGGCTTCAACCAAATTGGAGTCATTATTGCCACGAGAAATCACAATGTCTGTTGTGAATTCTGTGTCTTCTGGCAATATAGCTTTAGATTTGAGCTTTTCCATTTTAAGTTTCCTACTTTACTGGCTGGAGGGCCGGCGCTTTGTTAAGTGGTTTAATTATTCTGCTTCCTCTGTCATCCTTGAACGAAGTTGGAGTCGAATTGGTTGGTTGTTTATCTTCTGTTAATTCATCAGCTATCTTATAGTCATCGTCACAGTTTTGGTTCCAAAGTTTAAGCAGGCGATTACGGGCTTCATCATTGCATTTTCCCTTAACTGTTATATCATCTACTTTCTTAACACCTTTTGGTGCTTTTCTGCCATCTCCAAAAGAAACCCATCTACAGGTTATGTTAGTTGTATAATCCCCTCGTGAAAGAGAGTGTGACACAGCAACAACGACAAAATACCCCCCCAATCCAATTTGTCTAGCCAAAGCAGTTGCATTATCAGGACTACCAAACCCAATTGCTGTCGGATCTATATACACCATCTGGCCCGGTATAAAAGTGGCGTTTCCATAAAGTTCTATTTTTGCATTATAAATCCTTCGAATCTGATCTAGGTCTGTTTTGTTTCTGCGATCTGTCAACAAAGCAGATTCAAGAAATTTTGAATCCGTCTTTTCGAAGTTGATGCTTTTGACCAATCCAGAGTCTTGACCAATTCGAAAATGAAATATCCCCTCTTTAAGATCTTTTACAAAATTCTTTTTTCTAGTATAGACATAATTTCTAGTATTAATAAAAACATAATTTAACATATTGACATCGGAGGAAAGATTATCAGCTTCTTTAAACCTTACATTTCTAATCTTCTTTCCTGTCATTCTTTTCAGAAACATATTGGCTTCGGCTGATTTTGGCTTGGCCAGATGAACCTGTTTGTCATTAACCATCTCGCCCAATGGAATAGTTGCGCTTTTTTGAGTAAATATTTCTTTTCCTTTTTTAGAAACCCTAACAGTAGAAAATGTAAGCTCTGGTCTAGGCTTTGAATATCTTTTAAAAAAGGTGTCTTGCTTTGCCATACAACTAGATCCCAAAGCAGCGGTTACAAGCTCTGTAATCATTTTGCGAAAAAAGTCCTTGTATGGAAAACTGACTCTTCCCTTGTCAACAACATTTCGAATAAACCAAGCATTGAACAGGTTATAGGAAATAGGCAAATCACTTAAATTTATTCTTCTAGTAATTGGAGTGCCGTCTTTATCCAAAGTAGGAAGGTTAACATGGCCAAAGACCACCCTCATGCTTCTTAGCATAGAATTGAAATATTCATTCTTGCGACCATACAATGTAAGGTTAGCATCCATAATAGCATCAAAAATATCGCCCAGAAAACAAAATTTAAAAACAGCGGCATCTTTTCCATCTATTTTTGTCGTCAACTGTTTATACAAAGCATCAATATATTTTTTGTATTTTCTTTTATCCGTTGGGGATGATGTCTTAAATTGCGATGCCAATTCAATCTGGCTAAAGTAAGGCTCAACAGAAACAGTTCTGTTTTTCTTATTTGTTTTAAAATGCTTATAAGATTGAACATTGGCTATTTTTCTTTTTCGATTACTGAAGTCTATTTCCCCATCAAAAGTCCCATCAACATAACCCAGTTCCAAAGGATCAATCGCCACGGAAAAAGTTCTTGTTCGAGGAAAAATCTCAGAAGGGGACACAATTTTTTCTAGATTTGCATTAATCTCTCTCAGCACCCTCAAGCCTGCAAGGTTTTTCTGTATGTCAAACTTTTTCATTTGTTCTTTCATTTTTTTGCGAGCGGAGTTATATGCCTTGTGCTTCGCAGAATCTTTTTTTAACTTACATTTAGAAGATTCAAATTCGACCAATATCTTTCTTAGTTTGCTTTTTTTCTGCTTATTGTCTTTAGAATCTGAGTTGGCTGATGTGGTGTCCTTTATGATGCTGAAATTTTGCATATCATACTCTAAAGAACTGATATAGTCAATTGAAACCTTTACCGCGCCGGTTTGTTCAAAGTCCAAAGCATGGTCTTTCATGTGAAGCCATAAAGTTTTGTTTGATTTTTGCAAAGCTTTTATAATTGCACGGCCTTCATCGTCATCAAAAAGATACATTGTTTCAGGGGGAACTGACCATCCAACATCCATACGAAGACGATAGCTGTTGTTACCTATCCTTCTGAACAAATCAAAATAACTTACATCATTTCCTTTTCCGGACGAATAAGGAACCTGATTCATTGCGGCCAGTGTAGAAAAATATAAATCCAACTTGACTTGGAGATACCTCTTTGCATCTACAGGCTGACCGCCTTGCAGTTCTATATTAACTGATTGAATGCCAACTTCGCCAAAACGATCATGCTTTCCCATAATCATGTCTTCGACTTGTGATTTTTCTGCATGCTGGGGAAAGAAGAACTCTTTTATTGCGCCCTTTTTTAATTTGCCACTCTTTTCCAAATCAACTCGGAACAATCTAATTTTTGGAACCAAAGCGGCAATCTGCTCTGTTGAAAGATCAAATAATGCAAAAATGTCAGAACCAATAAAGTATTTTCCCAACATTGATTCAACAGAGTTTTTCTCGCCCAAGGTTATATGGTGAGTATTGAAAGAGTGTTTATAGGTTCTGGTAATCTCTTGTTCGGGGTTGTCATCGACAATATCATTTAAATTTGCAAGAAGCCAACATTGTTCAGCCCTGCGCACACGTTTAGAGTATTGATTTTTGTTTGCTGTTGCTTTGACAGTCATTGTTAAACCCCAAGTATTTCGGCGACAAATTCTGGGTTTTTAGGTATGAATATTTCCTCGCCTATCGAAAGATGTTGTTCAGTAGGGGCATTATTAAAAAGAGCGATTATCCACCAATATTCAGGCTCACTATAAAAATCAAAAGCCAATTTATAAAAACGATCCCCTCTGGTCCAAATATAGGAATCATACTCTATGTCATCCAAATCTTCTTCCGATAACCTATTAAACTGTGCTGTCGCCAATATACGAATAGAATCTCTGTTTCTCATTTTCTTTATTTGCTTGAACATGTCGCCTTTTTCCAAAGAAACAATTCCTCTATTTTCATATCGTCCTTGATGTGGCATCTGTACTTCTCCGAATTATTTATTTTTTAACACCATAAGGAAACACGCTAAAGTCTCCATCGTTTCTTTCTCCGAACCTTTTCAAAACCCTTCTAGATCTGCTGATTTTCTTTTTCTGGGCTTCTATTTTAAACTGTAAAGCAGCTTGTTGCGTTCCCTTTCCGACAACTTGGTTTAAATTTCCTTCTGGAAGAGATGATGCTTTGTTTAATTTTCTTACATTTGCTTTTACGCCTCTTTCCAATCTAGAAATATCTTGTTTCAAAACTTCTGAAAAATCAAAACCAAGATCATGCTCATGAAGAATAGTGTAAACAGAAGACATTTCTATTTCAAAAGGTATCGCTGTTTTTCCTTTTACGAGAGCGCCTCGGTCTGACAGCTTTGGATCAATTGTTATATTTCCGGGGATGACCAATAGGCCATCTTCCTTTGCATTTCCATCAGCCCCAAACTTAATAGATATTCGTTTTTCTAAATCTCTCTGACTTGCATTGAGGCTATCTGTTGAAGGGAGCGTCGAGTCAACAGCAACAAGGGCATCGGCAGATGTTTCGTATTTAGCCACCAAGTTCATAAATTTCATTTTCAAAAGAGGAGGGGTGGACAAAGTTGAAGCAGAAAACTTCTTTGTCCCCAAAGAACCATAAACAAAATTCTTATAAGATGGGTAAAGCATTTGAGCATATTGTTGTGCTTTTCTTAAATTTTCATAAGCTTCTTTTTCTGTTTCTGCAACCAACGTCCAAGATAACTGTATGTTCCTGCTAGTCCCTTTGTAAATGGCGATGGGATCCAAGCGACCATATACTTCTTGTTTGTCAAAGTCTACTTCATAGTTATCGACAAAATTAGTTATAAAACCTTTAAACGAAACTGTGAGTCTGGATGGTATGTGGTAGAACTCTATGAAGATTCCCCGCTCATTGCAGAACTTATCCGTACTTTGTGATGTTTTGGAGGTTGTTAAACCGTCACTAAATTTGGCCATTTACTTTCTCCGTGTTATGCTTTTGCTTTAGCAACTTTTGCTTGTTTAGTTTCTAGGGTTTTAACTCTCATTCCCAAATCTTTAAACGATTGTTTAACTGATTCGTTTGTTTTTCCAACATCGTTATGCGTAATTGTAAGGTTGATTTGTTTACCGCCTGCTCCAGCGCCAGTCAATGCCCTTGTTGCTCCCCCAATCACTCCACCAATTAAACCTAGGCCAGCAGAGACTACTCCACCTGCGGCTGCTACTGGAGCTGTGAGGGCAGCGGCTTTGCCCATTTTATACATATTTGACGAAAT
>CEUX01104470.1_pt1 | contig 10798 bp, 2 predicted proteins | sample 531361 | NCBI WGS metagenome assembly CEUX01 (sample SAMEA2622736, study PRJEB7988) | marine metagenome | isolation source: saline water (ENVO:00002010), including
CTGCAACATATGTACCTGCTACTGGAGTTCTTACATTAACATTTACAGGTGCTCATGGTTTAACAGCATCTAGTACTACAGTAACAATTGCTAATAACTCTCTAACATTTACTTGTGCACAAGATAATCATGCTACTAATCACACTTATCCTCGTACTACAGACCCTGCTTCTGGCACAGCCCTTACGGTCTTAACTACACCATCTACCACATCAATTACAGTACAAGTAGGAAAAGCACCTAGAGGTACTGGTGGAGCACTTAAATTCACTGTAACAGGTGCTGGAGCTGGATATGAAAATCCACAAATTATAGTTCCACCTCCATCATATGAGAATCTTCCAATTACTGGAGTCTCTAGACTTGGACAAGGTGCAACAACAGAAACAGGAAGTAATTTATTACTTACTGTAGATGCTACACCAACAGTTGGTATAGGATCAACAATGTTTGAAGTTTCTAAATTTAAGATTTCTAGACCTGGATATGGATTTAGAAAGGGTGATGTATTCACACCAGTTGGATTAGTTACTTCAAGATTCCTTAATACTTCTGAAGTTGTTTCACCATTTGAATTAACTGTATTAGAAACATTTACGGATGCTTTCTCAGCATGGCAATTTGGTGAATTGGATTACATTGATTCTCTTGCTAATTTCCAAAATGGAAATAGAACTAGATTCCCATTATACTATAATGATGAACTAGTAAGTTTTGAATTAGATCAAAATGATACAGATTCAATTGAAATTGATTTAAATGCTGTATTATTAATTTTTGTTAATGGTGTAATTCAAGAACCTGGACAACATTATCAATTTGAAGGTGGTACATCATTTACGTTCGTTTCTCCTCCACAAGAAGATGATAAGATTGATGTATTCTTCTATAGAGGAACTCGTGGAACAGATAGTGTATCTGTAAATACTGTAGAAACAGTAAAACAAGGTGATTCACTCAGAATCTATAAAAATAATACTATTGAAGACACTGTAGATCAAACTACAAGAACAATTTATAATATTTCTACTTCTGATAAAGTTGAAACTAATTTATATGCAGGACTTGGTATTACTGAGACTGTATATAAACCAGTTAGTTGGACAAGACAAAAGGTAGATAGGACTATTGCAGGTGAAGATGTATATAAATCAAGAGATTCAATTGAACCTTTAGTATATCCAACAGCAAGAATAATTGGTGATATTGCTACATCTGGTGGTGAATTATTCGTTGATAACGCACAATTCTTTAATTATGAGAGTGCAAGTCCTATTGATATTGATGGATTAATTGTTAATACTTCTGGAGATCCAGTAGCAGCAGCAATTACAGCAGTTGTTTCTGCTGCAGGAACAGTTAGTTCTTTAAATGTTGTTAGTGGTGGATCAGGTTATACTGGTTCTACAGTAACAGTAAAACTTTCTGCACCAAAAGCACTGGGTGTTGGTGTTGGAACTACAGCAACCGCAACTTTGAGTGTGGTTAATGGAGCACTTTCTGGAACAGCAAATATAACAAATCCTGGATTAGGATATACATGGACAATTCCACCTCAAGTTCTTGCACCTATTACTGCAGCATCATTTGAAAATGTTACTGGTGGTAATATTGTACAAGGATTTACTGGAATCATAACTGGTATTCAGACATCTACTGGTACTGGTGGTAATCCATTAGCAATTGAATTCTTCCTTAGTTCCTCCTCATTTACAGGTCTTTCTTCGGATTATCCAGTTTATATTCATAGAACTGTAACTGGATCTGGTGTAACTTCAATTGATGGTCATGATAAGTCAATAGTTGGAATAGGAACTACATTCCTAGATAATGTTTATAAGGTTCATGCAATATCTAATGTTGGTACAAACGGAATTGCAACTTGTAATATACTTTCCACAACAAGTGTAACTGGAATAGCAACTACAGGATCATCAACTAATCCTTGCGGTAAACTTTCCTTTGGTAGACTTGCAGGATTTACTAGAAATTCTTCACCAATTTCAATAGGTGTAACTGGATTAGTTGTAGATTCTGGTCTTAGTACTTTCCCAACAATTCAGAGACGGGGAACAGGATTAAGAGATAGCGGTGGATTGAGTAAGTTATTATAGTCTCTGAAGGTATAAATATAGAAAAAAAGCAATTACAATGGCGGCTATTGTAACAGATCAGTTTAGAATATTAAATGCGAGTAATTTTGTTGACTCCGTTACAGATACTTCTAATGCATATTATGTTTTTGTAGGTCTATCAAATCCAGGTACTTCTGGTTTTGGTAGAAAATCAACTACTGCAGCTTGGGATGCTGATATTCCCAACCCTACTGATAATATCGACTACATGAATTTTGTAGGTGATAATATGTCCTTTGGTAAGAAGGTAACTTCTGCTAATGTCCGTAGATTAATTAGAAGAATTAATTGGGCAAGAGGAACAAAATATGAAATGTATCGTCATGATTATGATTTAAGTAATCAATCACCAATAACTAATTCTTCCCGTCTTTATGATGCGAATTATTATGTTATGAATAGTGAGTATAAAGTTTATGTTTGTATTGATAATGGATCTTCTGGTATTAATACCACAGGTAATGCATCTTTAGATGAACCTACTTTCACCGACTTAGAGCCGTCCAAAGCTGGTGTTAGTGGTGATGGATATCAATGGAAGTACTTATTTACTGTATCTCCAAGTGATATTGTTAAATTTGATTCTACTGATTACATTTCTGTTGCTAATGATTGGTCAACTTCATCCAATGCACAGATACAATCTGTAAGAGATAATGGTGATTCTGATGTTAATCAGAATCAAATAAAAAAAGTTTATATTGAGAATCAGGGAGTTGGTTACGCTAATGGTACTGGTCAAGAAGTCAATATTCTGGGTGATGGTAGTGGAGGAAAAGTTGTAATTGATGTCGCTAATGGGAAGATAACTAACGCTGTAGTTTCTTCTGGAGGTAAGGGATATACCTATGGAATGGTAGATCTTGGAACTTTAAATTCTAGTGCTTCAACAAAGGCAAGTTTGATACCTGTTATTCCACCATCTAGAGGTCATGGACATGATATCTATAAAGAATTAGGTTCTGATAGAGTTCTTGTTTATGCTAGATTTGATGATTCTACTAAAGATTTTCCAGTTAATACTAGTTTCTCTCAAATTGGTATAGTAAAGAATCCTACTTCTATAGGTTCTACTTCAACATTTACAGAAAATCAATTCTCATCTGTAGGTGCATTTAAATTTTCATCGAATACAGGAACACCTGTTATAGGTGAGAGTGTAAAGCAGACAGTAACTAGCGGTGTTGCTAAAGGTTATGTTGTTTCTTGGGATACTGAGACTAAAGTACTTAAGTTTGTTCAAGAAAGATCACCACATTTGAATCAAACTACGTTTGATACCACAGATTATGTTGGTGTTTCTACTAACTCCTCAGTTTATGCATTTGAATCAAACACAAATGCTGTTACAACAACTGGTGGATTTAGTGGATCTATAGACACATCATTTACTGGTATTACAACAAATCCTACTGGAAATAAATTAATTGCTCTTGGTACTCAATTTACAAACGGGGTTGCTAGTGCTGAGATAAATAAAAAGTCGGGAGATGTAATTTATCTTGATAATCGACCTTTGATATCAAGAAATGCCAGACAAAAAGAAGACGTTAAAATTATCTTGGAATTCTAATGCCACAGAAAACGAATCTTAATATAAATCCATATTTTGATGATTTTGATAAGACTGATAACTTTTATAAAGTCTTATTTAAACCAGGATTTCCAGTTCAAGCAAGAGAATTAACTACTCTTCAATCAATATTACAGAATCAGGTAGAGTCTTTCGGTAGTCATATCTTCAAAGAGGGGTCTATGGTGATCCCTGGTGGGTTAACATATGATGGAGAATATAGTGCAGTAAAGATAAATGATGATCATTTAGGTATTGATGTATCAGTTTATACAGATAAATTAGTTGGAAAGCGTGTTAGAGGTCAAAGTTCTGGTATTGTTGCTGTAGTTGATAAAGTTCATTTAACAACAGATACCACAAATACATTCACAAATGTAACTCTTTACGTTAAATATGCAACATCAGGCACAGATAATGCTATAGAATTTTTCACAGATGGTGAAATTCTTATAACCGAAGAAGCATTTACCTATGGAAATACTACAATTTCTGCTGGAGATACTGTAGCAACATTGATAAGTGAAGATGCTTGTTCTATAGGATCATCTGCATCTATCGCTGATGGTGTGTATTTTATTAGAGGTACTTTTGTAGATGTAACTAAATCCACAATAGTATTAGATCCATATACAAATGCTCCATCATATAGAGTAGGACTTACAATATTAGAGGAAGTTGTAACTGCTAAAGATGATTCTTCGTTATATGATAACGCTAAAGGATTTTCTAATTATGCTGCTCCAGGTGCTGATAGATTAAAAATAACAGCAACATTATCTAAAAAGGCTTTAACTGATAATGATGATAAGACATTTGTAGAATTACTTAGAATTGATGCTGGAGAAATTAAAAAATTACAAAATAAATCTCAATATAGTATAATAAGAGATTATTTTGCTAAAAGAACTTATGAAGAGTCTGGTGATTATTCTGTAGGTGAATATAGTATTGATGTAAAAGAATCTCTAAATGATAGGGAATCTAATGAAGGTGTTTATTTCAAGAGTCAGGTAACTGAGCAAGGTAATACTCCATCAGAAGATTTGATGGCAGTTAAAATATCTGCAGGAAAAGCATATGTTAGGGGATATGATATTGAATCTGTTGGAACTACAGTTATTGATGTAGATAAACCTAGAGATAAGGAAACAATATCTTCAGCTTTAGTTCCTTTTGAGTTTGGAACAAGATTTAAATTAAATAACGTACATGGAACTCCTTGGTTAGGTGTTAATAATAATACCAATACTGTTTCATTACGTGATCAAAGAAGATCTTCTTCTGTAACAGCTGGTAATGGTAGAGAAATAGGATCTGCTAGAATTTATTCTTTTAGTTTATCTGATGCCCCTTATTCAAATGCTACTTCAGAATTTGATTTACATTTATTCGATGTACAAACATATATCTTTATAACATTAAACAGTGGAGTAACTGCTGCACAAGTTCCATCTGGATCTTATATTCAAGGTGTAAGTAGTGGAGCATCTGGATGGACAACAGGAGTTAGTACTCCTAACTTGACTCTTACACAGACTTCAGGAGAATTTATTGTTGGTGAGCAGATAAAGATTAATGGAACTTTAGAAGTTTCTAGATCAATTAAGAGTGTAGAGAATTTTTCAATTCAAGATGTAAAGTCTGTTTATCAAGATACTAACACTTTAAATAGCGATCTTAAGGTAGATTTTGGAGGAGATCTTGTACTTCAAAAGAAAACTTTACCTGGAATGGGTATTGCTGATAATGTAAAGATTGATTCTGCTGGTGTTATTAGTAGTCCTAATAGAAAGACACTAACTGGATTAAAAGTTAATGATATTGTTAGATATTCTGCATTAACAGTTGCTGGTGCTCAAGTAGAAAGTTTTAATAGAGTTGAAAGTGTTGGTATAACTACTGCTAAGGTTGTAGCAGTTCAAGATGTTACTGGAGTATGTGAAGGTGGTTTAGTTGGAGCAGGTACATCATACTTTGGTTCTATTACTATTGGAAATCCTGTAGTAAGTGATAGTGGTGGATTATATGCAAGAATTGATAATGATAATGTAGCTTCTACCAATTTAGCATCATCTCATTTATCAGTAGTTAAGCAATGTACTGAGAAATCAACTGATAGTGTTGGTGGTTTGACTATTGCAATAACAGATTCAACCATTGGTATTTCTAGTGCATTTTTTGAAAATTATGATGCAGAGAGATATACAGTTGCTTATTCTGATGGATCTTTGGAAGATTTAACTTCTGATCAAGTTAGTGTTAATGCAAATGGAAGTAGTTTAGTATTAAGAGGATTAACTGCTAGTCAGTCAAGTAATGTTACAGTTAATGTAACTGTTAAGAAAAATGCTATAAACGATAAAAAGAAAGAGTTTATAAGAAGTGAAAAGGTTACTATTAATAGTACAGTTTCTGCTGCTTCTACATCTCTTAGTGGACTATCTACTAGTGCTTATTATGGTTTAAGAGTTCAGGATGATGAGATTTCATTAAATGTTCCTGATGTTACTAATGTTGTTGCAGTATATGAGTCATTAAATTCTAGTGCTCCTACTTTAGATTCTATTGAGTTTCCTTCAGGATTAAATTTGGATACTTCTTCAGTATTAGGTGAAAAAGTTCTTGGATCTGATACTGGTGCTTTAGCACAAGTAGTTACAAGATCATCTGCAACTAAAGTTGAGATTGTGTATCTAAATTCATCAACATTCTCTGTAGGTGAAATAGCAACTTTCCAAGAATCTAATATTAAATCTACAGTACAAGTAGTAGGTAAAGGAAATTATCAAGATGTAACTAAGGAATATGATTTAGATAAAGGTCAAAGAGAACAATTCTATGATTATGCAAGATTAGTTAAAAAAGGTTCATATGTTCCTTCTCGTCAATTATTAACGATATTTAACTGGTATGATGTACCATCTAATGATAGTGGTGATGTTTATACAGCTAATTCATATGCAGAAGAGAGATATAAGAGTGATATTCCAACACTTCCTTCTGGAGTAAGTGCATCTGATATATTAGACTTTAGACCAAGAGTTGCTAGGTTTACTTCTTCATTATCTTCTCCATTCGATTTTTCTAGTAGAACTTTTGGTACTACAGGAACAAATCCAACTCTTGTAGTAAAACCAGGAGAAAATTCTTTAATAGGATATGATTATTATCTTCCAAGAATTGATAAAGTTGTTCTTGGTAAGAATGGAGTGTTTAGTGTAATTAAGGGAGTATCTGCAATTGATCCTAAGTTACCAATAAATGTTGAAGAAGCCATGGATTTGGCTATTATTGAATTGCCAGCGTACTTATATGATCCTAATGATGTAAAAATTACTCTTGTAGACAATAAGAGATATACTATGAGAGATATTGGTAAAATTGAGGATAGAGTTGAGAATTTAGAAACAGTAACTTCTTTATCTCTATTAGAGTTAGAAACCAAATCTTTCCAAGTTAGAGATGCTGATAATCTTGATAGATTTAAATCTGGTTTCTTTGTTGATGACTTTAGAGACGTAGAACGTCAAAATTCAACTCAAACTAGTGCAAATACTGATGTTGCAAATGGTGAACTTATTACACCTATAGATTTCTATTCACTTAAACCTCAATGTGCTTTAGATCCTTCAATTGATCTTACTAGTGTAGATTTTTCACAAAATCTTTCATTATTAGATTCGAACGTACAAAAAACAGGTGATATGATCACCCTTAAGTATGATGAGAAACAATGGATAACACAACCACTTGCTTCAAGAGTTGAGAATGTAAACCCATTCAATATGATTGATTTTACTGGAATTGTTAATTTAAGTCCAGCATCAGATGCTTGGGTAAGAAATGTATATGTTGATGGTGGTGAAAGACATATAACTGGTGATTTTGATGGAACTTATATTGATACAATTAAAACATCCAGTGCACCTGATACTCATATTCGTTCTAGAAACGTTGCTTTTAGTGCTAATGGATTAAGACCACTTGGTAGACAATATCCATTCTTTGATGGAACTAGTGGTATTGATATAGCACCTAAACTTATAGAAATTTCTATGAATTCTGGTGTATTTACTATTGGTGAAACAGTTGAAGGTTATATAGGATCAACTAAAGTTTTTGCTTGTAGAATCAAAGCACCAAACCATAAAACTTCGGATACAACATATTCATTAAATCCTTATGATAGGACTTTAGAATTACCTTCAGTATATTCTGCATCATCTACTGTATTGAATATTGATGTAGATGCTTTAACTGATGAAGTTCTTGGATCATTCTTTGGATATGTAACCAATGGAATGACAATATTGGGTCAATCTAGTGGTGCACAAGCAACCATATCTAGTGTTAAAATAATTGCTGATACATTTGGAGATATAAAGGGAGCAATTTTCTTTAGAGATCCATTTACATCACCATTACCACCTCTCAGATTTACTACTGGTACTAAGTCATTTAAACTTACATCAAGTCCTACAAATGCTGAACCATTAAGAGGTAGTTTATTAATAAGTGCTGCAGAAACAACTTATGCAACTAGTGGTATAGTTGATACTTATAGGCAGACAACGGTTATTGTACGTAGACCACCTCCACCACCTCCACAATCTTGCGACCCTCTTGCACAATCATTTACTGTCGATGAGACTGGTGCATTTATATCATCTGTCGATTTATTCTTTGGAAATAAAGATCCAAATGAGAAATGTTACGTTGAAATTAGAACTGTAGAACTTGGAACTCCTACTCTTAATAGAGTAGCTAATTTTGCAAGGGTTGAGCTTGAACCTTCTCAGATTACAACATCTACTGATGGTACAGTTGCTACTAAAGTAACATTCCCATCTCCAGTTTATGTTCAACCTGGTACTGAGTATTCAATAGTTGTTTTAGCACCTACATCAAATCTATATGAATTATGGGTTGCTAGGATGGGTGAAAGAACAGTTAATACAACTACATTACCTGATGCTGAAAGTGTTATTGTTACTAAACAGTATACTGGTGGAAGTTTATTCAAGTCTCAGAATGGAACTATTTGGACTGCAAGCCAGTTCGAAGATATGAAATTTAGATTATATAAGTGTAATTTCAGTACAAATACAGGAACTGCATACTTCTATAATCCTAAAATTGATGTTGATGTTGATGCTTCGAAGTTACCAGTTAATCCTATTACAACACTTCCAAGAAAGTTAAAGGTTGGTATTACTAATTCTGCTATAGCAGCAATGGGTTCTATTCTAACTGTTGGTGCAAAAGTAAGTGATTCTACTGCTACCACTGGACCATCAGGAATTATTGAGTCTGTTGGTGGTGGAATTAATGCTACTTCTAAGACACTTGTTGGTGCTGGTTATAGTAATGGAACACACACTGGAGTTCCACTTTATAATATTACTGGATCTGGATCTGGAGCACAGGCAACAGTTGTTATTGCTGGAGGTATAATTGATTCTGATCCATCAATAACAACTGCTGGAAGTGGATATGCTGTAGGAGATATCCTTGGTATTACTACATCTAATGTTATTAAAGGATCTGGAGCACAAATTACAGTTACAACTCTTGCTGGATTAGATACTCTTTATCTAACTAATGTTCAGGGAGAATCATTTACTACTGGTCAAGATTTAGTTGTATATAATGGTGCAACTGCAATCTCCATGGCTAGTACTGATATTGCTTCATCTGCTACGATTAATACTTTATATAATGGTAATGTTTTTGAGGTTAATCAATTCAATCATGGAATGCAAGCAGATAATAATGTAATTACTCTTGCTGATATTGAACCAAATACAGTTCCAACTACAGTTACTGCAACATTAGGAATAAATGATACTTCAGTATCTGTAGCAGATACCACAATTTTTGGAACATTTGAAGGTATTAGTACATCCATAGGATATGCTAAGGTTAATAATGAAATACTTTATTATAATTCAATTACTTCTGGTAGTGGTAGTGCAGGAACTCTTGGAATTAGTTCAAGAGGTGTTGATTCCATATCAAGATCACATGTAATTGATGATAAGATATATCCATATGAATTGAATGGTGTTGGTTTGAATAGAATCAATACAAATCATAGTTTACCCTCAGACGCTCTATTAAAGACGGAAAGAGGACTTGATAATTATCATATAGAAATTGCTAGAGGTGATAGAGCAACTGGTGATGGTCAATTGAGCTTTACTGATGAAAATCGTATTGGTGGATCAGAAGCAAAAGGTACAAGGAATATCCAGTACAATAAGATTGCTCCACAATTTAATGTTATAACACCAGGAGATGGTACAACCTTATCTTCCCAGATTCGAACTGTTTCTGGAACCAGTGGTGGAGGATCAGAAATATCCTTTATAGATCAAGGATTTGAAAATGTTGAACTTAATAGTTCTAATGATCTTTTATCTCCTAGAGTTGTTGCGTCTAATAGAAATGAGAATGAAAGATTAACAAGTCTTCCTAAGAATAAGTCATTTACTCTCGGATTAACTTTAAATTCAGCAGATTCTAATCTATCTCCGATGATTGATTCTAATGATGGTGCTTCAGTAGTATTTGCTAGAAATAGGTTAAATAACCCGATTGTTGATTACGCATTTGATGGTAGGGTTAATTTAGTTGCTGATGACCCACATGCAGCAATATATGCAACAAAACAGATAAATCTGAAACAACCAGCGTCTTCGCTTAAAGTGTTAATTGGGGCATATAGGCATTCATCTGCTGACTTTAGAGTATTGTATAAACTCTTTAGAGCAGATTCTAGTGTTGATCAAACTTATCAGTTATTCCCAGGATATGATAATCTGAAGGATACTGATGGTGACGGATTTGGTGATGAGGTAATTGATTCTAACAATAATAGTGGTAGATCCGATGCATTTGTTGCTTCAAGTGTTGCGAATGAATTTAAAGAATACCAATTTAGTATTGATGAATTGGGTCAATTCACTGGATTCCAAATTAAGATTGTAATGAGTGGAACAAATGAGGCACAATCTCCACGATTCCAAGATCTTAGAGTTATTGCATTAGCATAATGAAAACTTTCAGACAATTTCAATCTAATATA
>CEUX01075967.1_pt1 | contig 10796 bp, 3 predicted proteins | sample 531361 | NCBI WGS metagenome assembly CEUX01 (sample SAMEA2622736, study PRJEB7988) | marine metagenome | isolation source: saline water (ENVO:00002010), including
ATAGAAGATACGTCTAATACGTCTGTGATAGTTGCCATAATTCCGACCTCAGAAGCAGTTAGTGTTGCTTTAGTAGTGGAGAGAGCTGTGTTAGCTAACTCTGCACCTTCTGAAACAGCAGCTGCTGATTCTGCATCAGCTATTGGAATATCTACAGCCTTGGAAGGCTGTCCTGATAAATCGAACATTGCTAGAAGTGGAGGGGTTACAACGGCTGCTTGTAGTGCGTCTAGAATATCATCGTTGATGATAGCTGAATAAACAGTATCATCATACGTAGTGGTATTCGTATCGTTACTTGTAAAGTCAACCATACGTAATCACATCCCTTCTTTCAATTTTATTTCTTATACTATTGTTGAAAGGCTTGATTTGCGACAACGTTGTCCTCACGCATTTGAACTTTACCTTCAATTAAAGCCTGGTGCGCAGCAGTTGGATCAGATACTTGCAACTTCTTATACTCATCTTTAGTCATTTTTGCAGCCTCAGCTGTTCCAATAACTCCAGGTTGAGTAGCAGGTTGTGCAACATTAGCAATATCTGCTAATGGTTCTGATGTTTGTTGCGGCACAGATTGCGGTGTTAAGTTGTATTTATTAACAAATTCGTTTATTGCCTCTGGTGTAATCTCTACTTCTGGATTTGTTTGCACAAATAATTCAGCGTGAGAATCCTGAAAACCTCCAGATCTGAAAGCTTCTTTAGCTTTCATACCTTTTAGCTCTCCAGATACAGCATCGTATTGTTCTTGTAATGCACCTTTTTCCGCAGTAGCTTTATCTAAAGCTTCGCGTACATTTGCTATTGATTCCTCGTTTGACAAACCAGCTCCTTCTTGTTCTTGTGACATTATTACTCCTCTTATGTCTACACACCCTTAGAGGGATCGAGTGGATACTTATACTTTTTTTCTTCGTAACTCGAAGCCAGTTTCTAGATTGAGTTGTTCGAGTACTAACTCAATAGTTTAATTATAGACCTAGATATAGAAAATAAGCAAGGACCTAGCCAATAGATCTAACTTGTCTTTGCTTTTGCTTGAATGCTTGACTACCTGAAACCCCACTTGCAAGATTCCCAAAGTCCTCATCTTCACCGATTATTCTTGCCATAGCAGTAGCTATTTCATATTCTGATAGACCGACTCTATCCCCTTCATCATTATGCGCTATATATCCTAGAGCAGCATTTGTAATATCATCTGCAGTCAGACCATATTTTTCTAAATCTATATACTGTCTAAAACGAGCTATCTGTTGTGCAGCAGCTTGAAGATTAGCATTTATTTGCTGTTGTTGTAGCTGTCCTGGAGTACTTTTAGCTATTGCTAAAGCTTCCTCTGCAGACATATTAGTTAATTCAAATTTCCTTGCTTGTTCCGCTATAGAAGATGCCTCATATAAATCATATATTTCAGTAGGTGCAGATCCTTCAAAGAAATCAACCATACCTTGAGCATCTAAAACAGAGAAATTTATACCAGATGCATCAACAATACTTTGGAAAGCTATAAGTGAATCTGCGTTTTGTTCAGCTCTTTCGAATACATCAAACGTTCTCTTTATGTCTTCTATGCTATATCCCTTCTTGATTGCTTGATTTGTTAAATCCTTAACACTTACATCTTCTGAATACCTGTTTTTAAGTAACTGTATTTCGTATTCATATTCCTTATAATTTTCTAAAGCTGATTCGTGATCTCCATTGGTCATAGTCAACATATCTCCAAATGCAGGATATCTCTCTGTAAAAGCACTTGTTTTTGCAATTTCTTTTAAGTATCTACTCAATGTCCAATTTTCTGCTACACCAACATAGAACATTGACCTTATCTCTGCAGAATCATTAGCCCAACTAGGTAATGACAACTCTCCTGTCGGTGTCATTAATGTTCTTTCTATTCTTGTATCATAGTGCTCTAATGTTCCAACAACATCTGACACACCTCCTCCAAAATACATTTCCCCGCTATTGAAGTCTGAATAACTCATAGTCTTAAAAACATTTGGATTCTTCCCAGGACCTATCCCGACTAACTCATCCAAATCTTCTCTTGATGCAAAATATGATATCTTTCTCCCAGCATACGGTAAATCATAAACAAGAAAATATGAATAACCGCTTACACCAGGATATCCTGAAACAGCATACCAACTTCCGCCTGTTGCATAATCTAATAAGTCTAGGTCTTGGCCTCCACCAGTACCACCACCAGGTCCACCAGGCCCACCAGGTCCACCAGGCCCACCAGGACCACCACCACCAGGACCACCTTTAGGATCAACTGTTTCAAACTTTTTGAGTTCATCATATCCATAGTAATTATCTTGGATAATGTCTTCTTTTGCTTGTTGAAATTTCTTTGCCTCGTCAACTCCCAGCATAGTTTCTTCTTTATCTTCTTCTTTAGGTGTAAAATCGTGTCTTTCATCGAAAGCTTTTAGTACCTCAGATGACTGTATCCAACTATCTTCACTAGCATCTTTTGGAGGAACAAATGTATCTTGCCCAGACGTTCCAACTTTTCTACCTGTGAAAGGACTTACTTCAGTTCTCCACAGCTCTTCAACAACCTCCTCTTCTGTCTCGACTTCTTTTTTTATTAACTCAGGGTCTCTTAAATGCTTTTTTTGTAGTGCTTCAGATTCCGCAGTACGTTTATTATTTAGATTAACTGCTGTAATTTCAGCAGCGGACTTATCCATACCAGAGTTATAATCTGTACCACCAGGTCTTACTACTTTCGTATAGTACGATCCATCTTTTCTTTGAACTACTAAATATTTTTCCTTACTCATTAAAGTTCCTCTCCTATCATTCCACCAACTGCATCTGATATATCACTAACTTTTTTATTAAAAGAATCTGAAAGCATTGCTCCTGGGCCAGAACCAAACTGTGCAGCAGTATATGCCCCTTGAGGTGATGAACCTAATCTAGCTGCAGCTTTAAGATGTTTATCGTAATTCTTACCTTGTGCGCCTCCCTGTAATATAGCAGAACCAAATTGAGAAAGATATTGAGCTTCAGTAAAAGCATTAGGTTTTTTCCCAAAAATCTGTTTATATTCTTTTGACCTTCTTATTCTTTCTCCAGCAAAATCCTCCAAACTCATTGTTGTATTTGGATTCAAAATTCTAAACGATGTCCAATCTCTCCTAATAGTATCTGCTAACTGATGATCCTCTATTAACCAAGGTCTCATAATATTCATAATCTTTGCATTCATTGTTTCTATGTTTGTTATCTGACCAGCATCATCAAATTCTGGTAATTCAAAACCCCATTTGTATTGTGTCTGACCAATTGAAAAACTAGACATTCCTTCTGCAACTAAATCAACCATACCTTGAGGATCTAGCCCTGAATTTTTATTTAATTCGATTATACTTAACATTCTTTTTATAGAAGAAGGTGTACCCAAATAACCTAGAGCTTTTGCTTGAGCATAACTTGCACCTCCCTGATACAATTCTCCAATACTAGATTGCCCATAACTTGCAGAAGCTAAATACCTTTCATACACAGCTAACATAATCGAGTCTGCGTATGATGGTGCTCCTCTTAGGTTTCTTTGGTCGAAAGGATTGAAATATGCTGACTCCCCGAAAGCAGTACGATAAGAACTAAGAAAGTTCGCTCTTTCATCATCTAATAGTTCATCTAAAGGATTCTCTGGATCAAATTCATCGAAGTCTTCAACATATCCAAACGTAGACACCCAGTCAGAATACTCTGGAGTATTCTCTGCTCCTGGTAATAATGTATCTGTTTCTTGGTTATATAAATCTCCTAGCCACTCTTTCTTAACAATCTTCCATTTTTCAGCATCTGAATAATTTATATATGTTGAAGTAGGCGTTCCTCCAGGTCCTGTTCCTTCACCTTCAGGTAGCATTGTAGTTTTTGTAGTAGGAACTCCAGTATAAGATGAGAGTGTTGATGTATCAAATACCCTAGATCCTTGATCTACACTATGTTGAGAAGCTGAGTCTTGAAGCCTAGTAATCCATCCGTGACCTGAATTTTGTATAAGACTTATTTCATTGGAAACATCATCAATATGATTAAGCCACCTCTCATTATTGTATGAACTCCAATCTGTTAAACCATTTCTTTGTATCAAATCAAATGCTTGAGTCATCTGAAAATTCATATCAGTTACTGTTCTTAGAAAAGCAGCATACACATCCTCATTCATTTGCGTTATAGGGACCATAAAGTCTTGAGCATTATACTGAGGGTTTAGTCTCGCAGCCTCGTTAGCTATCGCTTGTGCGTGTACAACCTGTTTGAATTTACTATTGTCATTAGGGTCTATCTGCCCTTGTCTCAGTTGTATAATTCCATAAGATTGTTCACTCCCCATAGACTTAATATATTGTTTTCTTCCTGATTCATCAGTAATAGTTGCAATAAATGCATCTAATAAGCTAACTTCTTTACCAGTTATTGGATTTGTAACTCGATTATCTCTATCAGTAAGGTACGAGTACATACCAGGTACGTTATATATATACCCCATGACAATCTCAACAGATAGAGGTTCTTGATCCCAATTTTCAAATGGGTCTATATCTATACTATCTGGGAACATTTATCTCTCCTACTCATCTAACTCTAACCTTTCAGTATAGTAGTCTAAATCCCAAATATCACGCCACCTATTTGTGCCCCTCTCAGGGTTATAATCAGGCCTAAATGTCTCTCCAGCTTTTTCTCCTCTAGAATAGTAGCTATCAGAAGGCCTGAAATGATCCTGAAAGAAAATATACTCTCCAGTTCCAGGAGCCATATTACCACTAAGACCACCATCAATAAATAACCAACCAAGCATTCTTCCATAAGGGTCTCTGTATTCTTTATTCCCAAATCTGGTATCTCTTACTATATACATTCTGTCTCCGTATAATTCAAACAAATCCTCTAAGAATATTTTTTGTCGCGTAGCCTCAGAATATATCTGAGGAAAAGTGTTTGGGTCCACATCAATTTCCTGCGCCATAATACCTATAGTTCTAATCCTTTGCTTTTCATTTGAAGAATAAATGTTGTCAAATGTATCTCCGTCATAAACATTGTATGTAGATGTATTTACTCTGAAAGCAATACTAGGTCTCTTTCCTTGAACAGTTTGGAATTTTGATTCAACTATCTCACCATTTACGTCTGTTATATCCATAGTATTAGTTTTTATATCTCCAGTAGTATTTGGCGGTAACGGTGCCTCCCAGTCCAAATCTATTTTAAGTGAAGGCTTAATATAATAGTCCCACCAAGCATCTGCAGACACCACGTTATTTCCAGCAAAATCTCCAACAGAATCCACAATATGATTTAATATTACAAACTCCTCCTGTATCTCTAATATTAATTCATCAAATTGATCTTTATCTCCATTAATTTTATGTTGTTCAGCAGCTGCTACCTTATTAGTAAAAAGATCTAGAGCAGCTAAAGAATCTCTATCTCCTCTAGGGTCCCACAGTATCTTTGCTTTATAAAGCCCATTAAGTTTTGCCAGGCCATTCATTACAGTCTGCTCCCCATCCGTATCATACGCAGGTGCAGTAAACATATATTCTGGAGAAAACTGCGTAACTCTTTTAACTCCGTATAAAAAGTCTATTAAATACCTTCCTCTAATTCGATTCGCATCAAGATTAATATTTACACCCAGATTAGGATTATTGTCTATTAATAAACCTAATAATTGATAAGATTCCTCATTCAAATCATTAAGGTCGAAAGCAGTATTTTTAACAGCTTTAGGAGCATCATCGGAATTAAATAAAGTATCGCTCACTGGTGTATACCCTGCTCTTTCCCACAGGGCTTTATTGGCGATTATCTTCTTCGCCTCTTCCTCTCCATACTTCCTTACTAGGCTATCTTTTTGTCTTTGATTAACTACCTCTACAATTTGTTTATAAACTTCTTCTGAAGCTTCTATGTCCCATTTTGCATTATCATGGAAAATCTGCATAACTTTATTCTGAGGCATTACAGGAGCTATATATCCTAAACCTAAATACTCACTGTATTGATTTAAGTTAGCTTCATCATAAAATCCAGGCCTAAATATTTCTCCTTGTTGAAATTTCTTTCCTTCAGTGTCTGTAAGATGGATTGCTCCCCTTTGTGTTACTTCATAACCAGGAGTAACCAGAGCATATATCCCTGGGTTATTATGTGCTAGTATCAAATTTCTAGCTCTACCTTCTGGAGTTGTTCTCCCATCAAACCACCATTTCCTTAATTCATTAAGTGCTTGTATTTGTAATTCTTCATCGTGAGGGTTTGAATTTAGAGCTTTACGAGTATCATCTCTCACAGCATCGTCATACACGTTTACTGATTGAGCCCAGTCAATCCAATCTTTAGCAACATCTGCATAAGTTACAGTTAAATCTACTTCTACAGGAACGAGCATTCTCCCTGTTGTTTTTGTAGCTTGTTTAATAACTGCATCTTCTAAGGCCTCTTTCCCAAGTCTATTTATTGTGTCATTCATATCATTTAATGTATCGAAACCATTTATATCTTTATCAAGATAGAAATCCATATTCTCATAATTATAACTATTAGCACTTCTTGCATATTTAAGAGATAATTTCGGATCATCAATAATAGTAGGAGGATTTGAACCACCTCTAATAAAAGTCCATCCAGGATGTGCAATCCCTTGGCCTACGCTCTGGGCAACACCTCCTCCTGCTAATGACCTAACGAACATTTCTCCAGGGCTTTGTTTCCATTGTTCCCAAGTTGGTGCAAAACCTGTAGCAGGAAATAATTCACCAATTCCTCGAGCATATTGCTCCCCTTTAGTACCATGTGCTGCTTCAATCATTAGTGCACCTAACTGCGTATTGAAGTAACCAGATACTGGGTTAAATGCAAACATAGCTGTATCTCCATTAGGAATGAATGTTAGAGGAGCGAAACTTATATTCCCTTCTTCTCCTACAGAACCTCCTAGTTCTGACGCAGAAAGCCGAGACATATATCCGAGCCTTCTCATATTCGGTAGAAAGTTCACAGCATTCTGCACCCCTAATCTTGCGGAGTCTAAAAATGCGTTATTTCCTTTAGGCATAAACATACCTCCTCTGAATTGGTTCATATTACCTAGGTCTTTTAAGTACCTACTCCAGAAATCAAGCCAAGGCTTTCCGAAAGGTGCAAAAAGCCTTATACTATCAGCGGCACCATTAGCCATGTGAAACTTTAACATAAAGTCATCAATCTCTGTTTGAGCATATTGTAACGCTTTAGCATCTAGGTAATTCTCTGTAACAATACCTTTCTTCCACAAAAGATCGTCAAACTCGCTAGCTCCGAATACATCTTGAGCATGCATTGGGTCTGTGTGTCGTATAGATTCAAAATCATCCACACCAAGACTATTGAAAGTACGGATTTCTTTACCTTGAGATTTGTATAAAGTTTCTAATCTAGCTTTTTCATTAGCAAAGAATTTATTAGACATTAGATTAGCTCTATTCCAAGCAGGATCCCCAAACATCTGCTGCATTAAAGTACTATCTCTACCAACTATAGGCATATTACGATGGGCTCCTCCATGCTTTTGTCTTATGCCTGGTACTGCAATTTTTCCAAGATGCTTATTAGATGGTAACGCAAGGTAATCACCAGCTTCTTTCCCTATGTGCCTTTTCCTTGCTGCTTTCATAAGCTCCATCCATAAAGCCTGTCCTTCGTCTACTCCAAGATGAAATGTGTAGAAATCCTCCCAACCTTTCATTAATTCCCAAGCATCTTGTGATGATGCAAGAGGGTAAGCCCCCTCAGTAGAAAGAATCTTATGTCCCTTAAGGTGATTCAAGTCAGGAGAATTGTATGCTAATTCCCAACCAGGTGTTCCTTGCTTCAAAGCTATGTCTGGTATGTCATCAATAGTGTATTCAAGTTGCCATTGATTATTCCTACCCTTAGTTCGTAACCACTCCTGTGTCCACCCTTCTTTATTAGATATCTTAAAAACTTCATTTGCATCATCTGCCCAATTATCAGGCAATCTCCTAGCATCTTTAGTTAACATAACTTTTATATATTCTTGTCCTTCTGGAGGATTTTTTGCAGGATTTTTTATCTTTATCACATTTCCCTTTTTAAGGTTTTGATAATTATTTGCCCTCATATAGCTATCTGTTCTTAATGTTGATGTTCTTTTCCCATCTACAATTAACTGAAATGTAGAAACGTCATCATATTCATCAGCAAAAATATGCTCACCCTTCTTCATATCAAAATTCATTTCTATAGGCTTATATGTATCGTCAATCAATGGATTTCTCGTAACAGGAAAATCTGATATCTTTGTTGGACCATAATGTTTCATAAAATCATCGGACGAAGTAGCCCATTTTTTTGAGACAATAATGTTGTCTAGTTTATCTGCTCCTGATTTTACAAAAAGTGCTGCAACCTCGGAATCACCCAATCCTCTCAATCCAGTCCCTACTCTTGTAACTACAAATGTTTGATCTGGATTAGCTTTTGCATATTTAACAAACTCACTAACATTAGCCTGGATATCCTCAATTGGTAAATTTTTTATATCCGCATTTTTTGTAGGCAAAGCATACGACCTACCAGTTTTACCTCTCCCTATTTTACCCTCCGCACCAAAATACTTTTTAGCATCAAGAGCTGCACCTTTACCATGAATTCCTGCTTCATTACTACCAAACACAAACACATGATTATCTGGTAACGAAGTAATCTTTTCCTTCCCAGATGCATAAAATACCTCAGTCCAAGGGATATCCACAGCGGCCCCCTCTAGTATCTTCAGTCTCTCAGTTGCATAAATTCTAAATGCTCTGTCATCTAAAAGAGTGTTGACATGTTGTATAGCATACTGCCAGAAACCAGGATCATTCGACCTCAACAGCTCTAAAGGTTGCATGTTATCCTGAGACATTAGATACCTTTTATTTATCTCTCTAGGCATTTGCTGTAAGTTCCTAAAAGCTTTTTCCACGTACTTATCGTATTTACTTTGCTGTGCAGGAGTCAACTTGGCATATCCCTGTTCAAAACCTGACTTATCTAATTTACTTAAAATAGGCCTCATTCCCATGTGCTTAACAGTATTCTTTAATGAAGGTATCCAGCCTTCACTAAATGCAAATACAGAATTATAAAACATAAACTCATCCATTCCTGCAACAATAGCAGTAGACGGCCTTGATACTTTCTCAAGAGCCCATATAGCGTTCAGCTTAGTTACCGCTTTATGGATTTTATTTGCTTGTAAATAAGCAAAACCTTTAGATACTTTTCCTCCATCAGCTGCAATATCTATAAGCACCCATTCCAAAGGACTTACTGGCAGTTCACCAGTTACAACTTGTTTCTGAATAAAAGATCTATCGTAATTAGCATCAAATATTATCTTTGCTGCTTTCTGTTGGTCACCATCTACTTGTGCAAGTATTTCTTTATACTTATGATTAGGGTCACTAAATAAATCATCGATAAGACTTTGATGGTATCTATAACCATCTCCAACATCTACTCCGAAAGTATGTTGCGCTAAACCTTGACCAGTCCTTGACTGACCTCTTAATAGATATGTTGAAACATCAAATCTTCCTTGATGGGCAGCCATCATTTTTAGTAGATCCCAATCAAACTCCTTGCCTACAATATTTCCGTCTTTATCTTTTGTGATCTTAATAGCGTCCTCTATTTTTTCAGATAAATTCATTTTTCTTAATGATTCCCAATGTTTTTCTGTTAATTTAGTCCCCTTAGATATCCCCAATTTCTTTGCAATTTCTCTATTAGCTTTATCTAATTTTATGTAATATCCATCTTGCATAAATCTCCAGCCTCCTTTGAAAAGTGCTTCATCGGCCCAACCAGAGGCAATAGCAACATCTTCCAATACTTCATTAGCAGCGTCCATGAGCATGTTTTTATGATTATTCTTATATTGAGCATTCAACTTACCAGCAATTTGCTTTAGCTCTAAATTTTTTGCTTGCCACAGGTTGTCAAATTCTTTCTGGAGATTTCCTAGATTTTTTAATTTATGAATATCATTAAATTGACCATGCATAGCATCGAGTGATGCCTGTAGCGACTTCATATCTTTTTTACCTATCGCTGCAAGTTTATAAGAATCGTTCATAATCTGTGCAAGATACTTTTGATTATCACCTCCCATAAGGAATTGATCAAAGGTTGTATCAGCAAATGTAAATTCATCTTTACCTATAGGAACTTTTGACTCTGGGTCTATTTTTCTTTTTTTAGGCGTATGAAATTTTCCTGCTTTAGCTTTGTCTACTAAGTTTTGTACATATTGTACATAGGCTATCTGTTGACTTTCCAGACTTGCATCTGTTATCTTTGCAAGTTCATCCTGAGCATTTTTTAGTACAGCATTAAGACTTTTTTCAGTAAGTAATTGACCTTCAATTTTTATAAGGTCCTTAATCTCTGAAGGATTAAATTCAATATCTCCCTTTATCATCTGTCTTAATCTATACCCAGCTTCGGATACTGGCTTCTCTATACCAGGGGTCATAACTCTAGGAGCTTTACCTCCCAGTACTTCTAAGTATGCTATCTCATCTGCCAAATCACTCATTCTTAACATTAGATTTTCAATATCCTCAGCACCATTAGCTGTAGAAAATTTAACAGCATCATCATAGATTGCATCTACTTTTGCCTGCCATTTTGCAATTTCTGCATATTGTTTCTTATACGATATTCTACTTCCACCTACAATTGAAGATATTATGTCCTTAAGT
>CEUX01060079.1_pt1 | contig 10790 bp, 15 predicted proteins | sample 531361 | NCBI WGS metagenome assembly CEUX01 (sample SAMEA2622736, study PRJEB7988) | marine metagenome | isolation source: saline water (ENVO:00002010), including
ACGTCTTCGTTGTGGGAGTCCGAAGTATTTTGTGTCGTACGTCGTCCAAGCCGCATCGTACCCGAGCGAGGCAAGGTCTTGTAAGATGACTTCAAGTCCTTTTCGACGCAAGTTTTCGACGTTCTCAATAATGACATAACTGGGACATCCTTCGCCGATGAGCCTTTTGTACTCTTTCCAGAGACCCGACCTTTCGCCATGTATTCCTCCATTCATTTTGCCTGCGATGCTGATGTCTTGGCAAGGAAAACCTCCTGTTAATACATCATAACGACCGCGTTTTATATGTAGTTTGGTTACGTCTGTGTCTAAACGCACCCCGGGAAAGTTTTTTGTGATTACCTTCTGGCAATGCGGTTCAATCTCGCAAAATCGAACCGTTTTAAAGTAGTTTGTTTTTTCAAGGCCGAGGGTAAAACCTGCTGTACCTGTGAATAAATCTAATACCCGAAGTTTTGGCATAATAATTCTTTTATTTCTTCGTGTACTTCTAACATGGTCTTGTTGCCATTGATTTGGAAATACGTACCTGTAGTGCAAAAATAGGCTTCAAAAGCACTATAGCCATTTCTGATTTTTTCAAAATGAGATCTCTCAATTACATCAAAGTCATCATCTTTTACAGAATTTCTAATGCTGCGCCGTTCTTGAGCTACTTCGAAATCAACGTCCAACTTTAATGTAACTGGTCGTATATCCCGCATGTTAAAACAGTTGTGAAAAAGGATTCCACAGCCGAGACCTTCGGCCCAAGTATTGTATGCGTAAGTAGTAGCGTCCCATCTGTCTGCAATAACGCACTCACCTTTGCTCAAAGCAGGTTCTACAACTGTATCATATAGATGTTGGCGACCTGCCATTAATGCTAGAATTGTGGCAGCATGAGACGGTTTATCATTACCTGCTCTTATTGTATTTAGATGGAGCGTATTGCCCCACTCCGTTGTGTAAGGACTGACAACAGTTACAGTTTCACCTTTGGATTCGAGGAACTTTTTTAATTCGACTATTTGTGTCGATTTGCCGCAACCGTCTGTGCCTTCAAATGCGAAAAACTTAGACATGACTTTTCTCCTATTGTTTCCAAAAAATTATAAGTTCCAATCGAATTTCCAATTATTCAAGTCCTGGCATCTTACATAACTTATAAAGCTCTTGTATTTTTAAAAAACATCCTGCCGCATTTTCATGACCGCCGCCCTTCTCGCTCAAAGTTAGTGCAGCGATTTCTGCCCATCCCGCGGAACTTCGTAAACTTAATTTTACCTCGTCCAAAGATTCGAATTGGACATTGGCAACCAAGTCATATTTATTTTTCATCGAATCTGCATAATCGCTGATTACTTCAGGAGGCATGAAACTAATTAGGACACGGATGTGGTGGATTTTCCCGTCTCTAACCATATTCCAAGTCGTCGCAAACGACTTTTTAGCATGGGCATCCATTATCTCTTTTAGGACATTTAAGCTAATTTCACCTTCTTTTACATACCTTCCTAAAAGGTTTTGAAAGCCTTCTAAATCTTTGGTATTTTTTCTATAGACTTCTATATAAGTTTGGAGAGGTTTTGAAATCAAGGTTGAGTGGAAAGGTTTTGCTTCAGGGTAATTTGTCTGCCAATCAGGTAACCACATGTCTCGTACACCGATGAGACGAATGGCTGTCGGGTAATCTTGAATTTTTGTAGGAGTTTGATCGAGCGTCGTGCGGATGTTGTTAAAGTAGTCATACGTTAACATAGCCCCTGACCTAGTTTTATCTAAGATGGCGTTAACGTTCTTGGGCAACTTTGCATTAAGACGGTCGATTGCTGATTTATGGTGGTCTAGAATTACAACGTGACTTACGCAATCACTTATTTGTTTTAATTGTTGGCCGTATAGTGAGAAATCTACAATATAAACTGTACCGACTTCTCGATCTTTACAAGATTCCAATAGTGCGTTGAAATGGTCATCATTATTGTACTCCATTTCAAACATAGTTGGCTGCACACCAGCCTCTGTTAAATGGCTATACGCTATTGCAGCGCTAAGCGATCCGTCAGCACAGTTGTTTACGGGGTTTGTGTGGTATACGACAAAAGTTTGCATTTAGAAGATCCTATATTAAAAGTTAAAAAAGCCAACACATCGCTTAGTCTACACACTAAGGGAACAAAAATGGGTAATCAATGTGCGATACTTTTTGACATAAAGTACTGGACTATTGCTTAGTTGCCTTACCGAATTGTAAGATTTCCAGCATGTAGCTTTATGTGTCTAGCATGACTCTTACAAGGCGAGAGTCGCCGAATCGCGCACCGTGGCTCTACTTGATTAAGTTTTGGATAGCTTTGATATGCTCACTGATGAGCGTTCGTACGGAACTACATTCAAAATTCTGAGCCAAACTTGCATCCATAAGAGTAATGTAATCGTCTATAGGTAAATCTGCGTAAAGCGGGAAAGTCTGCTCTAACATACCATCTCTGTAAAACTCGACAGTATCATCCTCTCCTATTAGTGCATATTCACGGGCGTCTTTCAATTGAACCTGCTGTTTTACTGTCCGTACTTCTACCTCACACGTTCTTTCGGTAACAAAGGCTACTCCGTAAAAGCTATACTCTCCAGCTTCTCGGTCTAGTAAGATTTCATGGCAACTTATGTGGACAATGTAATCGGCAGCTTTACCTGAACCTGCGCCATACTGCACTAATGCTTCTGCAACTTGTTGGCACATTTCTTGGGTGCGTCTGATTATGTTTTTGTTAATAGCCTCTACAAGTTGATCAGTGTCTTCTTCGAGCTTACCTATATAAAAGTTAAGCTCGACTGGTGTTAGAGGTACATCTGCCTCTTTAGAAAATACTGCTACCGCTGGGGAATTTTCTAATTCTTGCGTATTCGGTTGCTTTCTAAATATTCGACTTACATGTTGTTCGAGTTCTAATAGCTCAGTTTCCATTTCTAATTTCCTAATAAATAATAAACAAATAGTAAGTAGGTTAAACCGTGTGCTAGTTGATCTATTCCCAGCGCCCACCAAAAGTAAATCTGGTCTGGTCTGAACCTACCTCCAAGGTTTGGATGTGCTTTTATACGGTCTATTGCGAGGTGTAGTACAAATTCTGCAAGCAAGATGATGCCAATCTTTCTTGAGATCTCATCCTCTATTAGAAGATTGGCCTCGTAGAACTCGAACACTAGTGTAAGCATTAAGCCTGTAACTGCCGCATGTATACTACTGTGTACGACTAAAACTGGAAACCACTTGCTGAAGTCAGGGCTTCCTTCATAGTGGATTATTATGTTATTGCAAATATTCTGTAGAGGAAAATCGCAAATAAAATGTTTAACCGCGAATAACGCTAGTAAAATCAGTGTAAAATTAACCGTAAACTCGTTCATACCATCCCCATACTTCGATTAAGGGCAGCCTATCTAAACTACCCCAACGCCATCTTATACTACGTGTCTTTAACATGCCATAATACTGACCTAATCCAGCTGCAACCATGTCTTCCCAGTGTTTGCGGTCGGCAGTTTCAACCTTCATTAGAGCATAGACTTGATTGCGTGTCAGCTCAACTGTTATTTTTTCTGTACTCATATACAAATTTCCGTAATTCCCTCATACTCTGCTTAGCTAAACTGTCACAAAGAGAGTTCATTCCTATTTTATGTGATATTACTTTCGAGTGACTTTTTAAAACTACTACCTCTACATTTTTAAAATGGTTTAGCGGTAAGTAGTCTAGATTTCTTTCAATCTCATCAGAATCAACAACAAGTTTCAAACTACCCAATTCGATTTTTTCATCAAGCTCGAATATAAAATCGTACACCGCAGCTAACGCACATTCTGCGCCCTCTACTTCGTACTTGTTTTCTTTACAGATTTTCCGACCACTTAAATTTATTGTTGCGGTCTGAAATTCTAATACAGCTCCCCAGCCAAGAGCTTTTGTGTCTTGGCAGAGGCTACTGTCTACATAAAGCGTTAGGTTCATACTGCGAGTTTGCCCGCTACAATTTTACCGCTGTGCTTGTAGTATTTCAGCTCTAAATTCGAGTAGTCAAATTTATCGAAATCCGAGTGTTGGTCAAAACCTTTCACACGCACGCGAGGCATCGGGAATACTGGATTTTCCATTAATGTGTGCATTTGCGTGAGCTGGTTTTCATAAATGTGCTTGTCGCCTAGGTAGTGGTGGACATTGCGCGGAACCATATTTAGGTATGATGCGCATTTAAGCAATTGAATACTATAGCTTGCCGCATTGTATGGGATGCCTACAAACATATCTGCGCTGCGTTGATAAAATGCTAAATCCAGAAAATAACGGGGTACGTTCTTTTCATCCAACCACCTGTCAATTGTCTGTTCAGCTTCTTCTGGATTCTCACCCAATTGTGGGCAGTCTTTACCAAGTTCGCGATAGATTTTGTTGTGTTCACGTTGAACGACTGAATTAAAATTGCTACATGTGACAGGGTTGTCTACAAAAAGACTATCGTCAATACGCGTTATAGCATACTCAGTGATACGCTCTAAAGTACCCATTGGTTTCGTACCAAGCTGGAACAAAACGTGACAGGGCGGCAAGGCTTGCTGGCCAACAGTTGCATTTTCACCAGGGGTCATATCTACTTCAAACTGAGGCACACCCATTTGATCTAAAGTTCGATGGCTTACGTTAAGGAACTCGCCAAATTCTTCACGTACTATTGCTTCAGCCATTTCTTCCGAGCTCCCATAGCCCTCAGCCTCATACTCGTCGATATAATCTCCTGCTGTATCAGAAATTTTTTCACCAATAAATGCTTCCAGTCGCTCTTCAGGATAGGCTGCACGTTTAGTCACTGGAGTATATCCGGGGTTTAGCGCTGTAACCACAATACGACGATCGTTTGGATCTTTTTTGAGTTTCTCTAACCCTTCCATTAGCTGGTCAATCGTACGTTCGTACACAACAATGTTAGTTTTGTGTATTTTACCCAAACTTTCGTAGCCTTGACTTTCTAGGAAGTTAATTGTATCTTGATCTTCCTCGACTACTGTTCGAGTGTCTTGCCAATCACGCCACATTGCACCGTATACTGGGCCAAGTTGACCATCTTCGCCTGCCCAGTTTTTCCAGATATTACAACCCATTCTGCTCAGCTCGCGCTCGTCTGTTTTGCCTAGATTGAAGAAACGTAGTTCACGCTCAACATTGTGCAAATCTACGAATTTGCTGGTCATTAGTGGGAAACCTTTCCGCAGGTCATAAACCATATAACCACCAAACTCTTTCAGAGTTTTAAATTCTGTTCTGTTTGCTGACATTGTGGCATTTTGTAGAATTTGGTCTGTGTGTTGTTGGAATTGTTGCTCGAAAGGGTTCTGTACAGGAAGTCTGACCGAATTTAGGCTGTCTCTTAGCGTAACTTCGTCACTGTGCTGAGGCATACCTAGGCCAAGGTCTAATACGTCTATTTCGGTATAACAATCTACATTTTTTGAAACTGCACTGCTTGCGCCTGTTACGCAGTTTGAGATTGAGATAAATAATCCGTTAGCCATCTGATCTAAAATTTCAGCAAAAATATTCACTTGAGCCTGCAAACGCTCTTCTGTATCTGTTTCTTCTTCAGCCAAATTTTCTAACCCTAATAACACTACTACGTCGAGTGAGTCGAAAATAGTTTCTTCGATTTTTGGTGAAATCATCAAGCTGAAATCTTCATCGTCAGGGTGTGTTAAAAAGGATAGACCTATGGTTTCGCCATCACGCTCTTGCTGTAACTCTAGACCTAGTTCTTGTTGTAAGTATGGTACGAGGTCTACCTCTTTTCCTTCTACCATACATTTGCCTACAATTGCACATTCGCTGTACATTGGGTGGTCTGTAACATCGCGCTCGGCATTGGTCTCTAACATTGATTTAACTGTTTGCTTTAATGCTAACGCCACATTTGTGTGAGTACACCACGTGTTTACTGAAGTGACTAGTGTGGTCATTGTTGAACCTTCAGTCATCGCTTTTTCGAACTCTTCGAGTGCAGGGCCAGTGTAGTCTATATAATCAATCATTATTCATTCCTAGTTAATTGGGTTTGTTGGTTTGAAGGCAATTATCTTTCAAATTGTTATCTTACTTTACAGATTTGTTATTACCACATTTTTGCGATAGCTAATATTCCAGCTATGAGACTAAAAACTGCACAAATACCCATAGCTTTAAAGCTCCGTACAAACAGTGCTAAACTACTGGTATCATTTTGGGCAGTGTTTAGCTGCCAGAGTAGATGGATGTTGAGGCATACGTACAAAATTGTCAGAAATTCCATTTTCATTCTCCGTAATACTGACTCACTATTTTTAAAATATCAGATACCTGTTTTTCGATTTTTGATTTCGGTAAAGTAATGAAAAAACTAAAAAGCGCTTCAGAGAACACATCACTACATGCCTGGCTAGTAATTTCGTCTGCGCTCATAAAATTTGCTGCTACTTCTCCGTCTACTAGAATGTTGCTTATTTGAAATCCTATACTATTGCCGATTTTCCAGAAATTAAGACTCAAAGCATTAGATAAAACAAGGAATGATACTGGAGATTGTTGCAGTACAGCTAATTCAAATTTAATTTTGTTATTGCTGAATCTTATTTTTGACACAATACAATTTTCATAAATTTCATAGTAAGCACCATTCTTCATATCAGTTTTATCTAACATGGTTTATCTCCGATACGTGGAAGCGGTAAGAATTGCCTTTGTAGCTTTCAATTCGAGCCGTTAACTTTAAACGTGAGAACATATCTTTCAATACGAACTCAGAAAAGCCTGAAATCTCTACAGGGTCTTCTGCGCCGATAGCGTTTAGTATTAATATCACAGTAATATCCATACTGACCATATTATTGCGAATACTACGCGGTTTGTGTACAAAATGCAAAGCAGGTAAGGGTTCTGAAACTGAGGAAGGGTCTATAGTATCGAGATGTTTTAACATGTGAGTAGCTTTCGCCGCTGACCATCTTTTTATAGTTGGGCAGTAGAAAGGTTTAGCATTGAACTGGAATACTTGACCATCTTCATCACAGGTTAAATAGCAGCCTTTATCGATGTGGTAAATTTTACCGTTAAACTCAACGTCGTCGAAGCCAGACGAAGTGTAAGTCAATTCGCGTAAAAAGTTTATTTCCCATTCGATTCCCGGCCTATTTGCGTAACGGGGTAATCTTCGGAGTGACCTGTAAGCTGGGACGTCATCTTTTATACTTACAGGGTATAGAGGTTGTTGAGGTTCGGTTACTTTGTACCACTCTCCTTTTCTTTCATGCTTTTTAAAATAGTACGTGCCATCCCAAACGTATCTGTTGTTATCGCCTGCGTTATTGTTGTCGCTATATATTACAAACTTAATCATATTTTAATCTCTTTATTTTTAGTATTGCTTGCTTTAAATTGTCGCCATGGCAAGGTTTAGGACTGCACCAGCAGACTAGTGCGATCTTTTCTCCCTTGTGTATTCTCTTTGCGAGTTTCTTCAATCTCTTATAAAACTGTGTCTTTAGCTTTATTTGATTTTCTACAAACTCTCTGTGCTGTTTTATGGAGTCAGCACGGTCTACTCCAAAACACCGGTTACCGAACGGCGTTTCCCTATCAATCAATATTTGCGTATAACCACTAGGAATGGGTAAAGCGTCCGCCCGTTTACTTACTACAATCAGGCTAGGTTTTCCATACAACATTTAAATAACTTTGTATTTTGTGGTCTAGTTTTTTGAGTACAGTGTATTCCATTATAGTAGCATCATTTCCAGTCCCATGGGGTATTGAAAAACATAGGTCTTGAGTAGCCTCATGCCAACGAACTTCAATTTCCAATCCAATACTTTTAGCAACTTCCTCAAACCGTTCAATTTGACTGCGTGTGCTGAATTTTGAACTTAGGTCTGAAGTATTTTGTCCGCACGAAACCCACAATTGGGTTGTGTTTAAAAAAGATGCAATATCAAACACAACATGTGCTATTCTACGATAAATGTATTCGGTATTCATTTTACAAGTCTTAACCCCGCTGGTTTTTCTTTAGGCTGCTCTTGAGACTGTTTTTCACATTCATGATCGTAATAGACTGGGAACTCAAAACTCTCAAACGCAACATCTTTACCGTTTGTAGCTACTATCTTTACAATCAAATTGGTAGGAATAACCACACTGAACACCTTACCATCAAACCGTGCTTCAAAGCTTAAACTCTTTCTGTCGTACAAGATATGCTTAGCTGCGCTCATACTTATGTTTGCGATGAATGTGTTGTTCTTAACTGAGTTAGGTGGCAACACTATAGCAGGTTTGCCGTCAATCTCAGGAACTACGGTGTAAACGAGCAGCCGTTCGTGTTGTACGTTAGAATATATGTGGTCTAAGTGTGCAACCACTGTCAAGCCTTTACTTTCTGTAATCATATAACCTCCAAAAATAAAGATTCATCAGCATAAAATTTTGTTTTAAAGGTACTCTCCATAGCATGACATGCTGGCCTGCTTAGATGGACAGAATTTCCTGGATGCAGTACAACAGCATCTCCTGATTCTACTTTACAGAATTTATCAGGTGACGCAATCAATTTCGAATTATCCGAGTGCGATGATATATAATCGATCAAACGGAAAGATACACAATCAATAGGAATGCGTTTCATATCTACGGCACTATAGAGTTCACACTTTTCAACATCAAATTTTATACAAAGGCCGTTCGGAATACCGATTGATTCGTCTCCATCTATTATGTAACCTTCGAAACTTTTTGGAACTTGTCCGATAGTTTCAAGTGCCATTTTTTCTATCTGTTGTTCATATACGCTCTGTCTAACTTTTTGTATTATCATGAGTAGATCTGATCCCAGTTCCATATTTAATTCCTATACTGTGTTTCACGCTAGTAGGGAACTCATTATACCAAATAGAATCTATTGTTTTTAGTTTGCCGTATCCGTCAGGTTTATGTACAATGAGACAATATACATCCGTGTATTCAATATCTACCGCTTCACGACTACCATTGCGTATCGTATTTATTCGGATTATATCAGACAAGAAATTTACGGAATTTAGAGAATTTAAATGCACAATCTCTATATTTAAATTACCAGCAAATCCTTTCGATTCGCCTTTATTGTCAAATACTAAATGTATTAAGCCCTCATTCATATTAGCTATGTCTTGAGCATGTTTGTAATCTTTTTTAAGTTGGAACTGGTTCATGGTAATCTCCTTAGCTGTTTTTATTTACAGATTCGGAATAATAAAAAAGCCCGCGCAATGATGCTAACGGGCTTTACAGGACTAAATTTCTCCAGATACAAGTTTGTTGTATATGCCTTTTACTGACTTGTAACCAAAGCGATTCCATCTACGATCGTCTAGAAGTTTTTCAAAGTGCTTAGCTATGCCACTATCTCCTAACTGAAGGTTTGTGTGAGGCTTAAGTTTTATTCTTGAGAAATACTCTGGAAACGCATCACGGATAGGTCTTTTTTGAGGCTTGTTTAACTCTTCCCAGGTGTAACCGTGCAGCAGGCTTAAAACACGGGTCGTATCATAGGGCGAAAGGTAATGCTTGCCTAGACGTACGGCTTCTGCTCTCAACAAAATACGTTGACCAGTGTTAGGTTTTCTAAATACGTTGATTTGGTATTCAGGAATCGAATCTCTAAAATGGATCATAGCTTTTTTGCTTAAACCAAAATGAGAATCCGCACTAGTAGCTGAAAGTATACAAGGTTCTTTTACAGCTAGGAATGCCTCACGCATAGGCCAGAAACATTCAAAGTCTGTTTTTGATTTTGCACCTACACTAACTGCGTACTTCAAATATTTTTTGAGTTTACTTACACTTGTAGGCAAATAGACTGGTGTGAAAGGTATTCCAAATTCTTCACACGTTGCTTTTGCCAACTTAAAGTCAGTACTTTCGTGACCTTTGATGGTAAACGAGTAGCCTACAGGATTAAGCCCAAGTTCCATGGCTGCAAATAACACTGAGTTGCTATCGACACCGCCACTTAATAAGACAGCTACTTTGTGTTCGCCTGGGTAATATCTGGCAAACTCTATTTCATCCAGCAGAGCTTGCCTTAGTTTAGTTCCGAGTTCTTCAATCATAATCCACTCAATCCTGTAACTTGCTGTGCAACTTTATCTAAAATTTCAGGGTCACGTACAGGGTCGAACGCTAGAACATTGTATTTAAAGAAGAGCTTATCACAGAGTTTTTCATACTCTTCTTGACTAATCTCCCGCGAAAATAAAGAAATTGCTAACAGCCTTACGTCTGGATTTGCAACTTTCGCTAAACGTAAATTCAATTCTATATCTTCAGCTAGATCAGGTCTGCGACTAACTCCTGACATTTCAGTGCGTGATGGGTCATGGCACATTACCAAATAATCAGGCTGACTGCCATGAATTAGACTATAACTACCACCACAGAAACTAGGATGACGAATACTACCTTGGCCTTCGATCACATCAATATGCTTATGATCGTTTTCAGGACTCAACCATTCTGCTGCACCTGACAGAAAGTCTGCGGCAATAGTGTCATTATTGATACCACCGCCTGAGATTAAGTAGCCTGTTTGACCTGTAGACCTAAACGTAACCAAATCAGTATAACGTTTAAGCGCTTTTGTTAAACTCAGTGCTGTAAATTTTTTACCGCAAGCACAGTCAGTTCCGACTGTCAAGATGCGAACTCCGTTACGCCTTTCGCCATTACCTTTTGGAAATTCCTGGTCACGGT
>CEUX01003058.1_pt1 | contig 10788 bp, 18 predicted proteins | sample 531361 | NCBI WGS metagenome assembly CEUX01 (sample SAMEA2622736, study PRJEB7988) | marine metagenome | isolation source: saline water (ENVO:00002010), including
ATGCCTTCTCAAGGGATGCCTTTAGATAATGATGAAGAAGAAATAGAGGTTGAAGAAATCGAGGATCCTACGGAAGTAACGGAAGAAGAGGATGGATCTGTTCTTTTGAACTTTGGTGAAATAGTTAATGAAGAGCTTCAGTCAGAGCCTGATGCCAATTTAGCTGAAATTATGGATGAAAGAGTTCTGATGGATATTTCTTCAGAACTAGTTGGATATTATGAAGATGATAAAAGTGGCCGTCAGGAATGGGAAGATGCTTATACGGATGGTTTAGATCTTCTTGGTATTAAATATGAAACACGTGAGGAACCTTTTCGAGGGTCAAGTGGTGTTACTCATCCCATTATAGCAGAGGCTGTCACACAGTTTCAGGCGCAAGCCTATAGAGAACTTCTTCCTAGTTCTGGTCCTGTTCGAACTCAGGTTGTTGGTGCAGCAACACCTGAAGTTGAGATGCAAGCTCAACGTGTTCAGGAATTTATGAATTATCAAATAACACATGTTATGGATGAATATGATCCTGAGATGGATCGCTTATTATTTTATTTACCTTTGGCCGGAAGTGCTTTTAAAAAAATATATTTCGATGATATTTTAGATCGAGCTGTATCTCGGTTTGTTCCTGCGGATGATCTTCTTGTTCCGTACAGTGCCACAGATTTAAATTCTGCTTCTCGTATTACTCATGTAATTCGAATGAATACAAATGATGTTCGTAAGTTTCAAGCTGCAGGATTTTACAGAGACATTGAACTTACCGCGTATGATTCAGATGATGAACTAAAAGAAAAAGAACGTAAGTTAATGGGTGTTGAAAAGACAGGTGCTGACGATCAAGACTGCACCATTCTTGAAGTTCACACTGATCTTGATTTACCTGGGTTTGAACATACCAGTCCTATTGATGGGGAACAAACAGGAATTAAACTTCCTTACATTGTAACTATTGATGAGGGCAGTTCTAATATTTTATCTATTAGAAGAAACTGGAGAGAGGGTGACGACTACTATCGAAAGATACAATACTTTGCACATTACAAGTTTCTACCAGGTTTAGGTTTTTATGGGTTTGGCCTTTTGCACATGATTGGTGGATTAGGTCGTTCTGCAACTTCTATTTTAAGGCAGTTAATTGATGCTGGAACACTTGCTAATCTTCCCGCTGGTTTTAAAGCTCGTGGTATTAGAATTCGTGACGCTGATGAGCCTTTGTCTCCTGGTGAGTTTCGCGATATTGATGTACCCGGTGGTGCTTTACGAGAAAGTATCTTGCCGTTACCGTACAAGGAGCCTAGTCAGACGTTAATGGGTTTACTTGGTTTTGTTGTGGATGCAGGTCGAAGATTTGCAGCTATTGCCGATATGCAGGTTGGGGATGGAAATCAATCAGCCGCTGTTGGTACAACGGTTGCTCTTTTGGAGCGCGGATCGAAGGTGATGTCAGCCATACATAAAAGACTTCACTATGCTCAGAAACAAGAATTTAAAATGTTAGGTCGTGTATTTGCAGAATCACTTCCTCCTATGTATCCATATAATGTTTATGGTGGAGAGACGATGATTAAGCAGGTAGACTTTGATGAGCGAGTGGATGTTATACCTGTTTCAGATCCTAATATTTTTTCAATGTCTCAACGTTTAGCGTTAGCACAAACACAATTACAATTAGCTCAAAGTAATCCTCAGATGCATAATCTTCATGAGGCTTACAGGCGTATTTATGAGGCTATAGGAGTTCATAATATAGAGGCGTTGTTACCAACTCCTCAACCTCAACAGCCTACGGATCCATCCATTGAAAATGCCAAGGCAATTATACAAGAAACTTTGCAAGCTTTTCCAACACAGGATCATGATGCTCATATAACAGCTCACATTATATTCATGAAAACACCTATTGTTGCGGCCTCCCCTCCTGTTTTCGGACTGCTTCAAGCACATATATGTGAACACATTGCTTTTAAAGCTCGTGGTGTAGCTGATGCGGAAATGCGTATGGTTATGGAACAAGCGATGCAAATGGGACAACAACCTCCTCAAATGGATGTGGAGGCAAAGGTTGCAGAGCTAACTGCTCAATATACAGAGGAAGTTATGACCACCTTTATGCCACCGCCAGAGGGTGAAGTAGATCCTCTTGTCCAACTTCGTTCTAAAGAGCTTGATATTAAGGCTTCTGATGTACAACGTAAGTCTGAAGAGTTTGCTGTACAGCACTTATTTAATCAAAAGAAAGAACAGGAGCGTCAAGAACTTGTAAGAGAAAAGATGGATTCTCAAGAAGACATTGCGCTTTTACGTGCAGAAGTAAATAGAGAACGTATGGAGCAACAAGAAAGAAAGCAGTAATGGAGTTTATATTTCATAGCAAATGTATGAGAAAGGTAGCTTCCTGTATAAGCACATTAGATGCCTGGCTTTGGCGTAGGTGTTGGGGTTCTAAGAAGAAAAAATGAAAGTTAGCTCAGAAACATCAGTCGCTATGCCAATCAAAAACATGGTGGGCATAATCATAGGTGTGTCGATGGGAATTTTTGCATATACAGAGATAACTGCCAGACTTACATCATTAGAAACAAGCCGTGAGCTCATGAACGCTGATCTTCTAAAAGCTTCTGAGCAGACTACAGTTGATAAGGAACAGTTCCTACTTCTCGAAGACCTGTATGAAACGGTTGAGAAGCATCAGGAACTTTTGGATAAGAACATTCATAACCAGGTGATGCTCACGCACGTTGAAAAACAGCTTGAAAAAGCGTTGGAAGACATTGAAGAGTTAAAGGATAAAGCACGGGATATGCATTACAAAAGTGATAACGAGATTCAAAAATGATTGAAACCGTGATAGCTTTATTGATGATAGTTGATAACGAAATTAAAGAGCATCGCATACAAAAATCCATGTCTACCTGCTTAAAAGGCAAACGGGTTGCCATGAGGCAAATAAAGACGGGTGGTAATGTTAGATTTGAATGCCTAAAATCTAAAGCAGAATTAGAACTATATATGGGCGAAAAGCACATTATAAAACTTATTCTAAAATAGAGGTTATTATGTCTAGTTTATCACGAAAAGATCCAAAGGTAGGAACAGGTAAAAAACCTAAAGGATCAGGTAGAAGACTGTATACGGACGAAAACCCTAAAGATACTGTTCCTATAAAGTATGCTACTATTGCTGACGCAAAGGCAACAGCTAATAAAGTTAAACGTATAAAGAAACCTTACGCTAGAAAGATACAAATTCTTACTGTTATGGAACAGAGAAGTAAATTTGCTAATAAACCGAAACAAGCTCAAATTGCTCGTAAGGCGAAAGAAGAACTAAGAAAGAAACATCGTGCTAAAAATCGTGGTGGAATTATTATAAAAACAAGAGTATTCTGATGACTATATCTCGTTCAAATATCCCCAAACAGTTAACTGGTACAAGGAAAAAAAAGATGGTTAGGAAGAAGAGAAGTAAAGGTATGGCTCGTGGCGGTACTATGAAAAAGAAAGGTATGGCCCGTGGCGGTACTATGAAAAAGAAAGGTATGGCCCGTGGTGGTGCTATGAAGAAAAAGGGTATGGCTCGTGGCGGTACTATGAAGAAAAAGGGTATGGCTCGTGGCGGTGTAAAGCGTAATGTAGGCGGTACTATGAAGAAAAAGGGTATGGCCCGTGGCGGTGTAAAGCGCAGAATTAACGGTGCTATGAAGAAAAAGGGTATGGTCCGTGGTGGCGTTAGACGCTAGACATGGCATATTTACAAAGCAACATCCCGCATTTTCATTGCTGGGTGCGAAGAGAGTTTACGCATAATCACAACAAGTATCATGGAGAATTTCTTCATGCGATGGTTATAGCGGTTAATACAATTCCAGATCGTTGTTTAAGCTTTCAAGTTATTTTTACAGGCTGTGAAAGTGACGATACGGACGAAGAAAACATTCACGGGGGTGCTATGTGGGCTAGAATGCCTATTACTGCTCTCGTAGCAGATACGCCATTAGAGGAATGGCCTGAAAGAATGGTAACACATCTTGCTCAACCATGGGACTGTAGTTCTAGAGATCATGCTGTAATAGTTTATGATCGAACTAATTCTAGTCCTTGGCTTTGTAAGATAGATGGTGAATTTTATACGGGTAAATACATGTTCACAGTTGATTATACAGGATCATCTATTTCAGATGATCCTGCCCAGCATAAACAAAGTCATGTAATTGAACTTACAGATGCAGGAGAATGGACAGGGAACATAGTAGCGTTACCCAATAATAGAGTTAGAGCGACAAGTCCCGCTTTGTGGGAAACAGGAGAAGGAGCTCCTGATTTTAGGCCAAGTCAATGGACACATAGCGCAGAATCTGATGGTAGTTATATGGATCCATCTGTAACTTTTGACAATTTATACAGTAAAAAGTAATGTTTCACGTGAAACAATATGGCAAAAAGAACAGAAAAGCAGATTAGAAAAACTACAAAAGGTAAGGGTGCTAACTATCGCCCTACCAAAAGTGGTGCAGGAATGACAAAGAAAGGTGTTGCTGCATATAGAAAGGCTAATCCTGGATCTAAACTAAAAACGGCAGTTACTGGAAAGGTAAAGCCCGGTAGTAAAGCGGCTAAACGTAGAAAAAGTTTTTGTGCTAGATCTCTGGGTCAGTTGAAGAAAAGTTCTGCTAAAACCCGTAATGATCCTAATTCTCGTATTAGGCAAGCTCGTAGAAGGTGGAGGTGCTAATGTCTAAAACCAAGTCTAAGAAAGATGCCTGTTATCACAAAGTAAAAGCTCGTTATAGAGTTTTTCCTAGTGCCTATGCTTCTGGTGCGATTGCAAAGTGCCGTAAGGTAGGTGCTAAAAACTACGGTAATAAAACAAAACGTGGTGTCGGTGGGGCGGTAATTTCTAGAGTTCGTAAAGCTAGGATGTTTTAATGGCTGTCCGAAAGACAAAAAAAGGTTTAGATCTTAAACGCTGGTTCAAAGAGAACTGGGTTGACGTAAAAACTGGTAAACCTTGTGGAAGACAGAAAGGTGAGAAAAGAGGTACTCCTTATTGTAGACCTAGTAAGCGTGTATCTAAAAAAACTCCTAAAACAGCAAGTGAATTAACATCTTCTGAAAAAAAGTCTAGAATTTCTCAAAAGAAAAGGTTAGGACAACCTGCTGGCAAGCCTAGAAGAGTTAAAGCTGTTAGAAAAAAACGTGGTCATGGTGGTGTTGTTAAAAAAGTGAGGATTTTTTGATGGCTAGAAGTAGAATGAAAAACCAGATGTCAGAGCAAATGGGCATTTCTAAAAGGGAAGCGAGTAATCTTATGAAAAAAGCAAGTGTAATGAATGATATGAATATGAAAAAGGGCGGTTCAGCTTTAAAAGAAGTAGATGAATCTAAAAATCCAGGACTAGCAAAATTACCGACTGAAGTTAGAAATAAAATGGGTTATATGGCCGATGGAGGCATGGCTCGTATTCAGGGAACTCCTCCTGCTCAAGTTAAGGGTTTTACTTACAATGACAATGATGGAAAAGGAACTTTCTAATGGAAAGAACTTTAGAGGATCAAAAAGAAGAAGTTTCTGATGCTGATGTCATTGAGGCTATGGGGATAACTACTTCTAAAGAAGAAGAAAATCCTTATGATGTTGAACAGTCCATGATTATTCTTAAAAAATCTACTCCAGAACAATCAGAAAAAGCTAGAGAAAAATTAGAAGTTCAAATGTATGAAATGGGTGGGTCTGTAGACGAACTTGGTTACATGCATGGTGGAGTTATGAAAGAAACTAAACGTGGACCTATCAAGTACTCTAAAGGTGGGGCCATAAAAGGTAAAAACTTTAGAGGATCTTTTTAAAAATGGCAGATCCAACGACCTTTGCTTATTCTATCTTAAAATCTATACAAGGTCGCATAGAATTAACCCAAGACTCAATCCTTCACGGCAATCCTAAAGACATGGAGTCTTATAGGCAATTAGTCGGAGAACTAATAGGATTAGAGTTTGCAGAACAAGAGATTAAAGATCTCTTGCAGTCATCGGAGGACTAATGGCTAAAACACTATACGTTCCAGATCATATTATGGATTCGCAAAAGAAAGCTAAATCTAAAAAGAAAAGTAAAGAAGCAAATGTAACATCAGCTTACATTAATAGAGATGATAAAGTTCTTGACCCTTCTCTTGTTTCCAAAAAATTAAAAGAAAGACTTCCACAACCTACAGGATGGCGACTTCTTGTCATGCCATACATGGGTAAAGCCACGACAGAAGGAGGTGTTTATATTCCTGATTCAGTTCGTGACAGAGAAGCTCTTGCTACTGTGGTGGCGTATGTATTGAGGGTTGGTCCTCTTGCTTATCAAGATCCCAGTAAATTTGGCCCTGAAGTTAATCCTTGGTGTAAAGAAGGAGATTGGGTATGTATTGGCAGATATGCTGGTGCTCGATTTAGAATTGATGGAGGGGAAATCCGAATCATTAATGATGATGAGGTTATTGCTACTATTTTAGAACCTGACGATATTAAACATGTATAGAAAGAAGAAAGTGACCATGGAGATAAACCATGCCTGAAGAAACTAAAATTGATATTGGTGACACTGAAGAAAATGCAGTAGATGTAAATCTTTCAGAGGATTCCAAAGAAGAAGGTACTGAAACTACTAAAGTATCTGCTGAACCAGCTTCTGAAACGGAACTTGATGATTATAGTTCTGGTGTAAAAAGCAGAATAAACAATTTGACAAAACGTTTTCGAGAAGAGGAACGTCAAAAGCAAACAGCTATTCAATATGCTGAAAATGTTCGTAAGGAAAATGATAGTTTAAAAGAACGTATTCAATCCTTAGATAAAGGCTATCAAGAACAGTTTGAAAGCAGAGTTTCTAATCAAATTGAATCTGCAAAAGAAATTTTAAAGCAAGCTCATGAGACGGGGGACGTTGATAAAATTGTTGAAGCTCAAGAAGCTTTAGCAACTCTCAGTGTTGAAAAGGGAACTTTAAAAGCTGTTAGAGCGGAAAAAGAAAATGTTTCACGTGAAACATCTGAGGAAAAAAGTAAAACAACATCAGCACCTTCTGCCCCTCCTGCTCCTCCTGCCCCTCCTCCTGATCCTAAAGCCGAAGCTTGGGCGCAAGAAAATGACTGGTTTGGTCAGGATGAAGTTATGACATATGGTGCTTTTGGTATTCATAGACGATTAATTGAAGATGAAGGGTTTGACCCTCAGTCTGATGAATACTATGCTGAATTAGACAAAAGACTTAGATCTGAATTTCCTCAGAAGTTTGATGTTAAGTCTAAAAATAACGGGGGAAGCCGTAAGGTTGCGTCAGCCGAGTCTTCTGCATCCCGCAATAGAAGTGGACGAAAAACTGTGCGATTAACACCTTCTCAAGTTGCTATTGCAAAGAGGTTAAATGTACCACTTGAAGAATATGCTAAATATGTGAGGGATTAATCATGAATACTGAGAACACAACTCGCCAAAAGTCTACGAGAACGCCAAGAGCCAATCAAACTCGTGCAAGGCAAGCACGCAATGAACCTTGGAAGCCACCGTCCATGTTGGACGCACCGCCAGCTCCAGAAGGATACAAGCATCGGTGGATTAGGGCTAACGTGATGGGTTTTGATGACCGTAAAAACGTATCAGCAAGATCTCGAGAGGGATGGGAACTGGTTCGTGGTGATGAATACCCTGATTTTGAAGCTCCAACTATTGATGACGGTAAACATGCTGGTGTTATAGGTGTAGGTGGTCTTTTACTTGCAAGGATTCCGATTGAGGTTGTTGAGCAACGTGACAAATATTTTCGTGACATGACCAACAATCAAATGGCTGCTGTTGATAATGAGTTAGCTCGTGAACAACATCCAGCAATGCCTATCAGTAATCCTGAAAGGCAGTCTCGTGTAACTTTTGGAGGTCCTCAAAAAGAGGACTAGGAGATAGAAAATGGCTAACAGTAATGGAAGCTTTGGTCTACGCCCTCTAATTAAACAGGGCAGTGCCGCTAACTCCACTGGTACTAATAACTATCCTTTCTATGAAATTGCTAATGGCAATACCAATAAAATTTACTCAGGAACACCTGTCATTCCCCTTTCAACGGGATTTATTGACGTTGTAGGTGCGGCTGCAGGTGGAACAGTTGGTTTGCTTGGTGTATTTCAAGGATGCGAATATGTTTCTAGTACCACTGGAAAACCCGTGTTCAGTAGGTCCTGGCCGGGGTCTGGGGCTGATAGTAATCACCCCGTAAAAGCGTTTGTTAATGATGATCCAATGCAACTTTATGTAATTGCAACGGATGCTTCTTTAACCAATGAAGCTGGAGCTCGTGCTGCAGTTTTTGCAAATGCTAATTTCTCAACCGCTACAACAGGAACGGATTCTACTGGCGTTTCTCTTGGCCGTTTGGCTGTGAGTACTATCGCTACAACAGCCGCTCTTCACATGCGGATTATGGGTTGGGTAGACGATCCTGAGAACGCTGATTTTGCAGCCGCTGGCATTGGCATGGTCGTACGCTTAAACAATCACTTTAACAGTAACAACGGTGCTATCGTAGCTGGTACTCCGTCAACCACTGGCGTATAGGAGGATTAGAAAATGGCTATTAGTAGAGCCCAACTAGCTAAAGAGCTAGAGCCAGGTCTCAACGCCCTTTTCGGCCTTGAGTATGCCCGGTATGAAGATGAATCTACGGAAATATATGACACTGAGTCTTCAGAGCGTGCCTTTGAAGAAGAAGTGATGCTTTCTGGTTTTGGGTCAGCACCCGTTAAACAGGAAGGTTCCGCAGTTTCTTTTGATGATGCACAAGAAGCGTACACAGCACGGTATACGCATGAGACTATATCACTTGCCTTTTCTATTACAGAGGAAGCAATTGAAGATAATCTTTATGACCGTCTTGCTTCTCGCTACACAAAAGCTTTGGCTCGTAGCATGTCTAACACTAAACAAGTGAAAGCTGCTGCAGTACTAAACAATGCTTTTGATAGCAACTTTACAGGAGGTGATGGAAAAGAGCTTTGTGCTACAGACCATCCACTTGTAAATAACGGTACGCTTCGTAATGAACCCAGCACTGATGCTGACCTAAACGAAACCAGTCTTGAGAATGCTCTTATTGACATTTCAGCTTTTGTTGATGAGCGTGGTCTTAAAGTATCGGTTCGTGGATTAAAACTGATTGTCCCACCAAGTCTTCAATTTGTTGCGGATCGTCTTCTTGAGTCCACTCTTCGTCCAGGTTCTGCGGACAACGATGTTAATGCAATACGTAACATGGGTATGCTTCCGCAGGGTTATGTTGTTAACCATTATTTGACGGACACAGATGCGTTCTTCATTAAGACGGATGCTCCTCGTGGCTTCGTTCATTTTGAGCGTATGCCTATGTCCACAAAGATGGAAGGCGATTTCGATACTGGCAACGTAAGGTTCAAAGCCCGTGAGCGTTATAGCTTCGGTTTCTCTGATCCTCGTTGTGTGTATGGATCTAAAGGCGCATAAAGCAATGGGGGAGAGTTATCTCTCCCCCTATTTTCTGGGAATAAAAGCCCTAGCGACTGTCCCAGCAGACGCTTACGAAGACTCTAGGGTTACTCTCGTAAGGAGGAAGTAATATGACAAATACAACTTTCACAGGTCCCGTTCGCTCTGAAAACGGATTTGAAGTAATTAACGTTAATGCTACAACAGGGGCCGCTACAAACACTTTTGATGTTGCATCAACAGGAATAGTAACCAATAAATTTGTAAAGCATGTTGGTTTTGCTACTGGTGTTACCGTTAACACCACGGCTGGTGATAGCGATAACATTGGTGAGTTCACTCAACCTGCAAATACTATTATTACTGACATTAAAATATTCTGTGTTACAGCTCCTGTTATTGGAACTGGTGATATTGGCTACGAAGTTGGAACCTCTAGTTCTGGTGCTCAGATTGTTGCGGCACAGACAGATGAAATATTAGATGGTGGAACCACAGTTGTAATAGGTAACGTGACAACTACGGATCTTGTTTTACAGACACAGGATGCAACTACTGCACCTGCTTCTGTTCAGTACACATCAGCGGAAAGAACTATCTTTTGTAATATTACAAACACGGTAGATGCTACAACACAAGGTTCTTTTACGTTTATCATTGAATACGTACAAGTTGCATAAATTGAAGCGGGGAGATTCATCCCCCTTCTTTTAAAAGGAGATAACAATGGCTGATGCTGTAACGGCTACTACAGTTGAAGATGGTCCTAAAAAGGCTATTTTTTATCTTACAAACACTAGTGATGGAACAGGAGAGTCTGCTGTAACAAAAGTGGATGTTTCGGAACTTTCTTCTTTGCAAGACGGAACAGCTTGCACAGGTGTTAGAATTAAAAAAATTGTTTTTACCAATGTTGGTATGGGTGTAAAACTTCTCTGGGATGCTACTACAGATGTTATTGCAGCAGAACTTCCGGCAGATTACTCTGATACATTAGAATATTCTGATATGAGTGGTCTTCCAAATGTTGCAGCATCAGGCGGTAATACAGGAGACATCCAATTAACTACCGTAGGACACAGCAGTGGAGATACCTATTCAATAGTCCTTCACTGTTTGAAACAATATTAAAAAAATGGCTAAAAATCTTGACAGAAAAAACGAGTTAGAACTCGTCAAGATACAAGGGGAATTAAAAGTTCTTTCTGAGAGGATAGAAACTATAAAATCTAATGACTTACTTCATCTTCAAAAGTCATTGGATTTAATTACTAAAATTCTCTGGGGG
>CEUX01021461.1_pt1 | contig 10785 bp, 18 predicted proteins | sample 531361 | NCBI WGS metagenome assembly CEUX01 (sample SAMEA2622736, study PRJEB7988) | marine metagenome | isolation source: saline water (ENVO:00002010), including
CCACCCGCAGAATAGTCACCACTACCATCGGTAGTAACGGCAATTCCACCAATTACTGGGGATTCTGTTTGACTATTACCAGAAATCGCACTAATAATCTCTTTCAAAGAGTGCCACGCACCAGATGAAGCACTTGCAGCGTGTAAGTTTGAAGAGAAAGTAGCTTCCAGAGTTTTCTGGAGGTTCTTTACCTTTGAACTAACGACATTTTTAACTGCTTCATCACTGTTCATAATGAGCATTTCCTCTTTGGTTACTCGAAGAGTACCAGTGAGCATTTTCGGTTCATATTTTGCAAGAACGAATGGATCTATGACTGCGGGAGTTAGATCGGTAGCACCGTGCTGACCACCCCAGTATACATTACCAGAACCAGAATCAGCGTACTCAAGAGGTACTCCGATCTGTCTACCATTGTATGTTTTTGCCTTTTCTTTAAGTATTGCAGCCAAAGGATGACTCTTAACAAAAATATTGTCGTAAAGTACAGACATATACTTTGTACGGATCAGAGCCTCTAAACTGGTAACACTTGCTAAACTATCTGTTGGCATTTATGTTTCCTTTATTAATTAACCAAATAGATTAAATCCACTAACATCAACATCATCGTAGGACATTCTTTTGTTCGGATCTCGCTTTTCAGCAATATCCTTTGCCCCTTGAGTTTTATTGACCTTTGTTGGTGGATTCGGCACAGTCCTTTTAGCCTTTTCCAATTCTTTCTCCAATTTCTCGGAATTAAGAATCTTATGTGCTTCTTCCAGACTTAATGCCCTTCCTGTTTCTTCATAATGATCTACTGCATAATCAAGTACCTTTTCAGCCTGTCTATCTGTCACTTTAAATTCAGTTTTAAAGTCTTTAACCATTTTTTCCATATTCTGCTGATTTTTTAGATCATTAAGCTCGGCTTGTAACCTTTCATTTTCTTCGGTATAAGGATTTGCCACTTTTTCTGGATCAAGTGACAAAGAGTCTTCGAAAAGTTGCTCCGCATCCTCACCAATTTCTTCCTTTAAATAATCTTTAATGGTATGGATTATATCCTTTTTACCTTCAAGCTTATTCGCCAGATCAATCATAGGTTGTATTGCCTTTCTTTGTTCTGATACCTCTTGTGCAGATTGAGTATTGGATTGTTGCCACGACTTTTTATTATCGCTATCCTTTCGCCAAGTGTTCACTTCATCAATGGTAAATTGACTACCATCTTCATCTGTAAACACATACTCTGGCTCTTTTTCCTCAACTACTTCGGATTTATCAGTTGTCGGCTCTGCTGACTCTGTAGTCTCTTCCGACTCTTTGACATCGGTTTCTGGTTGCTCTGACTCATCTGCGAACAGTTTATCAGAGGCCTCTATAACGACATCATCATAATTTTTATCATCTGACATATTTATTACTCCCTATTGGTCTAATAAGACGTTGTTTGTTTTTTGTTTTTTGCCATTGCTTTTGCATAAGCTTTATAACCTTCACGGTTATACTTAAATTTTTTCTTTTTACCAGTTTTTGGATTTTTTATTGACGGCATTATGCTTGACTCCCTTGTATAAATTGTGAAATACGCTCCATAATGGCGGGATCTAATGCTTGTAATTGCTCACTACTCAATAGATCTGGTTGTTCCATTATCATTTGTGCTAATTGCTCCTCTTCTGGTGAACCACTACCCGCTTGATTAACCATTTCAATTACTTGCCCCATTTGATCAGCTTGTTGTTCTTGTTGCTCTGGTGGAACCATACCCTGTCTTTGATAGAATCTTTCAATAATATCCTGTTTATCTGGCTCATCTAATGCCTTAACAACATCTTCTATGCCATAAATACCTTGAGTAAACAACTCAATTGCTCTTTCCTCTTTTGCTAACCTACCACCAGGGTATCGTGATCCACTTGCCACCTCTACATCAAATTCACTATCCATAAGTCTTTTAGCTGATGTTGGATCAAACTCTGGTGTACCTTCTGCATTTCCTTCTGCATCAAACACTCCTTGAGGGTTATACTCAATAAATTCATACGCACCAGTAGGGTTTTTCTCACGAATCTCTGATATTTCTGTATCATATATCTGCATTAGATTGACCATATATGTACCGATCTCTCGCACATATCGCTTTACTTCTTGATTAATTTTAAATCGTATCCTTGTTTGACTGGCTTCTTGCAATGCCATAATGGCTCTACCAGACTTTACCCCTGTAGGAGTTCTGCCTTGTGTTACATCCTGTATACCAGTAATCGCATCCATAAACATTGTATTCTGCTGCACAAAGTTTTGTATATACGAAGGAATAGTAGGTGGTTGCTCCCAAGAAACATCATTTGGATCATCTACTAATATTTCTTCCCCTGGTCTACCAGTAATCGGTCTTACTGCCTTCGCTTTTGCTCTTGGTGTTATTTTTCTTGTCGGGAATCCCGCTTTACGAATGTTATCTGCTACTGCTGACATTGTTTCATTAATTGTTTTTACAATAGTGCGAACATTCTCTGGTTCACCCCTACCCCAGAATTGATGAGGTGATTTATAATTACCAATCATAAACACTGGCATCCGATATATTTCTAATGGTTCATCAACAAGCAATGTCTCACCCGCTATGATCGTATGCCTACCATTTGGATACGCTTTTTTATCTGGATCATCAAAGTAACATTCAATAACCAGTGCCATATCCTTATTGTTTTTACGATCATTGTGATGTGCCTCACCATCTTCTATCTGAAATGCTCTAAAATCATCTAAATTCCCTTCACCACCTGGGCGAACACCAAATTGTGCTTCAATAGAGTCTAAACTCATTGGTACGCAGAATAAGAAGTAATTATTGTTTTCTAATTCTATATCTGTCGCATATGCTTCTGGTATTACTGTAAAAGGATCTACTACTTGTATATCAAACCCTGTAAATACACCTTCCTCACTAAACTCTGGCAACACTTCGATAAATCCATTACCATATAGAAGTGCATCCTTCACACTTTCAATAATTTTAGTATATAAGTTGGTGTTTTGTGCAATCTGTTGAAATCTCTTGTGCATTAAATCAGCAAAGAATACATCGTTACTACCTTTAGGCATTATGTCCACTACTGGCATAAAGTCACCAATGATAGGCAATATTGTTTCTACTGCACTAAATGGGAAGTTATACACCATACGAGTCTGCCATCTGGTTGTCGGTGCTACATTACCCCAGTGATTGCCATAATATAAATTTTCGTTCTTTCTCCAACGATCTGTTTTCTGCTCCCTCGCCTTTTTACTTTGGTCAAACCACCTTCTTATCTTTGCTATATGATCGGCAGTTTCAGCGACATTCTTTATATGTACATCTGGTTCAAGTGTGGTGGATGTATCGGATACAATAGCCATTAAATGTTACTCCAGTCCTGTTGTTCTACTTCTGGTTCTATAATAATTGATTCAATAAATTTCTCTTCTGCCTGTTTTGTTGGTGCAGATTTCACATTATCAAAAGCATATGCCGTCATATACCTCCAACTATCCATAGCGTGATCATCCTTCTTTAATGGGCGCTCTGGTTGATTCATATCAATCTTTGATGCTGACGGCTGCTCCCACTGGTAATTGATTACTTCCCGCAAGAAATTGACACAACTACGCATAACCTTAACTTTATTTAACTTAATATAATGTGTGACCTTATCAATGCCACCTTGTACATCGTTCCAAGCATTAACTACTGGTACATTTAATGCTCTGTACCTATTCCCAATTGTTTCTGGATCATCTTGCTTCCCCGCACCAGTAGATGGATCAATTAAATAAACTTCCGATATACCTTCACCCTTATAAGCATTAATTATCTTTGCGTGATGATCAACATCCTTACCAGACTCATAATGCTCACGATATACCCATAGCACATCATCATTATCAATTGCACCCCATAGCACGGCAGTTGGGTTTGTTCTGCCGTGATCTATTGCAATAATTCTTGTCCATTCTGTTGGCAAACTTCTGTCATTTACAACATGGAGGTTAGTATCGAAGTCTGGGTAGATCTGCCCTTCAAAGGCATCCCACGAGCCAAATAAATAACGATTTACCCAAATATCATTGTAATTCTTCTGCAAAGACTCAATATAGCCATCTGGTAGGTTGTCCTTGTTTTCATCTGTTGGAGCATTATACATCTTATGCCCAGATATTGGATCGTGAATAAAGCGTTGCCATACCCAATTATGCCCTAATGGATTACCAGTGATCCATCCTTGCACACTATCTACTGCACGAAGTCTACCTAATAATGTTAGATACACTTCTTCAGCAACTTCTTCAGCTTGGTCAATGTAGAACCAACCAAGATTGATACTCAAAAGCTTTGCGGGATCATCGAGTGATCTTAATATTACTTCGTGACCATTTTTAAATATGATCCTGTTCTCTTGTTTTTTGTACTCGTAATGATAGCCAGGAACAAACCCAAATAAGTGTAATATCTCAAAAAAGGTTCGTTGCGTGGAATCCCGCAATTCTGGATATGTCTGTCTTGCAAGAAGTCCAAGTTGTGGTGGCTGATCTGGATCCAGTATACGCAGTATTGCCTTTAAGCAACCCGCAAATGTTTTACCATTACCCAAACCACCAAACATTCCAACGATTGCAGACTCATCAGCAACAAATTGTTGCTGCGTATTGTTTAATTCTACATTTACTTCGTTATTTTCCATTCTTTTTCGCCTTGATCACTACAGTAGGCATGGTAACCTTTACCCCACCTTGCACATCTATTTCTTGAGCCTTTAACGATGGAATTGATTTGTCCAATAAAACTTTTGCACAAGTCATTGCCTGTGGATGTTCTCCTTTTGTGTTTAATGTTGATGCAACTGTAATCACTTTATTTATTACTGTTTTAACCTTCGGATTTGCCCTTAATTCTTCTGCCAGTGAAATCTTGGGCCTTCCCTTTGGATTATTTGTTTGACCTTTTTTAAGTCCTCTTGCCATTTTGTTCTATTTTGTTTTACAAATATTATCTTTACGCAATCCCTACAATTATTTCATCTGTGTAATATCCCTGTTTCATTGCATAAATCGTCATATATGAACGAATAAATTCATCACTATGTTTTTTAAATTTTATTGGAAGGTGTAAAACGAGACTTTGAGAATCAGATTTCATCCCAAACCTCTTTTACTTGTGTGGATTCTGGCTTTTTTTCTGGAACTGATAGGACAGATTCGCCCTGTATTCCCTTTCTATAAATATATGCACCCGCCAGTGCTGATAGGATGCAAGTTATCGAATGTATAATTAGAACATACAAATTCATGCGTAAAGTTCTTAACGCAGATGTCCATTAAATAAGAGGGAATGTGAAATATTTTAAAATAATTTAAAATTCACTTAAACTAATAAAGTTTTCAGCTGAAGTAAATTTTAAAAAATTAAATATGAATTACTTTTCGTTGCTTTTGTAGTAGTTCTCTATATCTCTTCATCGTCACTGGATGTGCATCTCCTCTGGAGATTATTTTCTCATAAACCTCAAGAACTACAACGCTTGGTTTTTGTCTAATAGTAGGCATTATTCTATTTTTGTTCCTTTCAAAATGGTTTCTAACATCTCATCAACACTTCTTTCTTTCTCTGATTTTTGTACCACTTTTAAAGGATTTTTCTGTTGTTTTCTGTGTTCGTACTCCCATTTTGGGATAAATTCGCCTTCACATTCGCAAAATCGCTCGTATATGGACAGATCTTTTTCACTTTCTATCTTTTTATCACATCCATCGCATATAAATACTCTCGGCTTTATTTCGACTTTTTTGTTGGACTCTAACACTTTATGTATCGGATCCTCCCAACATTCGCCATAGAGCCAAGTCTTAAACATCGGGATATACTTGCTATCTGTTTCTTTCCAGTTGTGCTTTATTTGTTGTTTAAGGGCAGTAAGGATAGTCTGGTGATCTGTCTTTTTAAGTGCTGCACGATACTTCTCTTCTGCTTTTTTCTTTCCGTTCTTGTTTGGATAAATTTTCCAAGCTTCTAAAAAATGAACAGAATATTTATTTATTTTTCTATTATTTAACTTATTATCATTATTATTTGTATCACTTACTGTATCGGGTAGCGTATCGGGTAGCGTATCACTTGGTGTATCATTATTTTTTCGCAATCCCTGTAAGTCTCTGTATTTTAGTATAGTTACGATTGTTTTGGGTGTATCACTTGCCGTATCGGAAGGTGTATCGGAAGGTGTATCAGTATCCGTATCAATTGTTATTTCTATCCTCTGATCCTTTTCAAGCTTCTTAAAAAACCGATGCACCTTCATTTTATCCCATTTCCATCGTTTACCCAGATACCTATTGGAGTGACATATCTGCCCTCTTTTTAGTGTTTCATTGTTATCATATTCAGCCAGTTGTAATAGATCTATCCAAGCCTCATATCTGGTAAACGATCTCTTCTTTTGCAATGGATGTATATCGCTATTCATTATTCTCCGTTCCAGAGAAATATAACCAACAGTTTTTATACTCATTTTAGATGAGTCCTCACAAAGTTGATTAGTTTAATATTACCGATTTTTCTTGCTTCCCACTTAATGATCTGTTGTTGTGTCCGATGTATCTTAAAAGCAAATATCTCATTATTCTTTCGTTCTTCTGCGTATTTAATCTCCAGTTCAACTTTTTTATTGTTGAGTTCATCGTACTCCTCTCTGGGTACAACAAATTTCCGAATGAACTTTTTTATTTTTTTAATCATTTTTGCTCCAAGATTTATACCATTCATAAATATGTTTAAATAATATATCTAACGATGCGGGAAGAAATACCAGTGATGCAATGAGCATTATAATACTGGTACTTAATATCCATAGGTTAGCTATCCATTCATATACGATCATACAACCTCCTTAAAAGGGTAAGCTATCATTCTCATCGCCTGGATCATGTGGGGAACGATCTTGCCCTTGTTTTGGCTTATAGGTATTTAATTCCATATAATGCGTTTGTCCTTTTTCACTGACTTCTCTACGGCTTTTAATATCAACATTTACCCAACCTTCTTCATTTGTTAGTTCTTCTAATTGCTTAATGCCATCCTTATGAATTGCAACCTTTAGAATACTATTCCCATCACCAAAAGTATGTTCCTTGATGCTGATTCCGTTAATATATACTTTTTCTTCTCCCATTTTTATTCCTTTCCAAAATTGAGTTTGAAGTTGTGTATTTCTACTTCGTGGTATTTGTCTGGTATCTTATCCAAGTTGATTAGATGTTGTGAACCTAAAAAGTAATATGTCCAAAATGGTTTCTTTGGCATATTAACATGAATAAAATGAGCAAGACCTAACTTACCCGAAGTTTTTTCAAATGTAACCAGTGCTGCTTGAGCCGATAATGGTTCAATTTGGTGTACAGTAAATGTTTCGCCAGAAAAGTTATTTGAACGATCTGTCTGGCTATATTTAAATGCAACTTCCGTTGCTTTGTTGTATAATGATTTTGCAATTTCTTTAGTCATTTACATCCTTCGCATATTTTTCTCTTACGCTTATAAGTTGGAAAATCCTCATAATAATTAATACCATTAGCACTATTGACATACCTTACTTGCCAACACCTTTCACAACATTCGCAATAAAAAATATTGTTATCAGCAAAGTTTCCATCGTGATTCCAATTTGTTGGTTTACGCCCTCGGCTCATCGTACATAATCAATATCTCTGTTCTCGGATTATCTGTATAAAATCTTTTCCCATATATCTCATTGATCTGGCTATCATTATCAAAGAATCTTTTTGATAGCTGCAACGCATCCATTGTGAATTTTAAGCAGTTATCTATGTCTGGCATTTTGATATGAACCATTGGTGCTGAAGGTTTGAGTTTTCCGCTATTTTTTCCAGTACCATAATGGGATTTTGGTCTGTCGAAGTGATACTCGACTGAAAGGGAGATCGCTCCATTTATGGGCAAATTTGGAGCATATAAGTTGGCAACCTTTATAAAATTGTGCTTATCCTTCTTGGAAGGATCATAATTCCAAAAATTGCCGTTCTTATTTACTGATCTATGTCTCTTCTGTGATCGAGGTTGCCCTGGTATAGTTATGCTTATCTTCATTTGGTATGTGATTTTCTATTAGCTGATCAACTTTGTGGAGAGTTGATTCAACTTGATTTTCACGCTTTTCATCGTGTTCGTGTTTGTATCTTGCCATTTCTTTAGCAAGACCATTTTTAATATGAAAAATGTCTATGTGGGTAAATGTCACCATTAAAAAGATTCCTCTGGTAGTTCTAATTCACATCCGCAATCTTCACAGGATAAACTTTCAGATGCGTTTACTTCTGGCTCGTATGGTTGCCAACTTTTGTTTTCGTGGACACATGATGTCTGGCTCAATTCTTTCACCACGATCTTCTTTTCTTTTAAGTCTATTATATTCTGTAATACACTCATTAATTAATTCCTTCATTTTGACAGGCGGGATCTCGCATAGAGGTGTATAGCCAACCAAAGCTTCCTTTACATTTATCACCCTGTAAATTCCAATGCCCTCTGGATAATCCAATTGAGCAATAGAGTACCTTTTTGCTAAATCCCGCCATTCTCGGTTCCCTAAATAGGTTTGTTTCCTTTTAGTATGGCTTTTATTCCCTCTGCCAAATTGCATAATTGATCCTTTGTTAAACTGGGAGCAAAGGTCTTGTTGTCAAAATTGGCACGATTACCACATTTGTTTTTTACAAACTCGATAATCTCTATCTTTTCAATTTTATCATCATCAATCTTGTCAATTACGGCAAATATGTTTTTCCCTAATTCCTCTTTTGTCTGATCCTTTGCATCCTTCTTTTGTTCCTTTTCCTTCATATCATCCAGAGTCTTAATCTTGGCTTTTTCTGTATGTTCCTTCTTTTTCATATTCGCTTTTACCTTGCGTATTCTATCTTCCTCTTGATCTTTTTCATTCCAATCCTGTTGAAACATTTGAGATAATCCAAAAGTGGTAAGTACCGCATCAATTAATGCAGATTTCTTTGCCATCTTCAAAGCAGCATTGATATTTCCGTGATGTTCTTTTACAGATCTGCCACCGATGCCTGTACCTATGATTCGACCATTTTGCTCTAACTCACATCGTATAACAATTTCCTTAATATCTACACCAGAGTACGCTGCCTCTTCGTATTTATGTAAACTTGGAAATGTTGGTGTAAGTCCTGTTGCACTAACAATCTTTTCTGCACCTGGCTTTTCCAGATTTTTCTTATTTCCTCTTCTTGCTGCGTAATCTGTACCTTCAACAAGATTATTCCCTATCCAAACACAAAGTGTTGCTCGATTATTTGATCTGCTATCCAACCCACTCAATAAATCCTTTTCTGATAGATCCATCGGATGAGTGAATACTATTCCATTTTTGCTCATTTTTTTACCTCCGTTACTCTAAATGAACGAAAACCATTGCCATCCTTTGTGTACTTTTCAAGTAGATCTGGATGATCTGCACCAAACCCCTTTTTATCAAAAGACTTGCGTGGCTTTCCTGTTTTGTATGATACTGTCCACTGGTTATCTATATCCCGAATACCATCTGAATCACCAATGAACTTTTTAATGCTAAATTCAATATTCTTTTGTTCTTCCTGTAAAGTTTTAATCTTCTCTTTTAAAGTGATTAGATCCTTTACGAACCATTGAATTTCTCCTTCACTGTCAATAATTTGAATGTCACCATTGCTTTTTGGAAATAGCTTGGCAACATCATCACTATTTATAGGGGGTGGCGGGGTTTTCTCAATAACATAAGATTCCCAAAAATCCACCAGTTTGGGTTTTACGATGCCCCACCACTCCCTGTCGAATTTGACTTCTTCTATTTTATAATCGTGGAATCCAATCTGTATAGCAAAGAACACTGAATCAAATCCAGTGATAGCCATCTGACCTTGTGCTTGGATCTGGTAATACAATGGAATCCTATCCTCCCAATGTCTGTATATCATTGGATCCACAGTTTTGATTTCTATTGCAGACTTAACACCATCATCCCTTCTCACAATACCATCCAGATTCGTAGTTAAATAATCATAGTCTTTATGGATGCGTATCTTTTTATCCCTAACTACCTTTAGACCAGTCTTTTCCGTAAACCAATGGCGAACAACTTTCTCATATAAATGCCCTTGCTGAAAACGGAAACTGTGAATGTCCTTTGCACCATTCATTTTTTCTTCCCATAGTTCATATGGTGTTTTCCAGGGAGAATATCCTAAAGCTGATGCAAAGTCACTGGTTCCAATGGATGCCTGTCTGATCGCTACCCAGTCCTCTCTGGACATATCTAATGTACTTATGTAATTCATCCTACTTGCCCTCCCCATCTATTTCATCAAGCATCTTTCTTAATTTTATGGTATTAGACAGTGGAATATTTATTATAACCTTCTTTACTTTGCCTCTTGGTGTCAGCTTTATATTCGCAGCACACCTTGCAATTAATGTGTAGTAAGGTTCTCCCTCTTCTGTTCTATAATATCCTTCAGTATAAATAGATATGTTTGGCTCTTCTACCCCTTTTGGAATAAATGTTCTTTCACCAGTATTAATATCTACTTTGTGAATCCCTTGTTCATCTTCTCTCTTAATATCTTCAACACTTACGCCAAGTGTTAAACCATCCCTACTACTATTTATTAGTTTTTCATTTAATTGATTAGTTGCCATTTTTCTTTTCCTTATGTTATTGAGATTAAATTTTTAATGGTTGC
>CEUX01001520.1_pt1 | contig 10778 bp, 11 predicted proteins | sample 531361 | NCBI WGS metagenome assembly CEUX01 (sample SAMEA2622736, study PRJEB7988) | marine metagenome | isolation source: saline water (ENVO:00002010), including
GATATGATAGGAACAATGGATACTGGTAATGGAGCTCCCCACTCGGTCATTCATGCTGATAGTTATGAAATTAAAAATAAACAAATCACTATTAAACTAAATGGTAAAAGTATGACCACATCTTTAGTAGGCACTAGAGAAGTAGAAACTGGTGCTGGTAAAGAAGAAAGACCTATAATTAATTTAGATATTAAATTTAACAATAAAATGTATTACTCTTATCCTTTTACTATAGATGATAGAAAGGATAAATCAACACTTCTAATAAACAGAATACTTTTAAATGATTTAAACGTAATGGTAAATCCAAACAAAAGTTTTATAATTACAGAAAAAATGGAGAACTAGATAATGATAATTGATGCACTAAGAAAAAAATATGAAGCTGAGATTGTGGCTGCAAAAGCAAACATTGATGTCTATCAAAAAAATCCTGCAGGAATAGGTGAACACCCAGACTTAGTTGCCGCAGTGGATTTAGAGATGGTTAAATTGGCAGATGCAGAAGACAAATTAGAGACATTGAATAAGCATTATCCTAGTGAGGATAAAAAATTCTTACAAGAAAAACTTGACAAAAACAGCTAAGTTACATTATAATACAAATACTATATTATGCAATTTTATACCAATGTGACCCCTTGGGGTAATACTCTACTTGTTAGAGAATATGTGAATGGTGAAAGAGTTAATCGTAAGGTTAAGTATTCCCCTACTCTATTCTGTAAAGTAATCAAAGAGACTAACTATAGAACTCTTGATGGTCAGTATGTAACCCCAATCAAACACGAAACTATTAAAGATGCCAAAGAGTGGTTGAAGTCTTATGAAGACCAGCCACATCTTATCTTTGGTAATACTACATTTCAGTATAATTATATTGCAGACAGTTATCCTAATTATGTTAAGTGGGATATTGATAAGATTCTTGTCGTAACGATTGACATAGAAGTTGCATGTGAAAATGGTTTTCCACAACCAGAAAATGCTATAGAACCTCTACTATCAATTACTATTAAGAATCATCAAAATAAACAGATACTAGTTTGGGGTACAGGTGAATATAAAAATACAAGAGAAGATGTTACTTATGTAAAATGTAAAGATGAGAAAATGTTGATACAAGAGTTTTTAACATTCTGGCAAAAGAATCAACCAGATGTTATTACAGGCTGGAACACAGAATTTTTTGATATACCATATCTTTGTAATCGTATAAAAAATTTATATGATGAATATGAAGTAAATAAATTATCACCTTGGGGTAATGTCTCTGATAGAGAGATTTATCAAATGGGTAGAAAACATCAGGTTTATGATATTCAAGGTGTATCACATTTAGATTTCTATGACTTATACAGAAAGTTTACATATACCAGTCGTGAGAGTTACAGATTAGACCATATTGCCCATATTGAGTTGGGTGAGAGTAAAGATGATAATCCATATGAAACATTTAGAGAATGGTATCTAAAGGACTTTCAATCGTTCATAGATTATAATATACAAGATGTAGAGATAGTAGATAGATTAGAGGACAAGATGAAACTGATTGAACTATGTCTCACTATGGCCTATGATGCAAAAGTAAATTATATGGATGTATTGGGTTCTGTAAAATATTGGGATATACTTATCTATAATGAACTAAGAAAAAATAATATTGTTATACCACAAAAGGTAGAAAGAAAAAAAACTGAAAAGTTTGAAGGTGCATATGTTAAAGAACCACAAGTTGGTTTACATAAGTGGGTCATGTCATTTGACTTGAACTCTCTATATCCTCATCTAATTATGCAGTATAATATTTCACCAGAAACTTTAGTTGCAGATAAAAAGGTTCAAGGAATCTCTGTTGAAAAAATGTTAGATAAAAATATAAACACTTCTATATTAAAAGATGCAACCATGACACCAAATGGTGCTTTGTTTAGAACTACACAAAAAGGTTTTCTACCTGCACTTATGCAAAAGATGTATGATGAAAGAGTAAAGTTTAAACAACTTCTATTAGAGGCAAAGAAAGACTACGAAAGAACTAAAGACCCAAAACTTAAAAAAACAATATCAAAATTTAATAACATCCAAATGGCTAAAAAGATTTCTTTAAATAGTGCATATGGTGCCATCGGTAATAATTGGTTTAGATATTATAATATTTTAGTTGCTGAGGCAATCACTACAAGTGGTCAGTTTGCTATTAGATATATTGAACACTCTCTTAATAAGTATCTTAATAAAATACTTGAAACAAAAGAAAAAGATTATATTATTGCATCAGACACAGATTCAGTTTACATTTGTTTTGATAAACTTGTTAATAGAGTATTCAAAGGAGAACAAGATAAAGAAAAAATTGTTGAGTTTTTAGATAAGGTTGCAAAAGATAAGATTGAACCTTTTATTGATAAATCATATCAAGAACTTGCTGAATATGTGAATGCATATGAACAAAAGATGCAGATGAAAAGAGAAGTGATTGCGGACAAGGCCATATGGGTTGCAAAGAAAAGATATATTTTAAATGCACATGATGTTGAAGGTGTTCGTTACAAAGAACCTAAATTAAAAATCATGGGTGTTGAGGCTGTAAAGTCATCAACCCCTGCTGCATGTAGAGACAAAATTAAAGATGCACTAAAGATTATAATGAATGAAGATTCTAAAGTGCTAAATAGTTTTATACAAGATTTTAGAAAAGACTTTATGAATCTAAAACCAGAAATGGTTGCGTACCCACGCTCTGTAAATGGATTAAATAAGTGGACTGAATCACATAATCTATTTAAGAAAGGTGCACCTATACATTGTAAAGGTGCAATATTATATAATTATCTTATTAAAGATAAAGGATTACATGTTAAGTATCCTTATATTCAAGAAGGTGATAAGATTAAATTTTTACACATGAAAACACCAAACACATATCAATCAACATCTATATCATTTATGACTAAGTTACCAGAGGAACTAAACTTACATAATATTATAGACTATGATACTCAGTTTGAAAAGTCTTTTGTTGAACCACTAAAGTTTATTACTGATATTATTCATTGGCGTATTGATAATAGTTATGGAACACAGGCAACACTAGAGGACTTTTTCTAATGGGTGTCGGTAGTATGATTATTGCTTGTTTAGTAGGACTATTTTTAGTTGCTGTAATGTGGGTATTTTTTCATGAGTAAAGGAAGTAAAAGAAGACCTATGAAAATTCCTAAAGAGGAATATGCAAAAAATTGGAATAGGATATTTAAAAAGAAAAATGATAGACAAGATACTAAGAAAGATAATTGAAAAACAAATTGTAGGTGATGATGTTGCAATACTTATGGGTGGAGGTGCAGATAGTGCAACTTTACTTTTTACTTGTCTGAGACTTAATAAAAAACCACATGGATATTCTTTTTACATAGAAGGTCAACCATCATATGATTCAAAAAAGGCTGAAGAAATTTGTAAAATATTTGATGTACCATTTACACCGATACCTCTACCAAAAGATAACTTAGTAGATGATTTTAAATTACTTGCAAAGAAATATAAATGTAGAAAGAAAACACATTTTGAATGTATATGGCCTTTCATTTATACATTTCCTAAGATAAAAGAAAAATATATTACCACAGGAGTTGGTGCAGATTCTCATTATGTATTAAGTAAAAAAGGAATGATGCATTTCAAACAAACAATAGAACTAATGGATGAATACAGATATGATTATTTTCATCAAGAGAACCCTGGCGCACTAGACCAACTAAAACAATTCTGTGATGAGTATGATAAAACTCTATGTGTTCCATATTTTGAAAAAGAAGTTTATGATTATTTTTATGGAAAGTCTTGGGATGAGATAAACAGACCCTATCAGAAGTATTTAATTAAATCTAAATTTAGTGAGTTTGAAAAAATTAAAGTAAAACCACATGTAAACTATCAATTATGTGCAGGGATACCAGAATTATTTGAAACTTTACTTGACAATAAGCGTATAAACATGTACAATAGGACTAGGATAATGGATGTTTGTAGAGACTGGTGGAAACTAAACAATAGTGAAAGTACACTAGAGGAATTTTTGTAATGTATAAACCATATAATCTAAAAGATGTAATTGAGGCTTCTAGTAAAAAGAAGTTTACTGTTGTATCAACTTTTGCTGGTGGTGGTGGTAGCTCCACAGGTTACAGACTTGCTGGTGGCGATATATTATGTGTCAATGAATTTGTAGATGAAGCAGTAAAAACATATAAAGAAAATTACCCAGATACACCTGTATTACCAGATGATATCAAAACACTTACTGCAGAAAATTTTAAAAAGTATGGAACTGATATTGATATACTAGATGGTTCACCTCCATGTTCTGCATTCTCAGTTGCTGGTGCGATGGTACAAGGTGGACACTCTAAAGGTTGGGGCCAAACAAAAACTTACTCTGATGGTAAAAAGATTGAAAATATAGAGGATTTATTTTTTGAATATTTAAGAATTGCAAAAGATTTAAAACCTAAAATTATAGTTGCAGAAAATGTTAAAGGATTAACCATCGGTGAGGCTAAACAATATTATTACAAGATTACAAATACATTTGAAGAAATAGGATATGATGTATCATCTAAAGTTTTAAATTCTGTTCACTATGGTGTTCCACAGACTAGACAAAGAACTATCTTTATAGCAGTCCGTGAGGATGTCACAGAGGCCGTAGGATTAACTTTTATGAACATTCATAGTCTCTTTCCTACAGAAAATAATAAAGTCATTACATTAGAGGATTGTTTATCTGATATAGAAATAGATAGAGAGGAAGCAGATACATTGATAGAAAAATTTAAAAAAACATCACATTACGAAACTTGGTTAAAGATGCCAGATGACCCAGACAAAGTAGAAACAGGTTGTGATTATCATCCTAAAGGTCATCACTTTAATATGAAAAAAACATCTAGACATAAACCTGCACCAACGATTACAGCATCAGGTGGTGCGATGCATTGGCATGAACCAAGAGAGTTTACTGTAAAAGAAATAAAAAGAATAATGTCATTACCTGATGATTTTAAATTAACAGGTAGTTACAAAAAACAATCAGAAAGATGCGGTAGAATGGTACCACCTCTAATGATGAAAGCAATTGCTGAATCTTTATACGAAAAAGTTTTAAAACCATACTATGATAAAAATCCTAGAGAGATTGGTGGTAGAAAAGATGGTTTAGAACCAACTCGGTATAATGATTGGGAACAAAAAGGTAGATGTATAGATTTTTAATATGAAATATGAACCATATAATTTAGAGGATGTAAAAAAAGCATCTGCACAAAATAAGTTTACTGTAATATCTACATTCGCAGGTGGTGGTGGTTCATCTACAGGTTATCGTTTAGCAGGTGGTAAAATACTTTGTGTAAATGAATTTGTGGGTGAGGCAAGAAAAACTTATAAACTAAATTACCCAGATACAATAATTATGCCTGATGATATAAAAGAATTGACAGGTAAACATTTCTTAGAAACTGCTGGAATAAAAGAAGGTGAGTTAGACATACTAGATGGTTCACCACCTTGTTCTGCATTTTCAATGTGTGGAACACTAGGTAAGTCTGGTTCTAAACACTCTGATGGTTGGGGTAAAACTAAAAAATACTCAACAGGTAAGATAGTGGAAAACATAGAAGATTTATTTTTTGAATATATTAGAGTTGCAAAAGACATAAGACCTAAAGTTATCATAGGAGAGAATGTTGCAGGGTTAGATGCAGGAGAGGCCAAACAAAAGAAGAATCAGATTTTTAAAGCATTTGAGGAAATAGGATATGAAGTATCATATAAAATTTTAAACTCAGCATATTATGGGGTTCCACAATCTAGAAGAAGATTATTTTTTGTGGCAGTTCGTGAAGATGTATTAGATAAGACAGATTTTTTACCTATGACAATTCAAAATATATTTCCAATAGAAAATAAAGAAGTGGTTACAGCAGGAGATGCCTTAGAGGGGTTAGAGTTAGACCCAGAGGAAGTTAAGTGGTGTACAGACACATGGTTAGAATCTGCACACTATAAAGATACAGCATCTCTGATGCCAGATGACCCAGATAAAGTATTGGGCGGAAATGACTTTCATCCTAAAGGATGGCATTTTAATGTTAAGAAGATGTCTAGATATCATCCAGCCCCTACAGTAACAACTAATGCAGATATTTGTCACTTTACTGCAAAAAGAAGGTTGACAATTCGCGAGATAAAGCGTATAATGAGTTTACCAGATGATTTCATAGTGACTGGTTCTATGTCACAGAAAATAGAGAGATGTGGTAGAATGGTACCCTCATTGATGATGAAGGCACTTTCTGAATCTGTATATGAGAAAGTGATAAAACCATATAATGAATGGAGTAAAAATCATGACTGATAAAAATTATGACTTTACCTTTGCTCAAAGAGAGGAGGGTTTTGATGACCATATTGAACATTCTATTCGTGGATATAAAAATTTATTAGATGATGTTGTAAGTCTATCTAGAAATTTTGTAGAAGATGAAACAAATGTAATTGATATCGGTTGTTCGACAGGAAAATTAACAGAGGCCTTTATAAAAGGTAATAAAGAATTTTGTAAACATGCAAACTATATTGGTATAGAACTTGCTCCAAGTTTCTACCCAGAGTTAGATGCTAGACTTGATAGAATCAAAGATGAATACTATTGGGCGAGTGTTGATTTTCAAAAGAAAGATGTTCGTAATTACAAGTTTCAAAATTGTAGTTTAGTAACATCTATATTCACATTACAATTTATGCCTAGAAAAGATAGGTTTGGCGTATTACAAAATATTTACAATGGACTAAATTTTGGCGGTGCATTTGTCTTTGCAGAAAAAACAGTTTGTGAAGATTCAAGATTACAAGAAATGATTACTTTTAATTTTTATGATTATAAAAGAAAACATTTTGAGGCATCAGATATTTTAGAAAAAGAAAAAACATTAAGGAACATGTTAAAACCTAATACTTGGAAAGAGTTAGAAGGTATGTTAGAATGTGCTGGATTTAAAACTGCACAACCATTCTGGCGTAATCATATGTTCGTTGGTGCAATTGCAATTAAATAGGGGAAAATTATGATAGAAATAATAGTATTAGCATTATTAATTGGTATTTTAATTACTTTATATCGTGTTGGTAAAAAATTAGATGATTATGAAAAAAGAATTTCTTACATGGAAAGCATAAATACTGATGAATTATTACATGGGTCAAATATAAACCCTGATGATTTAAGAAAACTGTTAGAAAAAAATTGATAGGGGAAAATTATGAATGACTTTTTAAAAGATGTTATCAAAGAAACAGGTAACGAATATGCACAGATAGTTTCAGAAGGTGTAGAGGCTGGAGATGTAGATAGTTTTATTGACACAGGTTCTTATATATTCAATGGATTACTATCTGGTTCACTCTATGGTGGACTTCCACAAAATAAAATAACTGCTCTGGCAGGAGAAAGTGCAACAGGTAAAACTTTCTTTCTCATGGGTATGGTAAAAAACTTCTTAGACGCAAATCCAAACTCAGGCGTTATATATTTTGAATCAGAAAGTGCAGTAACAAAACAAATGATTATAGACAGAGGTATAGATGCAGATAGAATGGTTATACTACCTGTCACAACTGTACAAGAGTTTAGACATCAGGCACTAAAAGTGTTAGATAGATACATGCAACAAGATGTAGATGTTAGAAGACCAATGTTTATATGTTTAGATTCACTTGGTATGTTATCTACTACAAAAGAAGTAGAAGATACCGAGGCAGGAAAAGAAACTAGAGATATGACTAGGGCACAAGTTTTGAAAGCTGCATTTAGAGTATTAACTTTAAAATTAGGAAAAGCAAAAGTACCTATGGTTATAACAAATCACACTTATGATGTTGTTGGTTCAATGTTTCCAACTAAAGAAATGGGCGGTGGTAGTGGATTAAAATATGCTGCCTCTAGTATCATCTATCTAGGAAAGAAAAAAGAAAAAGATGGTACAGAAGTTATTGGTAATATAATACATTGTAAAAATCATAAATCAAGATTAACAATAGAGAACAAACAGGTAGATGTTCGTTTAACTTATGATAAAGGTCTTGATAGGTATTATGGATTACTTGACTTGGCCGTAGAACATGGAATATTTAAACAAGTATCCACTAGAATAGAATTACCAGATGGCACTAAACAATATGGTAAAACTATTAACAATGACCCAGAAAAATACTTTACAGAAGATGTTATGAAACAACTAGAGGAAGCTGTAAAGAAAGATTTTAAATATGGCAACGATAATCAATAATTGTTGTACACCATTATTTTTAGATTTTATAAAACACCAAATTACAAAATCTAGAAAATGGAATTTTAATTATCCCATGGGTAAACCATTTGAGGATAAACATGCAAAGATTGATATCATGCAGGGTGATACTGTACATGATGAATTTTTGGCTGGTGTATCTATGAGTTTGTTGATGTTAATTCATGAAAAAGCAAAACAAAAAAATATTAATGTTCCCCTAAACCTATTGTTTTGTGGTGTGTCTATGAAAGATAAACATAGAGAGGATAACCTACACACAGACCATGAAAAAGATGAACTGCAAGATACACCAATCATTAAAGTATTAGGAATACTAAACTCAGATTGGAAAGAAGAAGACGGCGGTGGATTCCTACATAATAATATCGTTCACACATTAGAACCAGGTGACTTTATTGTATTTGACCCAAGACTACCACATAAAGCAGAAAATATAAATTGTGATAAAAAAAGAATTGCAATAGATTGGACTTTACGAAATGGATAATTTAATTAGAGTTTATGACAATGTTATTGATGATGAATATTGTCATGAGCTAGTAAAAAAATTTGAAAATAATGAACAACTACATCAAAGATATGATGATAGAGGAATGATTTTTACACAAATTAATATTCAAAAATCTGGTTGGCTTCATGATGTAAATCTTTTAAAAGGAATATTTACAGACCATGTTGAAAAATATAAAAATGATTGTGAAGTAGAAAAACAACAAATGCCCTTGACATGTGTGCTTGAACCTATTAGAATGAAAAGATATTTACCAAATAATTATGATGAATTTCGAAAACATGTTGATGTAACAAATAGGCAAAACTGTACAAGATTTTTAGTCATGTTTTTATATCTTGCAGATAATAATAAAGGTAAAACAGTATTTCCTAATTTAGATATGAAAGTAGATTGTAAACAAGGTAGTTTATTAATGTTTCCACCAATGTGGCCTTGGTTACATGCTGGAGAAAAACCATCAAGAACACCAAAGTATATTATGCAGAGTTACTTACATTATGTCTAACATTAAAGATAATTATGTTTATGTAGAAAGTAAATCACAAGACCAAACTTGTATTGGTATCAAAAGTGGTAAGTTTGCTGGTGTGATTTATAAGTATGGAAAAGTTTCAGTTGGTGAAGAAACACCAGATGGCCAGATGCCGTTTAAGTTTGAGTTTGATATCATAGATAATAACTCAGTGCCAAGAGAAGAATTTGGTGAAGATTGGATAAAATTAATAGGTGATATATTAGTTAATATAATGGATGAACAATATGGAAAATCAAACAATAGAGAGAACGATATTATCGAATCTAATTAACAACGAAGAATTTGCTAGAAAGGTTTTACCTTTTATAAAAGCTGATTATTTTGATGTTAGAGAAGAAAGAATAATATTTGATGAAATACAAAGTTTCGTAGATAAGTATAACAAACCATCTACACACACAGCATTAGAGATTGAGGTCAGTAATAGAAAAGATTTAAATGAGATAGAACACAAAAAGATTGTTGATATCATCAAAACACTCAAACCAGAATCTATAGATTTTGATTGGTTAGTAGATACAACAGAAAAGTTTTGTAAAGATAAAGCAATCTATAATGCAATCGTAGAAGGTGTTGGTATCATAGATGGTAAATCTAAAACTAAAACACCAGATGCCATACCAGAGATTTTGACAGAGGCACTTGCAGTATCTTTTGATAATTCTGTTGGTCATGATTATCTAGAAGATTCTCTATCAAGATATGATTTCTATCATCACAAAGAAGAAAGGATTCCTTTCGATTTAGAATTTTTTAATAAGATTACAAAAGGTGGACTTCCACCTAAAACTTTAAATATTGCATTGGCAGGAACGGGTGTTGGTAAATCTCTGTTCATGTGTCATCAGGCTGCAAATTGTTTATCACAAGGAAAGAATGTATTGTATATAACTCTTGAAATGGCAGAGGAAAGAATCGCAGAGAGAATAGATGCCAACATGATGAATATCAGTATACCAGACTTACATGAGTTACCTAAGAAGATGTTCAATGATAAGATTGCAAAGTTACAAAAGAAAGCAAAAGGCAAACTTATCATAAAAGAGTATCCTACTGCATCTGCACATAGTGGACATTTTAGAGGATTACTGAAAGAACTTGCAATCAAGAAATCTTTCAAACCAGATATTATCTTTATTGATTATCTAAACATCTGTGCGTCAAGTAGATTTAGAGCAGGAAGCTCCATGAACTCTTACACAATAGTTAAATCTATTGCAGAAGAACTCAGAGGACTTGCAGTAGAGAGTAATGTTCCAATTATGTCTGCAACTCAAACAACCAGAAGTGGATTCTCTAATACAGATGTTGGACTTGAAGATACCTCAGAAAGTTTTGGATTACCTGCAACTGC
>CEUX01044525.1_pt1 | contig 10776 bp, 8 predicted proteins | sample 531361 | NCBI WGS metagenome assembly CEUX01 (sample SAMEA2622736, study PRJEB7988) | marine metagenome | isolation source: saline water (ENVO:00002010), including
TTCACGGGTAATTTCCCGCGCCTGCATCGCTTCTACTAAATGCGTTTGTGCCGGGATCGTTTTTGCAACCACCATCAGACCCGTAGTATCTTTATCCAGCCGATGAATAATGCCGGCCCGCGGCACTTCCGCGATGCCAGGGCAATGATGCAACAGGGCATTAAGCAAAGTGCCGTCTGCATTACCCGCCCCCGGGTGCACTACCAGACCAGCAGGTTTATTAATTACCAGTATATGTTCGTCTTCATAAACGATATTAAGATCGATAGCTTCAGCTTCAAAGCGTTCGTCTTCCGGTAACTCGGCATTAATATCAACCTGCTCGCCGCCCAGTACTTTTTCCCGCGGTTTGTTTTGCACCTGACCATTCACGGCAACGGCATCCGCTAATATCCATTCTTTTATCCGCGAACGCGAATAATCAGGGAACATTTCGGCCAGAACCTGATCTAAGCGTTTACCAAAAAGATGGTCTGGTACAATTTCTGAAAGTTTTAGCTGTTTTGTCATAACGGAAGCAGTTATCCTGTGTGCAACCCCGGCAGGTCTGGGGTAGAATCGCAATTTAGTGTATTTTAGCGATTTTACGTCTGACTAGACAGCCATTTAGCTCAAGTAGTAACGGATTTTTAAATGAACTCGAACTTTATACTGATTTCTCTGCTGGCGTTAACGCTTACCGCCTGTGCCGGCAAACCCAAGGACGACCCCAGTACTACCCAAACTGCACAAAGCATGTACCAGCAAGCAAAAGAGGTACTGGACAACGGTTTGTATAACAGAGCAATAGAATTACTGGGCGCAGTGGAAAGCCGCTACCCCTTTGGTCCTCTGGCGCGTCAGGTACAACTTGACTTAATTTATGCCCATTATCAGGCAGGCGATGTGCCTAAGGCGCTTGCCGGAATCGATCGTTTTATCCGGCTAAACCCGAACCATCCTGAACTGGATTATGTGTATTACATGCGAGGCCTGAGTAACTTAAAAGCCGATGAGAATGCACTGCATGAAGTATTAGGCATTGACCGCGCAGACCGCGACTTGGCCAGCACCCGTCAGGCATTTGATGATTTTAAAACTCTGGCCAGCAGTTTTCCTCAGAGCAAGTACGCACCTGAGGCCAAAAAGCGCATGCTGACAATCAAAAATACGCTGGCAAGATATGAACTGTCGGTGGCAGATTATTATATGCGCCGCGGCGCTTACCTCGCTGCGGCAAACCGCGGTAAATATATTGTTGAATTTTATCGTGATTCACCGCACATTGAAAAAGCGCTGGAAATCATGGTTGAGAGTTATGACAAGCTCGGCCTGACGAAACTTAAAGAAGATACCTATCAGGTACTGATGCTAAACTTTCCGCAGAACGATAAGTTCTGATTAAAAGCCCCTGCAGTGCAGGGGCTTTTTCATTCAGGCTTAAATTGCTTCTAATGCTTCTGCTAACTTACTGACAGCAATCACATCCATGCCTGGCACCGCCTCTTTCGGTTTATTAGCCACCGGCACTATAGCGCGTTTAAAACCATGCTTGGCAGCCTCTCGCAATCGCTCCTGGCCGCTGGGAACCGGGCGTATTTCGCCTGCCAGCCCTACCTCGCCAAATACCACCAGATCATTTGGCAGCGGCTTATCACGAAAACTCGATACCAGTGCCAGCAAGGTCGCCAGATCCGCACTGGTTTCATTGACCTTAACCCCGCCGACCACGTTAACAAATACATCCTGATCGGCCATCTGTATCCCCGCATGGCGGTGCATAACCGCCAATAGCATCGAAATACGGTTTTGCTCCATGCCCAAGGTTACGCGACGGGGATTATTCAGCGGGGAATAATCCACCAGGCCCTGAATTTCGACTAAAAGTGGCCGGGTACCCTCCCACAGCACCATAACAATGCTGCCAGACTGGTCCTCTTTACCACGGGTGAGAAAAATAGCCGACGGGTTTTTTACTTCTTTCATGCCCTGCCCGGTCATGGCGAAAACGCCTAACTCATTCACCGGGCCAAAGCGGTTTTTATTACCGCGCAATGTCCGGTAACGGTTGTCGCTGTCACCATCGAGCATCACCGAGCAGTCAATACAATGTTCCAGTACCTTTGGCCCGGCTAAAGAACCATCTTTTGTAACATGGCCCACCATAATGATGGCGATATGATGCTGTTTAGCAAACCGGGTCAGGTAGGCTGCACTTTCGCGCACTTGCGACACACTGCCTGGCGCCGACTGAATATCAGCCAGATGCATCACCTGAATAGAGTCGATAACCATAATGCGCGGTTTTTCCTGCTGCGCCAGCGCACAAATTGTTTCGACGTTGGTTTCAGCCAGCATTTTAAGCGCATTTGTTGGCAAGCCTAAACGCTGTGCCCGCATAGCGACCTGCTGCAGCGACTCTTCACCCGTCACATACAAAGCATTGCCCTGCTGTGCCAGGCCACACATAATTTGTAGCAATAAAGTACTTTTACCTGCGCCAGGATGGCCACCGATCAGAATCGCAGAGCCCGGCACTATGCCACCGCCAAGTACACGGTCAAACTCGGCAAAGCCACTGCTAAAACGCGGTACGTCCTGCAAATCGACCTCATCAAGCCGCATCACTTTTGCCACCGCTGCACCGGCATAACCTTCAAAGCGGCTACTTTTATTGCTCACAGCCCCCAAACGAACTTCGCTTACGGTGTTCCACGCACCACATTCGGAACATTGCCCCTGCCAGCGCACAAAGTCAGCACCACAATCGCTACAGACATAAGCGGTTTTAGTTTTTGCCATGGTTTATTTTCTCAAGCTAAATGAAAGGCATGGATATTGCTTTTCAAATTGTAACAACGTAGCGTACTACAGATTATAACCTGAAGATGCCGGTATTTTGGCATTTAACCTGACTGAAATATGACAGCTGCAGATTTACAAGAATATGTCGGTGTAATAGACCGGATGAAGAGTTCACTGAACTCTGCTGATTTTGATCAGGTGTTTAGCCTGTTGACTTCCGACCTGCCTAAATCCAAACAGTTTTTGCTGAAAATGGAGCTTAAACGCATGGCGCAGCCATGCAGCTATTTTATCGACCTGCGAGGCCATGTCGACGGCGATGTTAAGCCGTATGATTATATGGGTAAAACCCACTATATGGACGACAATGCCATTAAAGTGTTTGAAGCCGGGTTGAAACAGTATGGCAGCTATACACTGGGTTTATACGAAGAAGTGCTCAATACCGAAAACAACTTCCGCGTTATGCACCGTAAGCAAACTGAAGACAGGGTTCGCAATGCGCTGCAAAATGACGGCACTTTTACAAATCAGCAGGCAGAAACAGAGCCGGAATTACCACCGCAGTATGCCAGAGTGATTCACTTTGGTCAGTACACATCCAGGCGCGATGAGCGCATGCACTTTAGTATAGATGTAGAAGTTGAACTGGATGGAAAACGGTTCCAGGCCAGCACTTCTGATTTGTCGGTTTCCGGCTGCAAACTGAAATTACAACAGGCAGTGAAAACAGAGGCCGGTAAACTGGTAAAACTGCATTTCACCGGTTTAGAGCAGGAATTTATGCTTGGCTTGGAGCAGGGTGTGGCTTACAAAATTGTTGAAGTCAGCCAGCAAGGAGTCAATCAGTATTTACGTCTGCAGCGGCAGCAAAATGAAAACGAGCAACAGTTTGCCGAGTTTCTGCAAAAATTTATTAATGGCAATAAACGCCGTTATAAAGTTAACCTCGACAATGTCAGCCAAAGCTTGTTAAGTAAAGGATATGAACAGTTCTATGTTCCTCGCATTAATGCCCTGCCGGTATTTATTGCGGTACGAAACGGTCAGCCCATTCCAATCTGTGCTTTAACAACGGATTATAATAAAGCCATATGGCAGTATTTTCTGGACGAACAGCATCAGTCAGTGTTTATCAGTATCTGCCATGCCCGGCGTTTGAAACAGCTGTTACAGCAAAGTTCGGTAGAGAAATCTACTATCCTGTATAGCTTCACTCACGCGGTAAAAGGCAAATTATTTTTCTATTCAGCAACGCATGAAGAACTGGATGCATCTGAGCAGTTAAAGGCGTTATTTCTCGGTTTCGGCGCAAGCAAGCCCAGCTGGCGGGTATTTCAGCTGAATTTACAACGCTCGTCAGCAGCGCAAGCGGAAACACAGCTTACCGTGCCGGTTCAGGGCAATATAAAACCACCGCAGCCATTATCCAGTCTGGTAAAGCAATTCATTCAGGATGTGCGGTACATTGTCAGCTTTACCGATATCACCGGCAATCAGAGCACATTTTGGTATCAGAGCTATCCGGTTGACCAGCAGCAACTAAAATTATTGGCCCAATTTGGCCATAAAAAGCTGGCTAACACCCCACCTTGTGAAGCCGTCGCTGTGCAGTATGTTAATTTGCGCTCAGAATCACGCTATTTGTATAAGACCGCAGTCACAGTGAAAACCTCAGCCGACCCGGCGGAGCTCAGCGGGCACAGCCGCGATTTCTCTTCTAAAGGTTTACAGCTGGAAACCACCCTGCCGGTGCGTTTTAATAAGGGAGATGTATTGCTGCTAACCCTGCCGGAAATGCAAAAGATAAGCAGTAAGTATCAGCTGTCTGCGCTGCCTTATGAAGTCATGGCGGTTAGCAAAAGCCGCACAATAATGAATCTGCGGGCGGTAGAGGGCGACCAGCCTCATGTTGGCAGATTATTCTTCCAGCAACTGATCCAGAACAACCGTGCAAAATTGACTCAGGCAGAGGAGAGCCCGAAGTATCCGGGGCTATCTACCGCACTACGTAATTTATATATGAACGCACAAAGCCATTTTGCGTTATATGTGCACCGAAAAGGCATCCGCTACGAAATTAATACGCTGGCTAAAGGTGGTGCCGGGAACAGCTTGCATCAGTTGCTGGCAATACAAAGCAAAGATGAGCAACAACTCGATTTGTCGCTTATTCTGCAAAACAACGCCATTAGTTTACATTTTGCGCAACAGCTAAAACAAATGAAACGCTTTGATAGCCCCAAAGCCTTTGAGTTGTACGTTGTGATCAGCCGTAAAGCCGGCACAGAACAACCTGAACTGCATTGCCATTACGACTATGAGTTCACCTCTGAGCAGGCGAAGCAGCAATATGTGTTAAGCACATTACAGACGAATGTGCTGTTTTGCTACAAACTGTTACTGTCCCGCACCGGCCGGCCAGACACTGACTTTATTGCGCCGGAACTTAGCTATATCAGTGCCTATGCTATTCACAAAGCGAAACAGCTGGAAGAGGAATTATGGAGTGTCGCAGGCGTTATTGATGCGATAGATATTTCTGCAGAAATTCCATGGCGATTTGGTGCCCAGGCCGAGCTTAGTCAGCAACATTATGCCCGGCAACAGGCGTTACTGGCACAGCTTACGCAACCAATCTCTTAGCTCAGAAAAGTGTCCATTGACCGCAGTCGGATGCGTCAGCATAGAAATATGGTCGTAGTCATACAGATAGCCGGTTTTTCTGCCTAACAAGGTAAAGCGGGCTTCTGGCGCGGTCTCAGCAATAAAGGCCTGAACATCTCGCGGATGGCCAAGCAGTCGGTCATTCTGAGCTGCAAAATGCCACACAGGTGGCCACTGCACCATTTTACAGCCGTGAGCATAATCAAATTTATCTTCCGGATCTTCAAATGCCCCACCTTGTATCCATGCCACAGTATCCTGCACGAAAGGCGAAGGTTCATCGTCGGCTCCCAACCGCCATTTACGGGCGGGAAAATAGCCATAGCGCTCGCTCAGCCAGGGCGCAATCTTATTCCATAGCAGGTTAATTTTCAGCTTTCGCTCCAGGCTTTGTACGCTTATCACCCTTTTAGTGCCAAAGCACACTTTTGCTGCAAGTTTTGCCGCAAGCTGCGGAGCCCGGGCTAAAGATGCCGCCGCGACTACGCCGCCCCAGGAATGCGCAATAAGAATAACTTTTTGCTGATGCTGCTGATAAATATGCTCGATTAAGGCGGGGATATCATGGCTAATCATCTGCTGCTGACTTTGCGTAAAACCGTCCGCCGCGCGGGGTTTGGAAGCACCGCGGCCGGCAAAATCAGCGCAGTAAACCACAAAACCGTTGTCAGCCAGATAGCACCCCAAACCTTTGCCGGAATGGCTGTAAAAAATCCGGCCATTCTCAATCGCACCATGCAGCATCAGCACAGGTGTTATGCCCGGTTGTATCGGCATTAAACGGCGCAAGTGCAATTGATACTGCTTCAAATCCAGATACAGGGAGCTTTGCTGATGCTTCATCACAGATCCAGCAAATACAGCAACTGCAGCAGAGAGCCTTGCCTGATGGCAGCCTTAGCTTGTGCCTGAACTTTAGGCTTTGCATGAAATGCAACCCCCAACGCCGCAGCATTTAGCATTGGGATGTCGTTAGCGCCATCACCAATCGCAACAGTTTGCGTTAGTGAAATAGCATACTGCTCTGCCAATAACCTCACCACTTCTGCTTTGGTCGTCGCATCAACAATATCGCCCAGCACTTTACCGGTCAGCTTACCATCCTGTATTTCCAGCACATTGGCAAAAGTTGCTGCTAAGCCAAGCCGCTGCTTTAACGCATCAGTGAAGAATGTAAAACCACCTGACGCGATGGCAACTTTCCAATGCTGCTGCTGCAAATACGTAACCAGGTCAGTCAACCCCGGCATTAACGGGATTGCCGCAAGCACCTGGTGTAACACTGATTCCGGTGCACCTTGCAAAGCCGCAACACGGGCAACCAGACTTTGGGCAAAATCCAGCTCGCCATTCATTGCCCGGGCAGTGACCGCCGCAACCTGCTCGCCAACACCAGCTAATGCAGCAATCTCATCAATACATTCAATCTGGATTGCCGTTGAGTCCATATCCATTACCAGCACGCCTGGCTCCGTCAGGCTGGGCCGCGCCGCTAAATACACCAGCTCAATGCCAGCTTGCTGCGCCACATCACTTAGCGCCTGCAGCGTACTGGTCGGTAATGCCTGTGTTACAGACAGCTCGACAGCACCGGCAAGCATTGGATGCGGCCGGTAAACGCGACAATGCGTTGGGCTATTAAAGCCCAGCACTGCTAATACCGCTTTTACTGCAAGCCAATTTAACTCTTCACCAAATAAGCGCAAAACAGCAACTGGGGGTTGGATGACAGTGTCAAACCCATCACAGCCAGGTAAATCCAACGCATGATTACTGTGCAAATATAATGCGCCCTGGCGCAGATGCACGGCATAGCAGTCAGTTGTATTTAACAAGGCTAAAGGCGAACCGGCAAGAAGCGGCTGGTTGGAAAGCTGATAGAAAAACGACACAGGAGTACCTATACTTGGCAACGCCGTCATGGCATGCTACACAAACTGATTACGCTGTTTCGTTATTCCAACGAATAGGATCTGTCAGCGCTTACGGAATTTATGCAAAACGATATCGCAATACCCAGCACCACATCAAGCACTATTAAACTGCTACAAATTGCTGTCGCCGTAGCAGGGATCTGGCTGTTACTGCACTTGTGGGTGCTAACTCAGCAGCAAGGCCAGTACTTGCTACAACAACAAAGCAGCCAGCTGATGCGCGAAACGCTGACCGCCTTATCGCATACCGCTGCCTATTTAATTGAGCATGACCAGTTGGCTGGCCTGGAACAGCTAACGCAGCATATCGCTGACAGCCCTTATCTATATGATGTTGTAGTGTATGACGCCAATGGCGTGCGGATGAGTTGGACAGAAAATAGTGCACCAGCGCGCTTGTTATACGGCCCAACACAGGCCGAGCAATTAGTGGCCATGGTGCAACCCATTACGAAAGAGCAACAGCTATTGGGCTATATTAAGTTAAGCCTGCGCCAGGACATTTCACTTAATCAGATAAGCACCTCATGGCAGCACATGATGCAGCAATTACTGGGAATGTTGATCCTCGCCGGCATCGTTGGCTTTATGCTACGCCGGGGTTTCTCGAGATTTTCACGCCACTCATTTCGCCTGCGTCGCATCAAGCCTTAACACTTCATACGTGTTGCGCCATAGCTGCTGAGCGATTTTTTTAGGTGGTTCTGGCCTTAACTGACAAAAGCGCTCAAATACCAATGCCAACTGGGCCGGAGTATTTACTTGCCCCTGGTAACCGGCAAGCGGCATCGACGGCGCATCCGTCTCCAGTACAAAACTTTCTAATGGCAACTTCTGCACGGTTCGGCGGGTTTTCTCTGCACGTTCATAAGTAATGGTGCCACCTATCCCCAGCTTGAATCCTAAATCGGTAAACGCCTTTGCCTGCTGTTGGCTACCGGAAAAAGCGTGCAAAATACCGCCCTCAGCAAACTGTTGCCTTTTGAGTTCTGCCAAAAGCTGTGGCTGACTTTTACGATGATGCAGGATGACGGGTTTGTGATATTGCTTTGCCAGCGACAATTGCTCACTGAACAATGTTTCTTGCCTCGAAAACGACTCGGTGTCTAACACAAAATCCAGGCCAATCTCACCTACCGCTGTTATTTGCGCGCTATGGGTTGTCAGCAAAGCATCAAGCTCAAAAAGCGCATCAGCTTCGGCTTTTACTGCCCACCATGGATGAATACCCAAAGCGATATGCCAGTAAGGGTGTCGTTGACGCAAATTGAGCAGGTTATGCCATGCAGCCTGTTCTACTGCAGGTATTAGCAGCCCTTCGACACCGCGTTGCTGTGCATTGTGCCAGTGTGTAGCTTGCTCAGAAGCAAGTTCGGGTAAATCCAGATGGCAATGGCTGTCAAACAACCGCAGGCGGTAGTCATCCGTGTGCTGCCCGGTTAGGGACATAACCGCTCGATACTCCAGCTGTTATCGCCTTGCCTGTTATACATAAAGCGGTCGTGTAAGCGGTGCTCGCCACCTTGCCAGAACTCGATTTTATGTGGCCGCACTAAAAAGCCACCCCAGAATGAGGGCAGCGGTACTTCACCGTGTTCAAATTTATGTTTAATTTCGGCGAACTTTTGCATCAGTGCCATTCGTGTCGATACCGGCCGGCTTTGCTCCGAGGCCCAGGCTGCCAGCTGGCTTTCTTTGGGGCGTGACAAAAAGTACCTGGCTACCTGGCTTGAGCTTACCCGCTCGGCCGTGCCGTAGACAATCACCTGCCGCTCTAGTGGATGCCAAGGAAAATGCAGGCATACTTTGGGGTTGCCACTCAGTTCAGTTGCCTTGCGGCTACCAAGATTGGTGTAAAAGGTAAAGCCGTCCTGCCCCACGTCTTTTAGTAACACCAGACGCTGTGACGGCTGGCCATGCTCGTCGACACTCGCCACACACATCGCAGTCGGGTCCGGTAATTCTGCCGCAATAGCATCTTTAAGCCACAGCTCAAATTGTGCTATCGGATCGGCATTTAATTTATCGAACTCCAACTTATCTTTGGTGTAACTGCGGCGAATATCGTCGATTTTCATAGCTTACATACGCTCCATAACCTCAATACCCAGCAAGTCCAAACCTTGCTTTAATAGCTTAGAGGTAAAAATACTCAGCATTAAACGGCTATCACGCTTTGCTGGTTCAACGCCGTCTTTCAATATCGGGCAAGCTTCATAAAACGCCATGTATAAACTTGCCAGCTCATACAGGTAATTACACAGTAAGTTAGGCTGCGCATCTTTCATTACCTGCTGCAACGCTTCTTCAAAGCGTAGCAACTTAACTGCCAATTGTTTTTCCTGCTCCTGCTCAACCACCAACGCAGCGCTGAAACTATCAGCAATACCGGCGCGGCGCAAAATACTGCGCACCCGGGTGTAAGCGTATTGCAAGTATGGTGCAGTGGCGCCTTCAAAGCTTAGCATCGCGTCCCAGCTGAATATGTAATCGCTGGTACGGTTTTTCGACAGGTCAGCAAACTTCACCGCACCAATACCGACTTTACGCGCCACTTCTGCAATTTCGTCTTCGGTTAAATCGCTGGCTTTTTCCTGCACCACCGCTTTAGCTCGCACCACGGCTTCTTCCAGTAGCTCGGCCAGTTTTACTGTGCCACCGGTACGGGTTTTAAATGGTTTGCCATCTTCGCCCATCATAGTGCCAAACGGGCAGTGGTCATAGGTTGTTGCTTCGCGCAGATAGCCTGCTTTACGTGCAACCAGCTCAACCTGTTTAAAGTGCAGCGCCTGGCGTGCATCGGTAAAAATCACGATGCGGTCGGCATGTAACTCATGGCTACGGTACTGACACGCCGCTAAGTCTGTCGTTGCATACAGAAAGCCACCACCGGTTTTCTGCACGATAAAGGGTGACGGGTTACCTTCCTTATCTGCCAGCTCCTGCAGAAACACAACCAGTGCTCCCTGGTCCTCTACCGCCAACTGCTGCAGTTTTAAATCATCGACAATGCCCTGCAGCATACTGTTATAGGCACTTTCCGGTTTGATATCAGCGTGGCTTAGCGTGACGTTGAGTTTTTCATACACTTCTTCGCTGTGTTTTACCGAGGTGTCAATAAACAGCTGCCACAGTTTCTGGCAGTGGGCATCGCCGCTTTGCAGCTTAACCACATAGTCACGTGATTTGTCGGCGAAACCGGCTTCGTCATCAAAGCGCTTTTTCGCTTCACGGTAGAAATCTTCCAGATCGGCAAGTGCCACAGCTTCCAGATCAATACCTGCCGCCAGCTTGTCTTCAAGATGCGCAATCAGCATACCAAACTGAGTACCCCAGTCGCCCATATGGTTCTGACGGATAACCTTATCACCCCAGAATTCCATAGCGCGCA
>CEUX01014725.1_pt1 | contig 10775 bp, 24 predicted proteins | sample 531361 | NCBI WGS metagenome assembly CEUX01 (sample SAMEA2622736, study PRJEB7988) | marine metagenome | isolation source: saline water (ENVO:00002010), including
GGATGTATGAGAAGAAACTCTGATAATACCAAGATAATGAAACTTACCGGTTGGAAACCAAATTATCCATTAGCAGATGGTTTACGCAACACATATGAATATGTTAAGAGTCAAGTCTTGACAAAATAAGTTTCTTATTATACAATAGAAACTATATGCCATTAACACCAATAGTAATAGAACAAACAAGTAAAGGTGAACGAAGTTACGACATCTTTTCTCGTTTATTAAAAGATAGAATTATTATGCTGGAAGGACCAATTGGTGAACACACAGCATCAGTATTGTGTGCTCAATTGTTATTCTTAGAATCAGCTGATAGTAAAAAAGACATTACCTTATACATAAATTCCCCAGGCGGACTCATTACTGCCGGAATGGCAATATACGATACAATGCAATATGTTCGTTCAGACGTACAAACTATTGTAATAGGACAAGCGGCATCAATGGGTTCGCTACTCGCATCTTCGGGAACTAAAGGTAAACGTTTAATACTACCACACTCAAGACATATGATACACCAACCATTAGGTGGCACACGTGGACAAGCAACAGATATAGAAATTCATGCTAGAGAAATATTAAGATGGAAAGAAGAACTAACAAACATCTATGCAAAAACAACAGGGCAGTCATTAGATAAGTTAAAAGCAGATATGGAAAGAGATAAGTTCATGACGGCAGACGAAGCTGTTAAATATGGTTTAGCAGATAAGATAATTGAAAGTAGAGAAGAAGATAATAAAGAAGATTAATGTTTTATATTTGGCACACATTATTGATTACAGCGTTCATAGGAGTTGCTTATTACTTAGGATTCAGGTACGGAGTTAAAGCAAAAGCAACTAAAAAGTCAAAAGCAAAACTGTGGAAAGCATTAAAACAAGAACCGCACATAGCAAGTGGTGGTAGTGCTGGCCCTATTTTGAATTATCCAAACAAAGAAACATCACAAGAGGATTGGTTAAAAGGGTATCGTAAGTGGAAATCAAAAAGAACAAACTAGAATATGTTTGGCTTGACGGATATAAACCAGAGCCGACATTAAGATCAAAAATTAAAATCATAGACAGGTATTGTACAAATTTAGCAGAAGTTCCAGACTGGGGCTTTGATGGATCTAGTACACAACAAGCACAAGGTTCTAGCTCGGACTGTGTATTAAAACCTATACGATTATTTGATAGTCCATTCAACTCTGATCAATTAGTGTTATGCGAAGTGTATAATGCAGACGGAACACCACACGTATCAAACGAAAGAGCAAAAATTACAAGTTCAAATCAAAAAGAATATTGGTTTGGGTTTGAACAAGAGTATACATTTATTGATGATGATCGTCCATTAGGTTGGCCAGAAACAGGAACACCAAAAGAACAAGGCGATTATTATTGTGGAATAGGAACAGTTAACGTTGGTAGAAAATTAATAGGTAATGCTAATCGTGTAGGAGCAAGAATGTTTACAGGAAGAGATATAATGCACGAACACATTTCAAATTGTTTAAAAGCAGGAATATCAATTCACGGAACAAACGCAGAAGTAATGTTAGGACAATGGGAGTATCAAGTGTTTGGCAGAGGAGCAAAAAAGGCTTCGGACAATGCTTGGATGGCACGTTATATACTTTATAGAACAGCAGAAAAATACGGAATAGATGTTAACATAGAACCAAAACCTGTTAAAGGAGATTGGAATGGTAACGGTATGCACACTAACTTCTCAACTGATAGAATGAGAAATGAAGGCGGAGAAGAATATATTATGAGTATTTGTGAAAAATTTAAACCTTTACACCAAGAACATATTGCAGAGTACGGTAGTAAAAATGAAGAACGGTTAACAGGTAAACACGAAACACAACACATTGACACATTCAGCTATGGTGTTAGTGATAGAGGAGCAAGTATTAGAATTCCAATGAACCTTACGCAAAATAACTGGAAAGGCTATTTAGAAGACAGACGTCCTTCAGGTAATGCTGATCCTTATAGAGTTACTAATCGTATATTAAAAACAATGGAATCATAATGGATTCTATTATGAGAAACGTTCTCCCTTTAATGGATTGGGATTCAAACAGATGGGACGGCATTATTAGACCTTATACAAAAGAAGATGTAGAAAGGTTACGTGGTACTGCTAACATTCAATATACTCTCGCTGAGTCAGGATCGAGAAAACTTTGGTATAAATTTAAAGAATTGCCTTACGTAAGTGCCTTAGGTGCTCTTACAGGTAACCAAGCCTTACAACAAGCCAAAGCAGGACTTGATGCTGTATACTTGTCAGGATGGCAAGTGGCGGCGGATGCTAATACAACAGATGAGATGTATCCGGATCAGTCTTTATATAATACTGAAAGTGTGCCGAGAGTTCTTAAAAAAATTAATAATACATTTATGAGAGCAGACCAAATACAACACATGGAAGGCAAAGGTGATATAGATTATTTTTTACCTATTGTTGCAGATGCTGAATCGGGATTTGGTGGTGTATTGAATACACACGAAGTATTCAAACATATGATTAGAAACGGTGCGGCAGGAATACATTTAGAAGATCAATTGTCGTCAGCAAAAAAATGTGGACACATGGGTGGTAAAGTGTTAGTACCAACTAGTGAGATGATTGAAAAACTTGTAGCGGCGAGACTTGCCGCGGACATAATGAACGTTCCGTTAGTAATAATTGCAAGAACAGATTCACTTGCGGGTGCTTTAATTAGAAGTGATCACGATGAAGTAGACCAAAAATTTATAACAGGAGAACGAACTGCTGAAGGATTCTTTAGAACAAAAGCAGGAATGGATCAAGCAGTTGCTCGAGGACTTGCTTATGCTCCGTATAGTGATTTGGTATGGATGGAAACAGGTAACCCAGATATAGGTGAAGCTAGAGAATTTTGTACAGAAGTACGTAAACAATTTCCAAACAAAATGTTTGCTTACAACTGTTCTCCGTCATTTAATTGGAAAGCTAAACTAGATGACAAACAAATAAGAAACTTTAAAGATGAGTTAGGCGAACTAGGTTGTAAGTTCCAATTTATAACATTAGCAGGTTTCCACTCATTAAATTATAGTATGTTTGATTTAGCTAGTAAGTACAAACAAAAAGGTATGACAGCATTTGTAGAACTACAACAAAAAGAATTCAAAGCACAAGACAGAGGATTTACAGCAGTTAAACATCAAAGAGAAGTTGGTGCAGGATACTTTGATGAAATATCAAAATTAGTTACAGGTAGTAATACTTTAAGTGCTATAAGTGGATCAACAGAAGAGGAACAATTTTAATGCCAGCAGATAAACCAAAAATTAAACGACCCTATACTAAAGTAAGAATGGTTCCTGAAGATTCTAAAATGAAGGACCATGCATTTTATTATTATGCATTTAAACCCGGTAAAGGCGAAAAGAAAAACCAAAAGCTAAGACAACGTAAGTACGATCCTATTACACGTAAACACATTTGGTGGGTAGAAAAGAAATTACCACCACACAGTAAAAATTAAATAATTTTATGAAAAATATTATACCAATTGGGTTTGAAGTAACAACCCAAGGAGAGTACAAAGTTATATTAAATGGTAAAGAGTTTACACCAAAGAACTGGTGCGATTATATTGAAACAGAAGTATTGCCAACTCATAAACTTAATACACTTGAGTTTTGTGGAGATATAGTTGTTAATAGATTAGTTCTAGATCAAATTGACACAGAATATTTTGTACATCACGGCTTTACAGAGAATTCACAAAGAGGAAATGCTAGTAAGACGTGTGTTAAGTATTTTTTTAAAACACCTATATGGAGTTGGTATTTAGATTGGAAACAAAATGACAATTCAGTTATCAGAGAATTATCCAAAGCTCATCAGGGATTTATTCCTTTATGATGTAGGAGAGGAACACTATCCTAAAAAAGAGTTAACTAGTGAAGAGATATTGCAAAACATATCTTATATGCCATTAGATTTAGGAAAGTTTGAGTGGAATAGTATACTCGAAGAAGCAATAGAATTACCTTATAAACAATCAGAAACAGATGCTGATAGATGTTATCTATACGGACCAACCGACATAAAAGATCCTAGGTGCGAACTTTTAAACAGCAACTACACAAAGTTTGAATATAAAATTGATACAAGGACTTGTCCAGCTATAGAAAATTTTATAAAAGCAATGAACAGGATAGGACAAGTAACTTACATTTCGTTTAAACGAATGTTACCTAAACATTGGATTAATCCACACATAGATAGTAATTGTAATCCTTTTAAAGTGTATGTTCCTTTAACTTGGCCAGAAGGAAATTATTTTAAGATATACAAAAAAGGTATTATACCTTTTAAACCTGTAATACCATTTTTAGTTAACACTGGTAATAATATTCATAGTGTTGTTAATGATAGTGATGAAATTAGATATATCTTTTCATTTTACGCAGATTGGTCTACACCAGGTTGGCAACGTATTACCAAAAAAGCATACGGCAAATTAACAGTTGACCTATAAACAAGTTATTGTTATTATTACACTATGACTGATAACGACGACAACCAAAGAAGTTTAGATGCATCTTTCGAAAATGAAAGACAACAACATAGATCCGTTACAATTCCTTTAAGAGAGTATGATAAACTACAAGAGCAAAAGCATTACATTACAAGTAAAACTCTTATAGATATTATAGACAACATTGAACGATTAGTTAGAGCATTGAGAAAACACATCATTAGACACGACCTAGAAGAAAATTTTCTACACAAAAAAGATTCTGAGTAATAGGCGTATATTATTCGATAGCATCAATCTCAACAGGAATTACTGGCACTGCCACTAATACATTACGTTCTTCAGGATACGTAATTGATGGATCTAATATAAAAGATTTATTTGTCTTTGTACAAGCAACACACAGTAATAAAAATATTACCAATATAGCTATTGCCAACAAAGGTACTTTATTCTCTTCCTTCATGTAACTACTTAAGGCTTTATTATTCCCAAGATTTCTTCTCTCTATAAGCGTCTTCATGACGTCCTAAGATATCAAGTATTTCCCAACTGCCGTCTTCTTTGATTCTAATTTGAGCATCTACTTTGTCACACTGCATTGTGAATACTGTTTGAGTACTAAATGTAAACTTTTTACGTGTTGCAGGATCTCTAAAGTCTCGTTCAGCAATTCTTTTTTTCTTTAAACAATCTACAAGATTGTCTGAAGCTCTATGATCGACTAATATTTTTTGTCCATCTTCAGCAATTAAGAATATGCATACTGCAAACACCACGCCTTCTTCCGGTGTAGATTCTGATTTAGCGTGTTCTTCAATTAGAATCTTTTCTACTTTTTTTCGTGCTTATGATCTAGCCAGACGCCATCTTCGTGTGCATGGTCTTGGTCATCATCGTGAGTATGTCCTGGTGCTTCTATACAAGTACCGTGTCCACCATCTCCACAACCTGTACAAGCCGCTTCGGCTGGTTTAGGTAGTTGTGTCCAAATTAGGAATATTACTCCTAATGCTATTGCTATGGCGATCCACATTTTTCTATTTTTCATATTAGTTCCCCGAGTGTACTTTAATAATTCTTAATCCGTATTTGGTTTGTGTATCTTCTTCTAAGTCTGCTACAAGAATTTTACAAGCAAACAATACTCTATCTGCTTTGCCATTAGAATCCATTTCTCTTTGTGCGATTCTTTTTGATTTCATACAAGCAGATAAGTTTGGTTTGAATACGTGTTCAATCATACTGCCATTTAGATACAATAATAAACCAACAACACCTTCTTTGTTTAAATGTTTTTTGCCAGGTTTATATTCTATAGCCGTAGCAAACGTTGTTAAAAACAATAGTGTTAAGATTGTTAGTACGCTCTTTTTCATTATAGTACTATTTATTATTATTCGCCGTTAGAATGTTTCAGGCTTCTTTGTCCGTCTTTTAATTCTTCAACGTCTACTCTTAATGCTTTAACGTCTTCTTGTAGTCGTTTGATGTTAACACCGTTATTCATCATATCTTCCATACGTTCTTGGATCTTCTCTAATTGTCCTGCGATGTGTTCAATAAGCATGAATTGTTCTGCATCTGCAGGTAATGATCCCATTTCTCCACGAGGCCATTTAATCCTGAATTCAGTGTTCTTTTCTAAGTCGCCCCAAATTCTTTCTTCAGCTTGGGTTAAATCTTTTTCTGATAATTGTGCTTTTGTTTCTAAATTGTTTAGTCTTTCAATAACTCCGAAGTAAGCCCAAACACCAACCGCCACTGCCGCCACAATGGAAATCAAATTTCTCATTGGCATTGATATTGATGTTTGGTCGCTTATCTTCATTATCTAGTTTTTAATTTCTTTTTTAATGTATATCTTTTGCCTTTTATTTTATATACTTTCTTTTTCCGCCTAGGTGCTTTACCACCAACCCATGCCTCGTTAACATCAGCAGTAGACTTATCATCTCCTCTGTATCTGCCACGACTTGTTCTTGCACGTTTAGGTTTAACTTCGTTTGTTAAAACTAAAGGTTTGCTCATGTCGTATGTGCCAATCACCTTTTCAAGCCATCTCCACATAAAATTACTCCTTTATTTTTTAAACGGATTTAAGTTTTTAATACCTTGTCCAACCTTTTTTGTATTTGAGCTAACTTCAGAAGTTACTTTCTTTGTAAGATCTTTAGCTTTACCCATTACATCAGGCATTTTGACTTTCGGCATTTTAATTTTTGGTAACTTAAACATTAATTATTTCCTGAAGATGTCCATGAACTCTTTAACAAATTGTGCATTTCCTTTACGAGTCTCGTCGCAAATTGTTCCTGCGGTCTTAACTGTTTCGCTACACATTTCATTAGATACTTCTATGAGCCATCTTTTAAGTTGTTCTATCATTTATTTCTCTCTTTTGTATAGAGTCCAGGCACCATAACCAATTGCTCCCCACGCCGCTAATTTGGCTAATGGTCCTGCAATCAATATGATAACGCCAACTGCAATCAGAATTGCGCCATCCCATGATGTTCTTTCGTCTAATCTTTCTTTAACAAAGTTAATTGGATTCATAATAATCCTCCTTTATATTAAGTGTGTATATTTAGCTTTTTTTAACCGGTGAATTTTTGTTTATCCACCATGACATTAAGTGGTTATATGCGTCCATATATTGCGTATCGCCAGGTCTAGGATCTATTTTTATTTGTTTCTTCAATTCTTGTTCTATAGAACTTCCAGTAACATTACCTAAACAATGTCTTAATGCTCCTGGTCTATCAACAAAACCAGCCTCCATATGAGAATAAATGTTACCATTTGGATCAACGCAAACTTTTATTTGTGGCGATTGTCCTGGATAGATTTCCTTCCAACTCACTTTTAATAGATGTGAATCACGTCCAGCCATGGCATCTTGTAATGCATATCCATAATCAACAGTAGTATTCATTTTCTTTACTTTCTCATCAAACAATAGTAGTGCATCTCTAACTTTGTTTCTAGTATCTATTTCGTATTGAAAAGTAAAGTCTTCTCGTAAAGAAAGATTATCAATACCTCCAATGTCTTCTATGTAATTTAGAATACGATCTAACTTGACAAAGTTCTCTGGTAATAGTACATAGTTCAAATACAACTTGGTCCTTTCACTACGTTTGGTGTATTTGGTCAGGTTCTCTTTGACTACGGTCCAACCTTTTTTGTGTTTGGTAGTAGCAAGATATTCACTTTCATCTAATCCATATAATGATACTCTTATATGATCTAAAGAGTTTATGTATGGATTCTTTCCCAACACTTTTTCATTTAATAAAAAACCATTAGTAATCATTCTTGCTTTGTATCCACCATCGGATAAATCTTTACAAATAGTATTAATATAAGGACTGGTAAGAGGTTCTAATCCGCCACTGATGTGTATCCTATCAGGATCTTTACCATCATCTTGTTGTATTATTTGACTGAATATGTTTTTACTATTCTTAACAACTGCATCATAATTCCGGCCACAGAATAAACAAGAGAACATACAACTAGTGCCAGGGTATATGTTTATTCTATAAGGATAACGATACTCACCGTTAATGGCACTTTCCATTGCGCCACTCTCTATAACAGGTTGTAATGTTCTCCAATATGGGGTATTTTGCAACATTAGTATTACTTAAGGTAGTGGTAAAAAGGTTGACTATAAAGTGATATATGCTATTATAGTAGCATATTAAGGTAAATAACAAAAATGAAAAATATAGGAATAATATTAACAGCACTTTTGCTAACAACAGCTTGTTCAGTAAAAAATCCAAAGCTATCTTTTGGCAAAAAATGCACAGTACAGGGCGATGAAGTTGTATATTCGTACGTTTGGGTATATAATAAAAATCAAGGATTAGAGGCCAACGAAGATAACTGCTCACTTATTGCAGAATAGTTAGGCCTAAATAAATTACTATGAAACGTTTTATTAGTGCAGTTTTATTAGTTACGTTTTTAAATGGTTGCTCACTTCCGTTAGTAGGCAGTCTTACGTCAAGTACAGTTACGGGCGTAGCATCAGGAAATTATCAAAGAAGTTTAGTAAGTAGTGGAATTGATTTTGCAGTACACGAATCAACAGGCAAAACGCCAGGCCAACATTTGTACGCAATGGCTAAAAACAAATATACTGAAAAGAAACTTAAAAAGCACTTTCCAAACGAAGAATTTAAAATTAAAGACTTTCAGTTAAGTTGGAATTTTGATTACCCAGTAGCACCTACAATGGCGTCGTTAAATAGACCAGAAAAATTTTTATTTTACAATTATAATTAATGAAAGAGAAATTTTACACTGTTTGCGGCATCTTGGCTGTATCTATAATTGTGGGCGGAGGAACATTTTTTTTAATTAGAATGTTTTTAATGTAATGTATAAAATTTTAATTCTAGCCTACATGATAGGACAAAGTCCAATCGAAACACAGCAAACGTTTCAAATGCAACAAACATTTGATACAATGGAAGAGTGTAAAAAAGAACTTCTTCTTATGGATCCTGACAGAGGAACATATGATGTACTTTGGGAATTTGTTAATGACGGAAACTTTAAATGGGATTGGTTGTTAGCAGGTTGCAAAAATGACGAAACTGGAGAAGAGTTTACAATAGAACCCACGTACCCAAAAGGTAAACCAAAAGAATTAATAGGTATAGATTTTACTGATCAAAGATTACAAGTTTAATTATTCTTGTTCGTTCCACTCTTCGTCGAGGTCTTTAGATTTTTTATCACAAATAGGATCATTAGAACCAAACATACAACCAAGTGCTTTACCGATAGCACCCATATTGCCAATTGAATCAGTTATTGTAACTTTCTCTTTTGGATCATAGTCACCGTTGACTTTAGGTTTAGCACAACCCATTAATCCAACAATGATTAATAGTATGGCGAGAGCCCATATTATTTTTCGTTCTAATTTTTTATCCATATACTCCACAACAACTTAATTTTTCCATAAAGAAATAATGGTAAATTATTAAGCCAATTATAATTCCTTCCAGCCAGGCCGCCCATGCACACCACACTGGATAGTCACGGATTAGTTTTATTTTCCAATCCCAATATTTTTTTAACATCTTTTTCATACTAATTATTTACAACCAGCGGTGTAGTACTTTTATTTGCTTTTAATGATATCGGCGTTAGCGATACGATCTTTATTTTTGCCGTGTTTAATTTTGTAATGGAGGGTACCGTGAGCACCAGCTTCTACAGGCTGACGTTGAGATCTAAATAACATAGACTCATATTTCTTTTCAGCTAGTGATTCTGAATGTTTAACTAAATGTCTTTTGTCTCTCATGGTAAGAGTACTTATTACCTTTTTGCAACTCAGATATGCGTCTAGAACATAACAAAAAATGAAGGTAATTTTAGTAGGTGTATAACTACTCCAGGTCATCCTTTACCATGCGTGTACGCCGCTCTATGCACGTTTAAACGGTAGACAATTAAGGGGTTTATAGTATACTATTATAGTTGGCCCGAATAGCTCAATTGGTAGAGCAACTGATTTGTAATCAGTAGGTTGGGAGTTCGATTCTCTCTTCGGGCACCATTTCATAAGAACCTTAATCAGGACGCTAGTCGGACTTTTTTGGTATCTTTGGCGTGTTTGGTGTTTTTGGTAATACATAGTTTGGGCCGGTAGCTCAGCCGGGAGAGCGCCTGATTTGCATTCAGGAGGTCCGGGGTTCGATCCCCCGTCGGTCCACCACAATTGACAATACATTAATCGTATTGTACTATAATACTAATATGAAAATAATAAATGACATAATCAGTAAACCAGCACCATGGATGTACGTTCTTCTTGTGCTTTGTTTGTTGGTTATTATATCAACTAACTCAACTGAAAAGAAAAACCTACAAGCAGAAATTGATAGTCTTGATGCAGAATATAACGCACTAGAAACGTCAACTGCAACTACATTAGAAGCAATGGCAGGCGAAATTGCTGTTCGAGATGATGCAATAGCAGGATTGAATAATGTAATAACAGGAATGGAATCAGATTCAGCGGCGGTTAATGCTAGATTGAATGACTCCGATGCTTTAAGAGGAGACCTAGAAGCTAAAGTATCAGCAGGTGAAGAAGCTATTTCTAGATTGAATCAAGAGTTAAGCGATACCACAACTTTACTAGACGTTTGTACAGCTAGTCAAACTCAATAGATCATAACGGTCTGTTAGTGTAGCGGTTAACACGTCCCCCTGTCACGGG